>ERZ772964.155-NODE-155-length-34410-cov-3.84224_pt1 | contig 34410 bp, 25 predicted proteins | sample MGYA00580675_ERZ772964 | MGnify/ENA primary metagenome ERZ772964 (study PRJEB29015, sample SAMEA2737941) | human oral metagenome | biome: human oral; feature: human-associated habitat; material: dental | place: China | collected 2139 ... | reverse complement strand
CCTCGATCGTCACTGAGCTTCCACGTTCTCTTCGATACGACAGTGCTCGATTCCGAAGCCATCCTCAAGTCGTATTCGAGCTTCACCAAGCGACCATATTTCCTTCACTCCGCCACGCCGACAGATAAGACTACCTCCGATCATCCCACCTGGCAGGAAGTTATCGATCAAGTGAAGGCGCTCCGCGGTTTCTTCGAAGCGGACGATGACTCCAGCGCGGCATCCCAAAAAGCGCTCAATGATTCCTCCGAAACGGACGACGTTTCCAACGCCGCATCCCAAGAAGCTCTCGTACCGGCTTTCCCCAGAACTCGGGCGGCCAGGATACGAAAACTTCTTTCAGAACGTGCCGTTGCCGATGCAATGGGCAATACCCGGCTTGCCGCTGACATTTACCGTCGGGCGCAAGGAGAATGGGAAGACGCAAAGGAGCACTATCCCGCTGCCTGCACTGCGATCGACAGTCCTGAGGCCCTTTTCGATCTCATGGAACTCACAGACCTTCTTCCCCCCGCTTATGTTCCACAGCGCTCAGCCCCACCAGCCGCGATTCAGAGCGTCGAAACAACACACACAAGCCCGGCGCTTGACGATCACTCCGAGGTGAACGAATGAATGCTCAGAGTCCGGGGGCGGCCTCGCATGTTGCCTCCTCCTCATTGCACCGCTGCGCTCCTGCTCCGTTGACGCTTCATCTACTTTTCACCTCGGATTGGGGGGTCGGCACTGGCGTCGGCATCGCCGGGGGCGTCGATTCCACGGTTGAGAAGGACCATCGAGGGCTGCCCGTCGTGCGGGCGTCAGTCCTCACGGGCATCATTCGCGAGCAGGCGAAGAGTGTCGCAGATTCCTTGGACGGTGCCCCCAAGGGCCCCTGGCACGAGTTTGTACACGTCCTATTCGGTAATGAGCGAGAGTCTTCTCCTGAGAGTCAGTGGCGACCTCATCGTCTGATCACCTTCACGGATGCCATGGTCACGGACACGAACGCGTCGCCTGAGAAGCTCGTTCACGAGGTCGTGTCCTTGAGCATTGACGAGCAGACTGGGACGGCCAAGGAGGACCACCTTCGTTTCTTCGAGCGAGCCGGCGCGTGTCGACTCGAAGGAGAGGTGGAGTTCTTGAGTGTTGACTTACGAGGGCGGACGGTCCCGTGGACCAATGAGACTGTGGAAGCCGCCCGATTCCTTCTGACATTGAGCGGTCTGCTCGTCGAGTCGATTGGCTCGAATCGCAGCGACGGCGATGGTCAATGCACCATTGTCATCGGGGAGGATGAAGGTGCTGTACTCGACGCTCAGAACACTGAGGCAGCGAGTCAAGCGAAACGGTGGTGTCTCGACTATCTGAGAAAGAAGGAATCGCCACCGGATGCCTCGACGCTGATCGCACAAGACTTGACTGTCCCGAGGATTGGGCGCACCTCCCAAGAAGCGTCATCCGCGCCTTCCAGGCCATCGTCACTGCAGCCTGAGTTCCTTCACGCCACGTTGACAATCACCCTCGACTCTCCGCTCGTTTCTTATGACGTGCCTCTGTCGAATGAAATCCGTTCTCTAGATTTCCTTCGCGGTACGACGATCCTGCCGTGGGTGCACAACCTTTTGCGCAATTCTCTTCCCGATGACGAGGGCGTGGCTCGTGCAGTTGTTAATGGTCAGCTGCTCGTCTCTGATGCCCTCCCTGTCTCTAAGGAGATCAGGGGTTTGCCCGTACCCCTCGTGTTGTCTTCACCGAAGACGGAACGTTCAGATGACGAATCCAAAAATTCTTCATCTTCGATACGGACCTTCACCAATCGTTTAAAAGTTGGTGAACCGAGCGAAGTCCATAAGCCCGTGCGTGACGGTTTCGTCTTCATCGACCCTGGATTGACTGGGGGCGTACAGGTTTCATCATCCACAACAAGGGACGTTGTGGGATATACGGGCGCCCCTGCTGTAGTCGGCCGACAGTCAGCGGCTCATGATTCTGCAACGGGTGCTACTGCTCCGGGAGCTCTCTTTCTTGTGCGAGCTCTTCCCCGTGGATTGCAGTTGCAGGCCACTATCAGCATCGAGAAGTCTCTATACGACCATCTGGAGCGGCACCTGGGAGACCAGCTCATCGGCGTATTCACGCGAGAGTGCGGTATCCCCGCTTTCATGGGGGCACGGCGGTACTCAGGGAGCTTCGGGCGCGTGACATGCCATGTCGGTGACTTCACTATGCTTGACGATGCAGACGACGCACGAGAATCCCTCCTTAGCGACGATGGAGAGTTGACCTTGTGGTTCACATCAGATGTCGTCGTTCGAACATCCTTGCTTGGCGGAGCAGCGGACATCAACGACCTTCTGCGGGCATTTCAACGACACGGCATACCCCTGAAGCAGTCGCATGACAAGCACGATGGACGCTTCACCGCTGGTGTTCGTCATCGCCGCGTCGATTCCTGGTCAGCACACGACCACCAGCCGCGTCCGACGCGAATGGCGATCAAAGCGGGTTCTGTCCTCAAGGTGGTGATGGATTGCGAAGACCTCGAAACCAAAGAGACAGCACTCCGGGCGCTGCTCCGTCTTGGCACCACGGGGATAGGCGAACTCACGGCTCAGGGCTTTGGGCGTTTCATCTTGTGTCCTGACTTGTTGGAACTCGACTCTTTCTCGGTGCACACACTCGATCAATCCGATTTTGTGTCCACCCTGGCTCCTATGGACGGCACGGATTCAGCCGCACCCGATCAGCCTTTAGCTTCCGCAGAGTCGACAATGCCGCGCGAGGAGGGCCTCCGCTCATGAGCAGGACACGTTTTGAGCTGACGATCGACGTGACAACAGCTTCACCCCTCCATTCGGGTGGTATCGACGAGGAAGTGGATCGTTCAGCTGCCACTCAGGAACGCAAGTACACGCCTCGAGGATTCGCCAGGAACGGCGATCAATCTCCGGTTCTCACCGGGCGTTCAATCAAGGGAGCGGTGCGCGCGGCATGTCAAGATATAGCAGTCATTGACCCCGATTTGTGGAGTGATATTGCAAGCTTATGGGGCGGTATTGAAGAAGCAGCCTCTTTGACTTTCCATTCCATTGAGATTCCCGAGGACCGCATTTCTCAACGCCCTGGCATCGCGGTGGATCGGTATTGGGGGACGGCTGCAGATACGGCGCTCTTCGCTCACGAGATCCTTCCAAGCGGCACCTCTCTGACTCTGAGGATTACCGGCGAGTCCAGAGATGAAGAACATCTCGAAAGGATCCGCAAGCTACTCAGCCTGATCCTTGCGCTTTTTCAAGCTGAGCGGATCGTCCTCGGCGGACGCAAGAACGCAGGGTGGGGTCGAGTCACATTGGCTCAGCTCAAAGAGGATTCAGGCAGCGACCCTTGGGAGTACAGCGAGTACGCCCTTGACTCACGCGATGCTCTCATCGAGTGGCTTTCCGAGCGCCCGACGACAACGAAGATTGAGCCCCTTGACGGTGCTTTCCCCACGCCGATCCGCGTCACGATCGGTTGGGAGAGCCCGACGGGCATCCTGGTCGCCGAGGCCCGACGCGAGACCAACGACGGGCGTGAGGGCTCTGAGGATGCGGCGTCCCCACGCTCTAAGTCGGATGCTCAAGTATCGAAAGAGAGCGATACTCAACGGGTTTCCCTTCCCACGCCATCGACCACTGTGTCTGCCTCTCCGAAACCGGGGCCACGACCAGCACCCCTTCCTGGAAAGGCAGAAGCAGAGAAGCACGCACGAAAGAAGGACAAGGAAGAAAAGAAACCAGAGCCGACACGAGGATTCAAGGACATTCCGCAGGCTCTGAGCGACGAGGACGCTTACAAGGAGGCCTATGACAAGCTTCCCCTCGTCCTTCCCGGTAGTTCCATTCGCGGCGCACTGCGCTCAAGAGCCTCAAGGATCGCGCGCACGATCCTTGCTCACCGTGCGGCTCAGGAGAATACCGAGGCTCAAAAGGCATGGAGCAAAGTCGCAGATTGGTCCAACACCGGAATTCATTCCCAACTCGCCGAAGATCTGCCCCTCGTTCAAGATCTTTTCGGGTCAACCGAGCATAGCGGAGCAGTTTCCGTTTTCGACTGTGAGACATGTGAGACCAGCGAGCTACTCAACTGTGAGACAAACGAGCCTCTCGACTCTGAGACAAGAAAATCGGCTGAGCCTCTTACCATTACTCACAACGCGGGAGATCGGTGGACGGGTGGCGTCGCCGATGGCGCACTGTTTTCAGAAGAAATCTATCCTGACGCACAGTGGAATCCACTCGTTCTTGAGTTCAACCCCGAGCGGATGAAGAGCAAGGACAAGAATCGCCAACACGCCGCCTGGTGTCTACTCGGACTGGTCCTCGCTGAGCTCGCAACCGGCTCACTCCTACTCGGGTCAAGGTCCACTCGCGGCCTCGGTGCTGTCCGCGTGTGCGGCATTCGCATCGAAGGCGGTCCGCTGGGCTTCCTCAGCGAAGAGCCCATTGTTATCCATCCGAAGCATGATGCCCAGTCTGAGAAGTCTGTGGGGGATCACGGAGCTCAAATCGCGGGCATGCTCCTCGAGCATTTGCGAAGCATTCACATCGAGCCGAACAGTTGTGCTGGAGAAGATTGGAAGGGCTGGTCCAGTTATCTCATTGAGCCTTCTTCCTCTGAAAGGAGCAAATCATGAGTGGAGCGTCCCAGCACGAAAACGCAGAACCCTTGAAGCTCCCACCTCTCGAAGAGGCAATTCTCGAGTCCCACGCTTTTGAGACGGATGGGATCGAGGCGTTTTTGGAGAGGTTGAACAAGATCCGCGCCACCAAGGCGGGAGCGTGGAACGGTCTCGCCTATACAACGGCAGGGGCTTTCCCGCTTGTTGATTTCGATGAGACGGGCTCTCCGATCCTCACAGGGGGTGATTTTTCGGCTGGGAGGGTCTACGAGCTTCGCGTGTGGCTGGTCCCCTCTGAGGACTGCAGTGTGCTCGCCCGCGAGTTGCGATGGCTCAATGGCTCAGGCGGAGCGGATGTGATCGTGCGTTCGCCCAATGACACCTCGAAAACGACCGAGCATGCGAGTGGTGTCTCTGGGTCATCCTCAAAGCGCTGCTGGTATCGGAGGAACGCCTATCTTCAGCATGTCCCCTCAGGCAGCCGGTCGCTTCCAAACGATGACGACATCTCCGCAGTCCCCTCCATGCCCAGCATCGAAGTCTTCTGCGAGGAAGAGTTCGGCAATGTCGTATTCACCGATGAACTCATGACAGGAAAGTGGCAGTACAGATGACAACGGTTCACGATCCCTCATTCGAGCCCTTTCATTCTGCCGTCAACCGGATTCCGGTTCTCCGCACTGCGTCATCGCGACTTGCCCAGCAGAACAAGCTCCCCAGTGAGCTTTTCAGCGACGAGATGGCCGTCGGACACGACTATCTCGCACCAAAACGATTATCTGGACGCATTGATCTTAAGCTGACAGTGCACACTCCCCTCGTCTACGGGGAGCAGACTCGGGATGCATCAGGACGATCTTCCGTGGCAATACCGCTCTCAAATGGGAACCCATTCGTTCCCCCGACGATGGTCAAGGGGATGATTTCACGCGCGTACGAGGCTCTGACGTGCTCCCGATTCAGAGTATTCGGCGCATTGGAGGATCAGAAAGGCGAGCGGCGTGTCAGTGATGATCATAAGACGCGCCTCACCTACCGGAGTGATCCGGCCAGTGCGCTTTCACTTGTTCCCCTGCGCGTGGTGCACGTGCACGACGATGGGAGCTGTGACATTCACCTGTTGCGTGGGGACACCGACGTCAACTCGAACCCTATTGAACGAGGTGTCGAATATCCGACGATGCACGCCGCAAGCCTTCAGGCGGAAAGGGAAGGCCATTGTCGTCCTCTGAAGTCTTTGGAGACGATCAAGAAGCTGACGCAGCATCGTGCCAAGATCACCTGCCATATGTCTTTGTGTCTTCATGGTGATCGCGGGAAGGGCGCGAGGTACGCCTACTGGCAGGTCACACACGTACAAGACCCCACAACGCGCGAATTCATTCACTTGTTCGAGGTGAACTCCCTTGTGACGGTGGTTGATCGTCTCGAGAACGTCACTGGCTTCGTCTGCAGAACCACAGCACCCAGCGATCGCCCCCGCATGCTGTTTCCGAGGAAACACGATGAAAGGGTCTTCTTCGACATTTCCGACACCGGACCCGAGAGAGTCACCGTGGACAAGACGGTTGCCGAAGCTTTCCAGGTGGTGGTTGACAGTTATGTTCATCTGCGTGAGCAAGAAAAGAAGCTGTCCGCAAAACTGCATCCTCACAACATGTATTCCTATGAGGCGCATACAATTGAGCACTGTCGTCCACTGACTGCGGGGGACCTCGCGTTTGCGGTGGTTCGTGAGGGCGAGGATGGGGAGAGCCTCGTTGAAGAAATCGTTCCTATGATGATCGGACGACGCGCATATGCAGAGAGCCCAGAGTCCTTGGCGAACGCACAAAGAGTCGCGCCTCTCTCTTCCAAGGAAGAAGCGTCTGCGGCGGACCGACTATTCGGATACGTGATCTCTGACTCCAAGGGGCAACACGGCGGAGATGTCGCATTGCGCGGCTCACTCAGTTGTGGGCCCGTTGATTTCCTGCTGCCGGATAACATCCCGTTCGACTCTGTTAGTCAAGAGTCGTACTCATTGGCACCACTGTTGTCGGCTAAGCCCAGTTCCGCCCGTCGATTCTTAACCTCGCCGTCGGGCGGTATTCCGACTGATGCCGAGCGCAGGCACCTCGCGCGAGGAGAATACTATTCCCGGGGTCAGTTGCTCGGCGCTGCTGCATTCCCAACTCATCGTCTCCTACTGGGGAAAAGAGGCTTCCCCACCTCCGCGACTCAGCGCCTTCCCGTAGAGGGGATGCGCCAGGACAACGATAAAGTGGCGCTGACTGTAGACTCCTGGATCAAACCCGGGAGCATTCTCACATGCTCCCTGACTTTTTCCAACATCACCAGATCCGAACTCGGCGCACTCTTGTGGATTCTCAATCCTCGCAACCTCGTCCCGGAAAGTGAACGTGATGATGCAAAGGCAGTCGGATTCCTAAAGATGGGATTAGGCAAGCCTCTTGGCCTTGGAGCGATTGAGGTTCGAGCTACGGGACTGCATGTTCGAACGAATGAGGAGACTGCAAAGAGGTACGAAAGTCTTGACGGTTGTATCGGCGACTTGGAGACTACGGCAGCGAACCTCTCAGAATACCCGCTGCCTTTCGAAGAGAACCTCTTGAAAACACCGTGGGTGCGAGCCTTACAGCGATCCGCATTCGGGTACGGCGACGGTATTCCCGTTCGCTATATGACTCTTTCAGAGAACAAGGAGAACAATCAGACAGATTTTAAAACAGGTCGCCCCAAGTCGGGAAGGGCGCAGTCACCGGCTTCGCTCGCCGCTCGCGATCCTCAGCCGCTCGAGGTTCCTCGCCCACCTGAACGCAACACGGGACACAAAACCTGGGCTCGAAAGCCTGGGAGACACTGGTGACGACAATGAAAGCTAAAATCCACGCTCCAACGCCTTCAACAAAAAATAAACGACACAGTCCACGCAGTCGCATAATTGCCGCAGTTCAAAACCAACTAAAACAACGGGAGTCGCTGCCACTCTTTCTCCACATCAGCATATTCGCCATACTGGCAGCGGTAGTATCGAGCCTCAGTTACGCTTTCCTAAACTTCTTCTTCCCTATCGCAGAAACCGAATCAAAGATTCCGTTACTGCATGAAGCATTTCTTTCAGTCGGCGGTCTTGGGGCAATCATATATCTTGTGATCGCCTATCGCCAACAGAGCATTTTTGAGCAAAAATACAGCGACAGCCATTTTGACAAAGCAGTCGAGGCCCTCCACTCACAAAACACTCTCGAACAGGCACTCGGGATTAGAAATATTGAGGCTCTCGCTAACACCCAACCCGACAAATACGCCGAAAGCGCCGCAACGGCACTTTGCGAATTACTGCGCATTAGTCAAGATAACGAACGCCATCCCGAGATTGAACGCCTGGTACTCAGAACGCTACGCAGCCACCTTAGAACGGACTGTTCACCAAGCCATTCCTGGTCAACGTTCGACATGGATCTCCACGGCGTTACTTTTACTCAGAAAGTGAATCTGAGTGGATGCTGCATCAAAATGATAGTCCTCACCGATTGCATATTCAAAGACGATCTTGACGCAAGCAAGACTCTATTTGAAAAGGCCAACTTTCTGAATGCAAGATTTCAAGGAATTGCAGACTTTGAATCAACGACCTTCAAACAGTGCATCCGATTTGGAACAACCGTTAAAAGATCCAAGCTGTACGACGCAGAGTTGTCCGACGAAATGAGCGATTCAAAGGACACTGAGATTGCGCCAACATTTCAAAGCAGCGCGATATTTTCGAACACAACTTTCGAAGCAGATTGTATTTTTGGCAAAGGGAAATCAGCCTTCATTACTGACCGGCGGGAAGCGACTTGGTTAACACGGTTCGCCCGAACACCGCTTTTTAACGGAGTCACGTTTTCAGGTGAGTGTTCATTCGAAAACTGTCAGTTTGACATGGGCGCAACTTTTTCCACACGAACTGTTAATAACGAAACTCAAACGACAATTTTTGAGGATAAGGCAGTTTTTTTAAACTGCCGAATTGGAACAACTTCGCAAGCAAACATAGAGAGTCATTTACTCCCCGCTCTGATCAGCTTTCGAGGCGCCAGGTTTAAAGGTTCGATCAATATTAATCTTGAGCTGACTATTCCAAATAGGATCGACTTAGAAAGCTCCGACAAGACACTTTCTTCCACCCCAGCAGACGTTCCCGAAAGCATTCCTCTCGACGAGAGTGAGACCTACATACTTGACGAACTCGGTAGCGATTTCACAACAGAGGATCACACTTGCAGCAACGCCTCAGTCTCAGACCGTTCTCAAGGTTTACACACTCATCCCGCCAGCACAGATTCAATCTCTTCAACGCTCAATTTGGCCGATTTTACCAGTAGCGAAATGGAATGTTCACAACACCGTAGAGACGGCATCGTCTACGAGTGGGGCACTTTGGCAGTCAACAATGATCTAACTCCGGTAAATCAGATTCAAGACGGCGATATTCCCAGCGGCGCACGGTGCGCACACTGCAATCCGCCATCATAAGTGAAGTCGTGAGCATTGTGAACGTCTAGCGACTGGAAGGCTGAGAGTTATCAGCTGAGCAATTCTTACGACTGTTTTGCGGCAATGATGGTATCTCTCCTCACCATAACCCCCGGTACAGTCCCACGTCATCGAGGGCGACAGCTGTTCCGAGGATTTCTGCGCGCGCCGCACATCCGGTACACACCGGGTAGATGTGCACGACATCGTCCATTGAGTCGATGATCGACTCGAGTTTCTGGCGCACGACATCAAGATCCGCAGCTTCTAGTCGTAGTTGGAACACGGATTCTTGGATTCTGTACCCCCAGCTTTGAAGAGTGTGAGCGACTCGGTTTCGTCGTCCATTGGCGGCGATGTCGTAGGCGACGATGTAGGTCATCGCCATGCGACGCCGGTCCACGTGTAGTCGGGTTCCATGATTGCTCGTCCCAGGAGTTGCGCTTCATGGTGAATGTGTCTGCGCCATGTTCCAGTAAAGCCCGGAAGTGCACCTTTCACATGCCGCTGCATGGTGGCTTCATATCCGTCGACCACAATCTTCTTCCCCTCTCGGTTGAGCCACACGCCCTCCTCGTCCCCCGGTGCACTGGTGGCGTGTTCGGGCCGTAGTCGGTGTGTGCGCAGCAGGGCCATCACTGTTGAATCGACGAGAAGGGGCCGGAACTCTTCCATGAGGTCGAGCGAGAGGCTCGGACGTTTGTCGGTCGAGGAATGGAGAATCCCCAGTGAAGGTTCGAGACCTGCGGCGAAGAGGGCACCTGTGCATTCTCCGAGCAGGATTGCATAGCAGTAGGACAATGCTGCGTTGGCGAGGTCTCGAGGTGGGCGTCTGCTGCGTCCTTGGAATGCGACATCTTCAGGCACGAGCGAGGACAAAGCAGTGTAGTAGTCGGTGGATGCGGCTCCCTCCAGGCCCATGATTTCGTTGATGGAGTTCGCGTGGGTGAGCTCTTCGGCGAGGCTTCTCAGCCCTTGCACCGCAGATTTCACATCCGTCCTCGCATCTCGGCGTCCGATTCGATTGAGTACGTGCACTTGGTTGCGCAGTTTCGCCTTCACAATGGACCGCGCGAGGGGAAGGCGTTGTTCTTCATCGTCGCTGAATGCAGCTTGAGCGAGGAGTCGACGCGCATTGACTGTGGATCGTGGACCCGCTAGCTGCCCGAGGTAGGTTCCTCTTCGCGACAGGCAAAGGACGTCAATGTCGTTGTAGAGAGCCCAGGAGCGTGCTCCTGCTGAGAGCCCTACGCTGCCGGTCAATACGATGCGGCTGACTGATCGCTGTGGGATTGACATTTGTGGGAGCCCGTCAGCGCCGTCGACAATGAGTCGGCCTTTTGTCACGTGGACGCGGGCTCCATCGCGTCCAACATAGACGACGTGGTCCGGATCGGGCTGTCCTTTGATGTCGTGATAAGGGTCCGCATCTGGTCTGGTTCTGGTGAAGTCAACACCGAGATAGCAGAACCCTTCATCGAATGTTGTCATGATCGTTTTGTCCTGATTGAGTTTCAGTCCGTGTGCTGCAGCGAGGTCGCTGAGGAGCTCGATAGCGTCGAGTATGTCTTGCTCGCGCGGAGAACATACGACGATGTCGTCTGCGAATCGCGCGTACCCATACCCCGCATCGCATATGTCATGGTCGAATCGTGTGAGGGAGAGGTTGGCGAGTAGGGGTGAGAGGGTGGACCCCTGTGCAACTCCGCGGCTTCGGGCTCGTCGTTGCCCATGTGCTCGTCTGGGCAGTGCGACAATCCGGAGAAGGGCGAGGAGGTCGCGTTCTTGAAGTGATTCGGGCAGGGCTTCGAGGGCGTGTTCAAGGTTGACGTGGGGAAAGAAGTCTTCGATGTCGGTTCTGAGGACGTATTGGTAGCCCTCTTCTCGCAGGGTGGCGACGTGGTGAACAGCATCGTCAACTCCGATTCCTGTCCGGTAGGCGAAGGAACAGGATGATTGAACAAGGTCGGCTGTGAATGCGATGGTGTCGACGATTGCGCGTTCAACGATACGGTCGTGGATCGTGGGGATGTTGAGGGTCCGCGTTTTGCCGTGCTCTCCTTTGGGAATGTCGACGCGGTTGAGTGGCTCAGGTTCGTATGTTCCGTTGCGCAAGAGTGCAGAGAGTTGGTTGAGAAACTCGTCCGCATTTTCGATGATTCTTTTGCTTTGACGCTGAAGAACCCCGTCTTGCGCATCCCGAGCGAGGACGGACTGCCATGCACGTTCAAGTGTTTCAACGGAGGATATCTGAAGGAATACAGGGGAGAGCTTGGTTTCTTCTCCCGTTGTGTTCATGGCGCTACGTAGGCGATAGAGGGGTTGTCCGAAGAAGTAGCCGGCTGTCCGAGGGCGCATCCGGGGCGTCGGTGTCCGTCTTGGTACACTCTCCATGCGCGCTCCCTTCACTGGGTGTTACTGGGTAGTATCGCCATTTGGGCCTGTCTGTGTGTCCGTTTCGCGCTCCTCTTGCGTCAGATCTCCCGGGAGGAGGCCGACTTTTCCGCAAGAACGCGTTGAGATCCGGCGGACGAACGCGCCATGAGCGCTTCGGTGGCGATCACCCTATGACCTGGGTATATGTGCTTTAATGGGGGTGGTGCTGGACGACTCGAGTGGTGCTTTTCGGGTCGGTGGCGATAACCCGCGCATCCTGCCTGGTCACAGGCGGTGTTTTCGGGGTGGAGTCAGAAAGCACCTCGCGCCATAAGGTGCATTAAGACCAGCTACGACTACAGTCAAAGCAGTGGTGGACATGATGTCAGAAAGCACCTCGCGCCATAAGGTGCATTAAGACACTTCCGGAAGGAGATAATGAGCTCTTTCCACATAGTCAGAAAGCACCTCGCGCCATAAGGTGCATTAAGACCTGTAGACATGAGTCTACTCCTTCTTTTGTAAATGGTCAGAAAGCACCTCGCGCCATAAGGTGCATTAAGACTGCCCAAGAGCATCTTTGAGACTTTTTTGAGTTGCCTGTCAGAAAGCACCTCGCGCCATAAGGTGCATTAAGACGCCTTTCTCTACTATATTCACTATCGTCTCCGTATGTCAGAAAGCACCTCGCGCCATAAGGTGCATTAAGACGCTTTGAGCTTAGAGGTAATATACCTCCTTCCTTCTGTCAGAAAGCACCTCGCGCCATAAGGTGCATTAAGACCAAGCGGGCTTCGCTCGCTGGGATTCGGCATGTACTGAGTCAGAAAGCACCTCGCGCCATAAGGTGCATTAAGACCATCGCAGCAATGAACTCTTGCAAGTTTCCCATGATCGTCAGAAAGCACCTCGCGCCATAAGGTGCATTAAGACTAATTCCTGCATGTCTGCCGGATTTCAGCCATCTCTGGTCAGAAAGCACCTCGCGCCATAAGGTGCATTAAGACGCAATTCCAAACCGCAGACAGCTCATACCTCGGCCAAGTCAGAAAGCACCTCGCGCCATAAGGTGCATTAAGACTCTTAGGTTCTGTTCGTCCCCCGTCCCCGGCCCGTCAGAAAGCACCTCGCGCCATAAGGTGCATTAAGACAGTTGTGATATGACCTGCTATAAAATATGGGGACAGCGTCAGAAAGCACCTCGCGCCATAAGGTGCATTAAGACATAGCAATGGGATTTAAAAAGAGACCGCTCGATCCCGTCAGAAAGCACCTCGCGCCATAAGGTGCATTAAGACGCAATATCCGTGAACATTTCGTTCTACCTTTCTGTCAGAAAGCACCTCGCGCCATAAGGTGCATTAAGACGCTTTCCAGATTCTCTTTTGTGAGTTCCATTGTTCTGTCAGAAAGCACCTCGCGCCATAAGGTGCATTAAGACATCTCTGAGGCAACAATAGTGTAGAGAGTGTCGAGGTCAGAAAGCACCTCGCGCCATAAGGTGCATTAAGTCCCATTGATCGCGGCTATTTCTAGCGCGTGCCTAGCGGGTCAGAAAGCACCTCGCGCCATAAGGTGCATTAAGACCCTGAGTGAGGACACAGGGATCTATCTTTAATGGGAGTCAGAAAGCACCTCGCGCCATAAGGTGCATTAAGACAAAGCTGGCGGGTCGTGCATCCTGCCAAGAAAGAATGTCAGAAAGCACCTCGCGCCATAAGGTGCATTAAGACCGGCCGTCTACATTCCAAGTCATTTTTGGTTGCCCAGTCAGAAAGCACCTCGCGCCATAAGGTGCATTAAGACATTGTTATGCCGATACAGAAAATGGGTATCAAGTCAGAAAGCACCTCGCGCCATAAGGTGCATTAAGACTTCATAACATCTAAACGATCCATTTTTCTTCTCGTCAGAAAGCACCTCGCGCCATAAGGTGCATTAAGACACACCACCGAGGTGGCGAGACCTACGCAAAATAGGTCCGAAAGCACCTCGCGCCATAAGGTGCATTAAGACGGGAGGCGGTGGATGCGTGTTTGGAAGTGCTGTGTCAGAAAGCACCTCGCGCCATAAGGTGCATTAAGACGCATAGCAGCAAAATAGATAAACGCTCCCAATAGAGGGTCAGAAAGCACCTCGCGCCATAAGGTGCATTAAGACAGGACAGACTACCCTGGTTGTATACAGCCCGCAAGGGTCAGAAAGCACCTCGCGCCATAAGGTGCATTAAGACCTCTGAGACGAGCTGGTCGTAGATTGCGCTGGGAGACGTCAGAAAGCACCTCGCGCCATAAGGTGCATTAAGGCGGGGCACTCCGCGGATTGGGCGGCAGGATTGTGGGATGTCAGAAAGCACTTCACTCCATAAGGTGCATCAAGTCCGTCCTCGAGCTGCGACTTCTGGACAGTGACCTCAGAACAGAAAGCGTCAGCACACGTCAGAAAATGCAGATAAAAACAGCGGAGCATTAAGGCAATCACCTCGCCTCAATGCCCCGCCCGGAACACGATCTACAATCAAGAGCCCTGTTAAAACACAACAAGACCCCCTGTCACAACACAAGCGGGGCCCGCGGCTTAAGCCGCGGGCCCCAACCTTTGTGAGCTGTGAAAAGCTACAGCGTCACTCAGGCCATCTTCGTGCCGACCGAGCCGAGGCGCTGGCAGGCCTCGACAACGCGGGCAGCCATGCCGGCCTCGGCCGACTTGCCCCACGAGCGCGGGTCGTACATCTTCTTGTTGCCGACCTCGCCGTCAATCTTCAGCACACCGTCGTAGTTGCGGAACATGTGCTCCACGACGGGACGGGTGAAGGCGTACTGGGTGTCGGTGTCAACGTTCATCTTGATGACGCCATTAGCGACCGCGAGGGCGATCTCATCGGCGGTGGATCCGGAGCCGCCGTGCATGACCAGGTCGAAGGGACGGTCGTCCTTCCAACCGATCTTCGCGGCGACCTCTTCCTGGATGGTGCCGAGGATCTCCGGACGCAGCTTCACGTGGCCGGGCTTGTACACGCCGTGCACATTGCCGAAGGTGAGGGCGGTCAGGTAGCGGCCCTTCTCACCCATGCCGAGAGCCTCAACGGTCTTGAGGGCATCCTCGGTGGTGGTGTAGAGCTTCTCGTTGATCTCCCCGACAACACCATCTTCTTCACCGCCGACGACACCGATCTCAACCTCGAGGATCGTGTTCGCCTTCACGGAGAGCTCAAGCATCTCCTTGGCGATTTCAAGGTTCTCATCAAGCGGCACGGCCGAACCGTCCCACATGTGCGACTGGAAGGTCGGGAGACCACCCTTGGCGACCTGCTCGGCCTCGATCTCCATGAGGGGACGGATCCACGAGTCGATGTTCTGCTTGGCGCAGTGGTCCGTGTGCAGGGCGATGGTGACGCCGTAGTTCTTCGCAACCTCAGTTGCGTAGGCGGCGAGAGCGAGGGAGCCGGTGACGCGGTTCTTGATCGTCGAGCCAGAGGCGTACTCGGCGCCACCGACGGAGATCTGGATGATGCCATCGGACTCGGCCTCAGCGAAGCCCTGGATTGCTGCGGTAACGGTCTGCGAAGAGGTGACGTTGATCGCGGGGTAGGCGAACTTGCCTGCCTTCGCGCGATTCAGCATTTCGGCGTAGACCTCAGGGGTTGCGATGGGCACAGGAGCCTCCTTATCAAATGACAGTTTCGTCACTGTCAATCCTCCCACATTCGGCGAAGTTGGCGCGAGGAAGGAAGTCCCGACTACGTGCACATTTGACACTCGAGCCCTGCAAGAGTGGCCAGCTCAGGAACCCTACGGACTCACTCCTGTTCAGCGCTCAATTTCCGAGCGTGCTCCCACATGACGATCGCCGCCGCATGCCCCACATTCATCGAACGAGTCGAGCCACGCTGCGAGATCTTCACCACGCACTCACACAAGTCGATCATCTCCTCGCTGAGCCCATTCGACTCCTCCCCGAACACCAGGCACGCCCTACGCGGCAACTCAGTCGACTCCAAGGGAAGGGAACCTGGCACATTATCCACACCCACGAGGACGAGGCCACGACTCCAACACGAATCCGCGAGCGCCTGCGCACTATCCACATGGTCAACCTCAAGGTAACGGTCCGTGACCATCGCTCCTCGACGATTCCAGCGGCGACGGCCGACAATGTGGACGCGAGCGGCCCCCAGCGCGTTCGCGGTGCGCACAATCGACCCGATGTTGAAGTCATGCCCGAGGTTCTCGATCGCCACCTCGAAAGGCAAAGAACGCCGCTTGAGGTCCTCACGGATCGCGTCCATCGTCCAGTAACGGTAGCGGTCCTCCACGTTTCGCCGATCGCCGAGGGCGAGGAGCTCCGGGTCGTATCGAGGGTCCTCGGGCACTGGCCCCTCCCAGGGGCCCACTCCACAAGATGCCCCGCCCTCGTTAATGGGACCCAAGGGGATGGTCTCATCACTTATATCGCTCACCGCGCCCACGATAGTGCCAGTGGACGGGAGAAGATGACAGGATGGGGGCATGGCTCAGCTCCTGTCCAAGGACGAAATCATCGTCCGTCATATGCGAACCCACGTTAAAGCGGTCCTCGGCAATATCATCGCCGAGATCCTCCTCCTGGCTGGTGGCATCCTCGCCACCGTCTACATGCCGCCAGAATGGGAGCCTTTCAGTCTCGCTTTCGTGTGGGCGATCGTCCTCGTCGCGACGCTCCCCCTGTTCCTCGTGCCTGTTCTTCGTTGGGCGTCCTCCACTTACACGCTCACTTCGAAGCGCGTCATCACACGCCACGGCATCCTCAACCGTCGTGGCCATGATCTTCCACTGTCGCGCATCTCCGATGTCGCCAGTGAGCGCGACCTCGTCGATCGCCTTTTCGGATGCGGGACCCTCACCCTGCAAACCTCCTCCGACGACCCGCTGGTCCTGCATGACATTCCGAAGATCGACTATGTGCAGCTCGAGGTCTCTAACCTCTTGTTTGACGATGTGCAAGGCGCGGTGGATGCCGACCCCGAGTAGGTTGAGTGAAACACGAGTAGGCCTGACTGAAGCACGTGAAGCGAAGGGCGGGCCCGCCGGTGTCTCAGTGTCACAAGCTCATCAGTTCTGCGTGAGAAGCTCATCAGTTCTGCCGAATGGGCGAGTCGCCTCGGAACCGTCAGTTCCTTCATTATGGCGGGAACGAAGATCGCTTCCAGCTCATCGTCTGGAGCGGTGAGGTCCGGCCTTCTCGGCGCCGAGGCCGGAGGATTCATCGCAGGCGCACTCGAATCAGCGGGCTGATGAGGTTCTGGCACCTCATTGTCACTGCCAGCTACGGTGGCATTGTGTCGGCGGAGCACTGCTTGTCGGTAGAGCAGTGACTGTCGGCGAATAGTAGGTGCGAAAGAAGGATATGAATCCCTGATTCCGCGACACATGAGACGCAAGTTCATCAACGAGCTGCGCCATGACCTCGTTGATCTTCTGCGCCTAGAGAATCGTCGATAGCAAATCCCAGGCTCTGAATACCGGTCACCCGACCCTGCGCATTCATTCCTTCACAATCGAAGAAACGCTATGAGGATCAGGCGAAGGCCACGCTCGTGGACACGTGAAGAAGCAGGGCTCGCCCGAGTCCTCGCCTTGTGCCACAACCCCCGGATAACCATTCACAGTGCCAAAACTGAGGCCGCTTTGCTTCACAGCCACGAGATTCACCATCCCGCCAGGAGCTTCACTGACCCGCCCTCGTCCCCGAAAATGCCCCGCCCTCGTTCTCGAAAAGACATGACGAATGCCCGTGTTTTCGCCCACGAGCCGGTGACCACGCATGCCCCGAGGCCTACGATGGAGACATGACGATAATGAACAACGCGCCCAAGCCCCTCGCCGAGATGCCTCCCGTGGCAGCCTGGCTGTCGGACATGGACGGCGTCCTCGTGAAGGAGAATCGCGCACTGCCAGGAGCAAACGAGTTCCTCGACGCGCTTCGCCGCACGAACACCCCTTTCCTCGTTCTCACGAACAACTCGATCTTCACGAACCGGGACCTTTCCGCTCGCCTGGCGAACTCCGGCCTCGACGTTCCCGAAGAGAGCATCTGGACCTCCGCGAACGCAACCGCCGCTTTCCTCGCCCAGCAGTCGCCCAGATCTACCGCCTACGTCATTGGCGAGGCCGGCCTGACCACCGCCCTTCACGGCGCGGGCTACGTCATGACCGAGCAGGACCCTGAATACGTCATCCTCGGTGAGACCCGAACCTACGACTTCAACTCCCTGACTCGCGCGATCCGACTGATCGAAGGCGGAGCGAAGTTCATCGCGACGAACCCCGACGTGACCGGCCCTTCAGATGAGGGAACACTGCCTGCGACCGGTTCAATCGCGGCAATGATCACCGCAGCCACCGGCAAACGCCCCTACTTCGTCGGCAAACCGAACCCGGTGATGATCCGCGCCGGACTCAACAAGATCGGCGCGCACTCCGAGCACACCGCAATGGTCGGCGACCGTATGGACACCGACGTTCAGGCCGGAGTGGAAGCGGGCCTGCGCACCCACCTCGTTTTGTCCGGGTCCACGTCTCGCGAACAGATCAAGGACTACCCCTACCGTCCCTTTGGCGTCCACGAAGGGATCGGAGAGCTCGTCGAACTGGTCAAAGCGCACGTCGGCTGAGCGTACGTCCGCTGAGTGCCCGCCTGCGCCGGGCGGGTCTGCGTTTGACTCGTTAAGGAGTTCGGCTGGAGTGGATCACCCTGCCTGGGCCGGGTGGATCCGCTCGTAGCCTCCACCCGTGGCATGCGCCCGCTAGGCTGGGAGCCATGACGAATGACTCTCATAAGGCACGCCTGTCCGCCCTCGTACAGGACCTCGCGGTCATCCACGAAAAGGTCACCCTCGCCTCAGGACGCGAATCCGATTTCTACGTCGACATGCGCCGAGCGACCCTCCACCATGAGGCCGCTCCTCTTATCGGTCATGTCATGCTCGACCTTCTCGAAGAGGCCGGTTTCGCGCCCGGCGAAGACTACGTCGCCGTCGGGGGGCTCACAATGGGTGCAGACCCGGTCGCCGCGGCGATGCTGCACGCCGCCGCTTCACGCGGACTCAACCTCGACGCCTTCGTGGTGCGCAAGGCCGCGAAGGACCACGGGATGAAGCGCCGCATCGAAGGCCCGGACGTGAAAGGCAAGCGCGTCGTCGTCCTCGAAGACACCTCCACGACCGGCGGCTCTCCCCTTGAAGCCGCGAAGGCCCTCCAAGAAGCTGGGGCCGAGGTCGTTGCCGTCGCAGTCATCGTCGATCGTTCCACCGGAGCGAAAGAACGCATTGAAGCCGAGGGATTCCCCTACTTCCACGCGCTCGGCCTCGAGGATCTCGATCTGGCCTGAGTCTGGCTCACCGGTCAGGTCACCGCTATCAGGAAAGGCGTGCGTATGCTCTCGGCTGAAGGTGAGCCTGGCTCCCAGCCGAGAGTCTGGCTCTGATCGGTTTACGGGCAGCTCTGGGCGAGGTTGATGGGCCGCAAGCGACATATCAAGCAGTCGCGCACGAATCCTTGTGGGTCCCAGAGCGAGGGCTCACGAAAACGCGCTGTCAGGTCGAGGCTTGTGAGCCAATCGAGCCCCTGTCGATCCCCGATGTTCTTGCTGATCCTCTCGGGCCTGCCGCTCCCAACGATTGTGCAACCAAATGCGACTTACATATGCGGGACGGTTCGCATGACGCGGCGCGTCGCCCAGCGCGGGGCGATTTTCATCGCTGCCATCGCAACCTTGAAAACCGGGGTTGGCGTGACGATGACCCTGGCACGGCGCACCGCGTCGAGGGCCTCTGCGCAGACCTGCTCGGGTGTTGCCATTGCCGATGCGGGCGCATGGGATACGTCGACCCCCGCGTTTTCAAAGAAAGCAGTTTTCACCGGTCCCGGACACACAACCGTGGTAGTGACGCCCGTACCTCGAAGCTCCTCCGACAAGCCCTCAGTGAAAGCCACAACCCAGGCCTTGTGCGCCGAGTAGGTGCCCGCCCCCGTCCTCGATGCGACCGAAGCGACATTGAGGATCGCACCTCGTCCACGAGCACGCATCGCCCGAGCCGCATGGTGGCTGAGAATCATGACAGCGCGAACCATCACATCTAATCCGCCCAGCTCAGCAGCAAGATCATTGTCCGGGAAGGGCTTGCCGAGTCCGAAACCCGCGTTGTTCACGAGTAACCCGACCGGGGCTGTTTCTTGGTCAATACGCGCCGCAACACGCTCGCAGTCTTCAAGCTTCGACAGGTCAGCGACGATCACTTCGGCTTTAACGTTCGCGATCTGGCGGAGACTATCAGCGAGCGCGTTGAGCAGCTTCTCTCGTCTCGCAACGAGGACGAGGTCGTGGCCTGCAGCGGCGAGTTGCCAGCAAAACTCCTCGCCGAGGCCGGAGGTCGCACCAGTGACAAGAGCAGTTCCCATGCAAGAAGGGTACGTCGCAGCCTCCTTATGCGCCCTCCGATATGCGGTGGCAGTTCCCATGCGAGAAGGGTGCGTCTCTCGCGGTTTTAGGACGCAACAAGGTCCTCTTGGCGGAGGTTGGAAAAGCAGCGAAACGGGCGAAGCTAGTAGGGGCGAATCTCAAGAAGCTGAGAACTGGAACGCCAAGTGGAGTACCAAGTGGAGTGCCGGCCGCGGAAGCGAGTGTGACATGCAGGCTAGCGCGTTTGCAATCCACAGACTGCGGATATCCACAATTCTGGGACAGTGGTTTCCCTCGATACAGCACGCCGACTACATTGACACGAGGAGATCCTGACACCAGGTGATCTGCAAATGGAAGGGGAAAGGCAATGGCCAATGGCGAGGATATTTCTCCCGAGAGGATTCAATCGCTTGAAGAACGGGTCGAAGCTCTTGTGACCCGAGTCGACGCCCTGCTGTGCCATCTGGAAGGCTCAGGAGCTACACTCTCGATTCCCAGCAGCGCGCGAGTTGATGTCCCCTCCTCTGCTTCTCGCTGCGCGATGAGCCCTGCTGTTCTTCAGCCTTCAGTCCAAGCTCCAATCACCCCACAGCCCTCAGCTTCGATTCACACTCAGGCTCCTGTTGCGGCCACTCCAGCTCAAGTCCCAGTCCCCTCGACTCCGCTTCAAGCCCAGGCTCCACTTCCGGCCACTCCAGCTCAAGTCCCAATCCCCTCGACTCCGCTTCAAGCCCAGGCTCCACTTCCGGCCACCGCGCCGACTCCGGCTCCTGCGCCGGTCCACACTCAATCTCCCCCTATCCCACAATCTCCAGTAGCTCCTCGGGGACAGGGATCGCACCTCCCCAAGGGCCAAGTACCCCCGGCCGTCAAGGGCACGATGATGCCTTCACTGAAGGATGCGAGTTCCTCGCGCCTCATCGTCCTCCTCCTCTCAGGCCTCGCCGCGCTTCTCGTCATCCTCGCGGCAACCAGTTTGATCGCCCTCCTCTGGGACTCCATTCCGAACTGGGTGAAGGTCTTGACTCTTGGACTCGTTGCGATCGCTATGACCGCATCGGGGGCTCTTTGGCACAAACGGGAAGCGCACCCCAGCATTCCGCCGGCAACTCTGACGGGAATTGGCACCGGACTCGGTTATCTCACAGGAATTGGAGCGGCACTTCTCGAGGTTCTGCCGCCAATCGGGGCATTCCTTGTGCTGCTCGTCTGGACGATCGCAACCACCGCTTTGGCAACCCTCAGCAAGATGCCCTTCACCCTGATCGCAACCGCGATCGGCGGAGTTTTGACCCTATCCCTCCTGTACTCGCATGCACTCGGACATCCTTCCCAGGCGCTCCTCGTCGAGGGGCTCATCCTCGCCTATTCCGCAGCTTGCCTCGTATCCTCGACGATCGCGTCCCGGCCACTCCACGGTGCTTTCAAGCGGTGGACCATTGCTTCTTCAGCGGCTGCCACCGTACCCGCGTTGCTCTTCGTTCCGGTCGAAGCCGCCTCCAAGCAGTCCTCCCTAGGCACATACATCATGAGCATCGCGTTGGCCGTCCTCGCCCTTGTAACCGTCGCCTTCCTCGTGCGCGAACCTGAACAGCGCGAATGGCAATGGGTATGGACCCTCGCCCCGCTCGTCGTCATCATCTCCTACCTTTCACTGACGAGCATTGCGGCAACTGAAGAAGAACGACTCTTCCTCTCCCTCGTTCATTTCCTTCTCTGCCTTGGTCTTATCGGCTTTGCCGCTACACCTAAACTCTCCGGCCCCGTCAAGGGGCTCGCCGAATACGCGCTGCTCGCCCCGCCGATCTTCCTTCCCCTCCTCGACGAGGTCGGTGTCGCGCCCATCACGACCGCTTCCTACAAGACGCTAGTGGACTGCGCGGCCTGGTTCGTGATTCTTGCCTGCGCAGCACTTGCCACTCAACAGCGTTCTTCCTCTTTCCTCGTGATTCTCCCGATTGTTGCGCTCTATCGGGGCTTCGACTTCACGATGGAGACCTTCTCCGTAATCTTCATCATCCTCACCCTACTCATTGCGACGGTCCTCATCGACCGCGCCCTTAAAGCTCTCCCATGGCAGCGCGCCTTCGCCATGTGGCTCGGCATCTTCGGCCTCATCTTCAAGGTTCCTTGGGAGATCGTGTCTCAGATCCCCAAACACAGCACCTACAGGAATGCCCTCGAAGTCTCCGTCATCTTCCTTGTCTTCCTCGTGGTTGCTCTTCTCTTGATCCTCGGATTGGCGACCCCGAACATCGGTCCGGCCGATCTGTGGATGGGGCGACGACTCATCTTCTCCTCCACAGCTGGAGACAGTGCTGCGACTTCACGCACCACGAGCTTCTCCCCAGCTTCTCCTGCGCCCATGTCGGCGGCTCCTGCCACAGGATTCGGGCAACCTCCAGGGATGCCGAGACGCGAATCCGGGGGAGTTTTCGCTCCACTCAGCGTACTGATGACTCTGTTCTTCGTTTCGAGCGTGACATACATACTGCCTTTGATGCTTCTTAGTTCCGTCTGGAATTTCTTTTTCGGACTGCCCTCAGCATCCTCCACTCCGCTTGACCTCGTGGTTTCCCTCGGCATGCTGATTCTCGCGCTCGCCTTCGTCCTAGCGATGAAGTCCTACGCTACCCACTCGCTCTACGGGATCCTCATTCCCTTAGTCCTTGTCTCTGTCGTCTGGCAAGCATTCAATGTGATTCGAGCCCTCGACAATGCGCCGTGGGTCGCGACTCTCATGGTTCTGCTTGTTGGCGCTGCAGCCATCGTGTTGGGCTTCAGGTGGAAAGCACCGAATATGCGGCTCACTTCTCTGGTGATCGTCATCATTGCGGTCTTCAAACTCTCACTCATTGACACGGGCTTCAACGATTCGATTTCACGAGTCCTCTCCCTGCTCATTGCTGGCCTGATCTGTTTCGCCCTTTCCGTTCTCTATTCGAAGCTCAGCGCTAAGGCTCGGGCGAAAGAGACTCTCCCCTCAACAGATTTCGTTACGCCAGGTTTTTAGGCCGTAGCGAGCGCTGCGGTCCCGCTAGGTGCAGCGAGTATCCCGGGCGCTGCGGGCATGCCAGGCGGAGCCGCAGTACCAGGCGCTGTGAGCATGCCGGGGACTGCACCAGTAGCAGGTGCAATGCATACGCCACCTCCCGTTCCTTCGTCCACGACTGTAAATACGATGCTCGGTGCACCTGCACCGGGTGCTACCCACGCCAGGTTCCACACCCACACCAATTACCACTAGAACCTAGCCCTTACAACCTAGCCACATCGGCACCAGTACTCGCCCCAGATACTTCGAACACACCAGGTGTCACACCCACGCCAGACGCACACCCACGCCAACCACCACCAGAATCTAGCCCTAGCAATCTAGCCACATCGGCACCCTTACTGACCCCAGGTGGTTCGAATACACCAAGTTCCACGCCCACGTCAGATAATGCGAGCTCCCTCGAAGATCATGCGAACTCCCCCGGCGCGCCGATAGACGGTGAGGGTCGATAGGGTTGAGGGATGAAGTTCGCAACCTGGAACGTTAACTCGATCCGTACTCGCGTCGACCGTGTCATTGCTTTCCTCGAACGCTCCGAGGTCGATGTGCTCGCAATGCAGGAAATCAAGTGCACACCCGAACAGTTCCCGATCGAACCCTTCACCGCCGCCGGGTACGAAGTCGCAATCCACGGCCTCAATCAGTGGAATGGCGTGGCCATTGCCTCGCGACTGCCGATCGTGAAAGTCCAGGATCATTTCGCAGATCAACCAGGATTCGGCGAACCCAAAGTCGTGGAAGCGCGCGCCCTCGGCGTCACACTTCGAGGCGAGAACGAAAAGGAAACCTGCATCTGGAGCCTGTACGTGCCCAATGGGCGCGAACTTGACCACCCGCACTACGCGTACAAGCTCGACTGGTTGCGCAAGCTTCGAAGCGACGCGCAATCCTGGCTCGCCGCCGACCCGAAAGCCCGCATCGCAATGGTGGGCGATTGGAACGTCGCCCCCTTCGACGAGGACGTCTGGGATATGAGCGCATTCGATGGAGCGACCCACGTCTCCGAACCCGAACGACAAGCCTTCTTCGCCTTCGCTGAAGACGGGTGGACTGAAGTGACTCGTGATCGCGTCACGAACTACACCTTCTGGGACTACCAGCGCCTGCGTTTCCCGAAGAACGAGGGAATGCGCATCGACTTCGTGTACGCCTCCCCCGCCCTCGCTCCCTCAGTTTCTGCCGCGCAGATCGACCGTAACGAACGCAAAGGCAAGGGAGCTTCCGATCACGTTCCTGTGATCATCACCCTCAAGGATTGACCGTGATTCAAAGGCTGTGACTGTTGAGGCAGCTCCAGGCCCAGGAAATGTGGCCCCGGTCCAGGAAATGCACCCCGCCCCTGGACATGCGCCCGCGCCACCATGGCTGAAGGTGTCGATGGTCTTCAGCGCCCCGCCCCTGGATATGGGTCCGCACCCTTGGACATGCGCCCCACCCTCGTCGAATCATCGATCAGAACTCCGGTTCCCACGTCAAACATGCCTGCGCGCCCGATCTTCAAACAGGCCCTCGACCTCGGCCAGGCCAGGCCCGGCCCAACCCAGGACATACGCCCCGTCCTCGTTCATGTACAAGGCTCGACGCAGGGCTCTTCCTTAGCGAAGGATGAGGGCGAGGAGCTCTTCGTTCATAGCGCTCCAATGCTCCTTATGCCAGGCACCGAATTTCTCTGTTCCGAGGAACGCGCAGGTCGCGCGGTGAGTACGGTCAACCCAGAGGAATGAGCCCGAGACTCCGAAATGTCCGACGGTGCCCGCGGGGAAGCTCGGCCCGGTCCAATGGGGGCTTTTGTTCCCCCTGATCTCGATGCCCAGTCCCCAGGGGCACGGAGCGTGACGCCCATAGCCGGGCACCACGCCGACGAGCTCCGGGAATTGAGGAGTCATGGCCTCTTGCGCGAGCTCGGGCGAAATCAGGGTCGGTTCCAGCATTTCGCGGCCGAGGATCAACAAGTCCTCGACAGATGCCACGCCCGCCCACGCGGGTGAGCCCACGAGTTCGGCGGTCGTCATTCCCAGGGGTTCGAACACCGCTTCTTCGATCCAACGCTCGATCGGAGAACCGCTCGCCTCCTCGAGTACCTCTCCAAGGACCTCGAATCCCGCATTCGAATACACCCTGCGTTTAGCGACGCTGAACTGGGGTTCGCGCGATTCGTAGGGCAGGCCCGAGGCGTGTGCGAGCAGATGCCGGATTGTCGAGCCTTCCGGTCCAGCCGGATCATCGAGTGAGCACAATCCGCGTTCAACGGCCACCAGAGCCGACCATGCGGTACACAGTTTCGTCACTGACGCCAAAGGGTAGCGCTTCGAAAGATCTCCCTGCTCGTGAACGATTTTACCTCCTGCCCACAGGGCGAGTGCGTGAGGGAAGGGAATATCGATTGAGAGCGCCACTGTGGCTCCTTCCATGGGGCGTTGGCTCCATTCACGATAGCCGAGCGACCCGGCGAGTCCACGACAGGCGCCCCCGTGCCCGACGCTCCTGCCCGACAGATCCCGCACCCTTGTCCATCAGGCCCCCACGCTCGCCTGACCACGCACCCCCTCGCCCATCAAGCCCACACCCCTGTCCGCCAGGCCCCACACCCTCGCAAAAGGAGGCGATCACGACAAGTGGAGGGGATATAACCCCTCCACACACCGCCAAACCCTCCACACACAATCAAGGAACGAGAAAGGGGCCCAGCCGGGCGCGGATGACGCGCCTGACTGGGCCCGAGAGCACTGTTCATCGGCCTCACTCAGCCCGAGCACTGCTCATCAGCCTCGCTCAGCCCAGGCACTCCTCTTCGGCCTCGCCCAGAGCAGCCTCCTCGGCAGCCTCGGCGGACTCGAAGACCTTCATGCACAGGCTATCGAGCTCGTCCGAAACATCGACGCGCACGGTCCTCCCATCCGCGATCTCCCCCGCGAGGAGCATCTTCGCGAGCCTGTCGCCGATCTCTTTTTGGATGACTCGACGCAGCGGACGCGCGCCGTAAGCCGGGTCGTAGCCGATCCGGGTGAGCCAACCGCGTGCGGGTTCGGAAACGAGCAGTCCGATCCTGCGGTCTTCGAGACGACGAGCAAGGTCGGCGACCATGAGGTCGACGATCCCGGACAGATCATCCGCAGACAAGGGGTCGAACATGACTGTCTCATCGAGTCGGTTGAGGAACTCCGGTTTGAAGGAGCGGCGCACGGCCTCCATCACGGCCCCTCGCCTCTCTTCCTCGTTCATCGTCTGATCCGCGAGGAACTGGGAGCCGAGATTCGAAGTGAGGATGAGGATCGTGTTCCTGAAGTCCACGGTGCGCCCCTGCCCATCGGTCAGTCGCCCATCGTCGAGGACCTGGAGGAGCACATCGAAAACCTCGGGGTCCGCCTTTTCAACCTCGTCCAGGAGGATCGCACAGTACGGACGACGCCGAACGGCCTCCGTGAGTTGGCCGCCCTGCTCATAGCCGACGTATCCCGGAGGGGCGCCGACGAGGCGAGCGACCGAGTGCTTCTCGGAGTACTCGGACATGTCGATGCGGACCATGGCCCGCTCATCGTCGAAGAGGAACTCCGCGAGAGCCTTCGCCAGTTCCGTCTTACCGACGCCGGTCGGACCGAGGAAGAGGAAGGAACCGGTCGGACGATTCGGGTCGGCGATTCCGGCGCGCGAACGACGCACAGCATCCGAAACCGCCTGAACCGCCTTCTTCTGGCCGATGAGTCGTTTCCCGATCTCCTCTTCCATGCGCAAGAGCTTGTCGGTCTCCGTTTGGAGGAGCTTACCCGTGGGGATCCCCGTCCAGGATTCGACGACCTCCGCGATCTCCGTCGGACCGACTTTCTCGGCGATCATCGGCTCAGCGGAATCCGTGTCAGCTTGTTCGGACGCGGCCTCGGCCTCGCTGATCTGGCGTTCAACCGCGGGGATCTCGCCGTTTTGGAGGCGCCCCGCCTCCTCCCAGCGGTTCTCACGGATTGCGAGTTCAAGCTGAGTGCGAAGCTCGTCAAGTTGGACGCGCAGCTCGCCGACGCGGTTGTGCCCGGCTTTTTCCGCCTCCCAACGGCCGGTGAGAGCCGTCAGGGTTTCCTGCTTGTCGGCAAGATCAGCGCGAAGCTTGTCGAGGCGCTCCTGCGTGGACTCGTCCTCGTGCTCGGGATCGGATTCTTCGAGGTAGGACTCTTCCATGCGCAGACGGTCGACCGCGCGGCGCAGCTCGTCGATCTCAACGGGGCTCGAATCGAGTTCCATGCGGAGCCTAGATGCTGCCTCGTCAATGAGGTCAATCGCCTTGTCGGGCAGTTGACGCCCGGTGATATAGCGGTCGGACAGGCTGGCAGCGGCGACGAGGGCGCCATCGGAGATCGTCACCTTGTGGTGGGCCTCGTACTTCGGGGCGATGCCGCGAAGGATCGCGACCGTGTCTTCAACGCTCGGCTCGCCCACGAAGACCTGCTGGAAGCGCCGCTCAAGGGCGGGGTCCTTCTCAATGTTCTCCCGGTACTCGTCAAGGGTGGTGGCGCCGACCATGCGGAGCTCTCCTCGGGCGAGCATCGGCTTGAGCATGTTCCCCGCATCCATCGCCCCCTCGGAGCCGGCGCCTGCGCCGACGACCGTGTGGAGTTCGTCAATGAAGGTGATGATCTGCCCGTCAGAGCGCTGGATCTCCGCGAGGACTGCTTTGAGGCGCTCTTCGAATTCGCCCCGGTACTTCGCGCCGGCAACCATTGCGGGCAGGTCGAGGGCGATGAGGATCTTGTCCCGGAGGGATTCAGGGACGTCGCCTGCGACGATGCGCTGCGCGAGACCTTCCACGACTGCGGTCTTGCCGACACCGGGCTCGCCGATGAGAACAGGGTTGTTCTTCGTGCGGCGGCTCAGGACCTGGACGACTCGGCGAATCTCCGCATCACGGCCGATCACGGGGTCGAGCTTACCCTCGCGCGCCACCTCCGTCAGGTCGCGGCCGTACTTCTTGAGAGCCTCGAAAGAACCCTCGGGGTCGGCGGAGGTGATTGCTTCGGGGCGAAGACGTGCGAGGGCTTCGCTGAGCGCCTCCGGGGTTGCGCCTGCGCTTGAGAGGATCCTCCCGGCCTCGTCCTTCGAAGCGGCGAGGGCGATGAGGAGGTGCTCGGTCGACACGTAGGCGTCCCCGCCTTTGTCTGCGAGGCTGCGCGCCTGGTTCACGACATCAAGGAGGGCGCGTGCGGTCTGAGCTTGGGATGTGCTCGCTCCACTCGCCGAAGGGAGGGTGACGAGGGCGTTGCGGGTCCTCGCTCCGATTGCGCTTCGGTCTGCGCCGACGGCGTCAACGAGTGCGGTGGCGATGCCTTCCTTTTGTTCGAGGAGGGCTTCGAGCAGGTGAATTGGCATCACCTGGGGGTTGCCTGCGGCTTGGGCGGATTGGAGCGCGGAGGCGATCGCCTCCTGCGCCTTCGTGGTGAATTCCGTGGTCATGTGTCCTCCTTCGACGCGTGGCGTCGAGATGTGCTTAGCGGCCGAGAAGTCCTCGATCACGCTCTGCACTTCTCAACGCCCCCATAGTTGAGTCTATTCCACTCAACTTTGTGGCTCGTGTCTAGGGACCTTGTACCGGACCTCGGAACCACGTATGAAAACGGCTCGTACCACACCGCCACGGAGCAAAGGACCTTGAGCCGAAATCAGGTACGAGAAAGGCGGGGCAGCGAAAGAATCGCCACCCCGCCTCACCGATAGGACAGACCTTCCCTCAGGGATCAAAACTCCCTCAAGGATCAGGACTCCGAGGAGTCTCGGCCCTCATCATCCGATTCGGGCACACCAAGATGCTCGTTCAGTTCATCGAAGAACTCAAGGGTCGTTCCCAAAGCACAGCGGCACTGGGTGTAAAGCTGCTGATCAGTCATGCCCATCTCAACATCGAGATTCAACTCGGCGAGAGACTCAAGTTCCCCATTGACCTCGCGGAGGGCGCATGTTGGCCATAGATGGGTACGATGCCATTCCTCAATCCGGAACATGACCTCTTCGCGCTGGTCCTCACGCGGCGTTCCCTTCCAGAAACCCACGACGGACAAGACATCATGATGAGCGCCGACCATGCGGAAGTAGAAGTTGTGCCCGTTCCAGCGGCTCGCAATGTCCCCATCATCGTCAAGACTCCACTTCCACCCGAAAGAATCGAAGAGTAGGCCGAGGCGCTCAATGGTGACCGGGCGAACCGTGAAGTCGGTGAAGGTCGGGGCCTTGGGTTCCTCCTCAGAAGAGGCTGCTTCTCCCTCAGGGGCCTCGGGCTGCTGCTCCCCCACAGGGGCAGAGGAGTGCTCCGCGCCCATTGGGGCCTCGGGGTGTTGCTCCCCCACAGGGGCAGGGGAATGCTCCGCGCCCATTGGGGTCGCGGGCTGCTCGCGATGCTCATCGCCATCGCGTGAACGATCTCCTTCGCCAAAGCGATCGGAGAGCCAGGAGAAGATACCCATCAGAGTCCGAGCCTTTCGATCATTTTGTCAAAGAAATCTGTTGTCGTCGCGATCCCGCAATTGATCTGCTGCAAAAGCTGCGCGTCCGTCGCCCCGTACTCCCAGTGCACAGAGTTCTCCGCCTGAACGCGGATCTGACCGTCGTCTGTGATGCGGTATTCGCACTTGGGCCAGAACTTCCTCAGGTGCCAATCCATGAGGAAAGCACGAACCTCTTCCAAGCGATCAATCGAGATCTCGCGGTTCAAAACGCCGTAGACCTGGAAAACGTCCTTCTCGGGGCTGAGGAAGCGGAAGTAGAAGGTATGGAGATTCCACATTCCCCCCAGGTCTCCCTCGTTGTCGACAAACCAGCGCCAGCCTTGTGAGTCGAAGATTTTCTTCACGCGATCCTGCGTGATAGGGGTCGGATTCTGTTCCAGAACAGGATCCGACTGGGGTACGTCAACACCCGACACGTCGCTCATGAGCCCTCCGATCAGTTTTTCTAAGCATAGCGAGGCGGGCAGGTATTTCCGACCTGCCCAACCGGAGCAGAGCCTGAAGCTCCCACTCCGATCTCATCCTCAATAGCGTGCAAGTGCTGTCAGAATCACTTTCCTCTTCTGGTTCACCACGATGAGCCAGACGATACCTCCGACGGTGAGGAAGAGGCTGAGAACACCGACTCCCGTTCCCCAAGCGAAGCCGGAGAAGCCAGCGTTCATAATCGAATCCGCGTCAAGGCCCGAGAACGCCAGGAGATTGGAACTGCCCGATCCCACGCACTCGAGAACGTAATCACCCCGTTCGAGTTTCTGAGCAAAGAAGGCGTCATTTCCGACGAGCTCCATCCGATGCGTGCCGCCGCTGCCCTCGAGTGAGCAGGAAGTGACATTGCCGGCCTGACTGACAACCATGAGCGCACCGGAGTCGTCAACTGTGACCGTGTCTCCAGAGGCGACGGGGCTCATCCGGTCCATCATCGAAGTGAAGTCAATCCCACCGAGGATCCCTCCAACGAAAGCCAAGGGCGCGATGATTACGGCGCTGAGGATCCCGAAGACAATCAGGAGGATCGGGCCCACGCGACTGGGAACCTTGAGCACGGGGGCACCCGTATTCGGGAAGTAGCCGTTCTGGTGCGGGGCGGGCGCAGTAGAGGGAAATTGTTGGCCATAGGAGGACCCCATTGCGCGCACGGCATCATCAGCGAGGAAGCGAAGGGGCAGGTCCGCACCCGACTGGGTTGCCTGAGAAGCGTTGTGTTCTGCGCCCTGATAGGTGCCGTGAGGCTGATGAGTGCCATAAGAGGGACCTTGCTCGGCCGGGATCTGGCCGTACTGGGGCCATGGAGTCGATGCCTGCGATGGGGCTTGCGAAGGTGTTCCCTGTGAGTGTTCAGACGAGCGCTGTCCGTATCGAGGCTCGTCATTCATCTGTGATGCCATGGTTCCTCCACATCGTGTTCAGTATCTTCAGGTTATCGAATAGCAGTGCCCAAGACCGCAGGGCTTTCCCCTACTCCCCCCTGATTCCCCTCAGGGCGAAGCCCCACGCCAGCAGGCGAAGCCCCACGCCAGCACCACGAGGCGTGTTTATCCCCGAATCGACGAAGGCGAGCAGCTTGCCCCCTTCGTCATCGCCGAGAGCGAGCCCACGTGGCGTGCAGGCTTGCTTGGATACGTGTCGCCCAAGGGAACGCGGGTGGTGTACGTGCTGGGCGGGCAGCACGAACGGTGCACGAGCCAGCTGAGCGAGCGCGGGTGAGACGGTCATGCCGAGGAGTTGCACGACAGCGACAACGATCCACCCGAGGGAGCGCGTTCGGTGAACGAGCCACTAGGAGCGCAGATCGCGCATGATCCGCCCACAGGAACGCAGAAGCTGTAGGAGCCTTGTTGCGAGCGAGCAGCTCGAGAGCACGAGGGGACCTCTCAGACTCCGAGCGTCCCGAGGCGCTCGGCGCGAAGCGCGCCAACTCCCGGCACCTCCAAGGGCTCCAGCTCGAGGCCCGTCGCACGCGAAATCAGCAGGTCCGCAAGCTCAGGATTACGCGCAAGGCAAGGGCCATGCATATAGGTCGCAATAATCGATCCTTGAACAACCCCGTCGTAGGCGACGGGCGCAGGCTCGCAGCCTTCGGGCGTGCCATTGCCCGTGCCCTTCACAACGCGACCAAGGGGCTTCGCCTCCGGGCCGAGAACGGTTCCTCCGCCGTGGTTTTCAAAACCCGTCAATGTCTCTGTCAGCCCCTCGAGCATCGGCTCACTCACGAGTTCACCGATAGAACGCGAACCTTGAGGGTCGGTCGTAATATCCAAGACCCCAAGGCCTGCGACGCGTTGATCGCGCGCATCTCGATACCAATGGCCCAAGACCTGCAAGGAAGCGCAGATCGCAAGCAGGGGGCGCCCCGCATCGAGGGCACGCAAGAGGCCGGGGTCTTCGCGCAACTTCTGCGCTGCAAGAGACTGGGCGGTGTCCTCGCCACCCCCAAGAGCGTAGATATCAAGGCTTTCGGGGATCGCGTCGAGCAGGCCGACCTTGACGACTTCGGCTGCGATGCCGCGCCGACGCGCCCGCTCCTTGAGCACGATCGCATTGCCCGTATCTCCGTAGGTGCCGAGGACCTCGGGCATGAGGACCCCGATCCGCAGGGTGGATTCGCTCATCACTTCCTCGCCTCCCTGGCATCGAGGATCGTCTTGAAATCTCGCAGAGCCGTGTAGTTGAGGAGCATCTCGACTCGTCCGGGCTCGCATGCGGCAAGCGCCTCCATCGGTGTTTTCACGAAGCTCGTGTGGATGTTCGCATATTCGAGGCGCACCGCCAGGTCGGCGCCGCGTTCACCGCAAGCCACGACGCGGATGGGCTCCCCGTCCTCGTCGCTCGTTCGGGCGAGGGCGCCAAAGTCGACATCCCAGAGCCAGGACAGGTCCTGTCCATCAGGGATCTGGCCATTGACCCCGATGACGACCTGCTTCACCTCCGGGTCGATCATCGTCATCGTTTCCTGCCAACCCGCGGGGTTCTTCGCCAGCATAATGCGAGCCTGGCGGCCATCGACCTCGTAAATGGAATACCGGCCCGCGACCTCGTGAACAGAGCAGATCGCATCGGCGGCGGCCTGCGGGGAGACTCCCAGAGCCGCAGCGGCCGCGACCGCCTGCGCAGCGTTAGAAAGATTCGCTCGACCGGGCAGGGCAAGTGCAAGCTCGACACTCACTCCATCAGGACCATTGAGGCGAGCCTTCGGGGTGGAAGCGGAAAGATCAATGTCGTCGAGCCACCAGTCGGGGCGGGGGCGCTCGCACAACTCCGGCAGGGCGCCACCAGACTGGGCAGGAACGAGACGCCAGGTACCGTTCTCCCACAACACTCGTCCGCCGCGAGGATAGGCGATGGAATCCGCGCCCCAACCCGCTCCCGCCGCAACCCACACGACCTTGGAGGAGGAGCAGGCCGCCGACACGATGAGCGGATCATCGCAGTTCGCGATGATGATGGCGTTCGGATGCTCTTCGACGGCCTGACGCAGGCGCAGCTCCACCGAGGAGATCTCGCCGACGCGATCAAGCTGGTCGCGAGACAAATTGAGCAGGACAAGGACCTCGGGGTTCACCTCGCCCGCGACTGCGGGAAGATGCATCTCATCGACTTCAAGAGCCGCGAAGGGCGCGCGCGGGGCGTTCATCAAAGCGGTGATGACGCCGGAGGCCATATTGTCGCCGTTCGTGTTCGAAGCGACAGGACCGCGGGTTTCGAGGGCGGCGCGCACCATCCGGGTCGTCGTGGACTTCCCGTTCGTCCCGGAGACGATGACCGTATCCATTGGGGCGGCCAAATCGGCCATGATCCTCGGTGAGACGCGCATCGCGACCTCTCCGCCGATCATCCCTCCCGATCCTCGACCGAGGGCTCGGGAGGCCGCTCTCGCCGTTCGCCCTGCGGCGACAGCGAGTGCACTCCTCGGGGAGAGTCGAGGTCCAGGTCTTTGCGAAGTCATGCGGTAACACTAGCGCGAGCCACAGCCCGTGACCGCAATGGCACAGGTGAGAGCTACGGGCAAGCCCCCATATTCTGCGCGGCGGAGGCATTGCGAGCATTCAGCGTGAAAATGCGAGAAGTCGATGCTGCTCTGCCAGGCTTGCAAGAGAAGTTGCGCGACGGAAGGAGCTCGTTCCGCCCGGGGCTGATCCGCAGCTTGGCGAGCAGCAGATCAGGAATCCTTGCGCCGCCGGGCAAAGCGGTTTCCCGCGAACCGACACGCCAACCAGGCGACTCACCTCCGATTACACCCGACTCCAACAGCACACAAGGGCAGTGCGACACAGCAAAACCAGTCACAGATCAGGTGACCCCGTCAGGAGTCGCAACTCCCTATGGGTCGGCAGAGAGAAGAACGAGCAGCAACCAACACACCGTACAAGGCGAACAGCGAGGCGCAGCCGAAAAAGAGCGCTTGTATGGTGACACGCACTAAGAGCATTCCCCAGACCGCGTAAGAAATGAAGATCGCACCATACGAAATCAACGAGAGAAGACTGAAATACGCTGGCTCGTCCGACTCTTTTGCACGCGAAATGATTTGATCGGTCAGGAAGGGGGCGATTAACGAACCAGCCAACCCTAACATGAAGAACGCCAGGAAATAGGAGCACAACGATACTTGAGCCAGAAGAATAAAAGCGAATGCCAAAAGCAGAAGAACACCAGGATGAAACACCTTCACCTTCGACATTCTCGGAACCCTATAGAGACAGGCCGCACCCAGGGTGCCGCCCACCACAAACAATGCGACAGCAATACTGAAATTAATTGAGCCAAATCCATTCGCCGCAAAACTGCTCGGCAAAACGACATTTAAAACACCCGATAGAACCAACTCGATTATCACTATCTGCAGAATCGGAGTAATCGTCGAAAAACTGCCAAACAGACGACGA
>ERZ772964.154-NODE-154-length-34662-cov-10.6268_pt1 | contig 34662 bp, 23 predicted proteins | sample MGYA00580675_ERZ772964 | MGnify/ENA primary metagenome ERZ772964 (study PRJEB29015, sample SAMEA2737941) | human oral metagenome | biome: human oral; feature: human-associated habitat; material: dental | place: China | collected 2139 ... | reverse complement strand
GGGGCGCGCGGGACGGTGGACGCGCGGGCCCGGCGCGTCACCCCATCGCGGCGGCCTGGGCCGTCGTCGCGGCCGCGCGGGCGCCCTGGGGCAGCGAGCGGATCTCACGCGTCCAGGCGCTGCTCGTGAGGGAGCCGGCCGACTGGATGTACCACGGCTGACCGAACCACGGCCGCGGGTCCTGGTCGATGCCGTACACGTAGGTCTCCCAGCAGGGCCAGTAGCCGCGCTCCGCCGACGCGTACTTCGGGCTCCTCGACACGTGGACCTTCTCGCCGATGCAGCAGGCGACGACCTGCTTGTTCTGCACCACGGCCACGGGCGTCACCGCGCCGTTCGGGGCGATGTCGGGGAAGGTCATCTGGTCGATCTGCTCGAGCCTGCCCCGGGTGCTCTGGCGGACGTAGAGCGCCACGGTCGACCTCGTCACGGACACGTGCCAGGGAGTGGCCTGCCCGAGACGGGTCTTCGTCAGGGGCCCCGCGTGCCAGGGGACGAGGGTCACGCTCGACCAGGGGCGGTCGTGCCCGGCCAGCTCGTCGAACGCCACGGAGCACCCCATGGCCATGACGGGCTGGTCTGCGGCGGCCGTGAAATAGGCCGCGTTCGTGCTGTAGGGGCCCGAGACCATGCCCGGTCCCCACTTCGGTGCCACTTCGTACCTGTCGGCGCCGTACAGGTCCATCGTCATCGGATCGGGCTGCTTCGGCATCGGAGTCCTCCTCGGTGGTCATCGCATGCGATCAGCGTGTGTGCGATTCGGCTTGTGGATGCAGGAATGTCTCTCATCCTGGCGTGCATCCCGACGTGCTGTCGACCCCCGGCGGGCCTCCGCCGGGGACCGAGACGCGGCGGGAGTCAGGGGGCGATGGGATGTCGACCGGGCCCGCCCCGGAGCCCGCGGACATCATTGCCGGGGGCGAACCGCTGCCCGTGGCGCCCGGCGCCGTCGGGCCCTGTGCGGGGGCTCCGTCCTCGCCTCGAGAGACCGCCGCGTGCCGCACCGACTGGCCATGATCCGGCCGTACCCCGACGGGATGGTCCTGTTCCTCGCCGCCCGGCCGGCGCGGAACAGGACCATGGGTGGGGATCCGGGCGGGACGGCGGGTCTCATTCGGGTTGCCAGGGGGTGATGACGGGTTGAACATGCTCGGGGAGCATGGTCGGTGCAGGCCGCCCGGAATCATCCCCGGTGCGGTGGGCGCGACGCGAGGTTCGTCGGGAACGGCGCCATCAGCGCCGTCGGATTCGCCCGAGAACGGCGGAACCCCTGGTCAATCGGGATTGACCAGGGGCTCTGCGTTGTGCGCGAGAGAGGAGTTGAACCTCCACGCCCTTGTCGGGCACTGGCACCTGAAGCCAGCGCGTCTGCCATTCCGCCACTCGCGCAGCGCCGCCGTCGGCGGCTCGGAAACCATAGCACAGCGACGCGGGCGCCCGGCAATCCATCCGGGGCGGCGGCCGGCGTCCCGAGCGGCCTCGATCGCCGACGGCCGGCGCGCGATCCCGCTCGTCCGCCGTCGCCGAACGGCGCCCCGAGGGGCCCGCACCCCTGAGGCGCGGGGCGCTCCCTCCTTCCTCGACGGCGGAGAAGGCGATGGACGACCGCACCCCTGAGACGCGGGGCGCTCCCGGGTCGGGGACCGGCCCGGGTCCAGGGGCGAAGAACCAGGCCATCCACAGGTGGATCACAGTCGGGCACCTTGCTAGCGTGAAAAAATAGCCTTGTCACTTGGGGTTTCGCGGTGGTCTCGCGGGCCCTGCCCCGAGGGCGCCCACCCCCCGGCCGGGCGTCGGAGAGGAGAAGTGCGGTGAACACCCCATCCCCGGTCCCGGTGCCCGTCCCACATCTTCCTGTCACTGTTCACCATGCGCTCGTGTTCGTCGCGGTCGTCTGCGCCTGGATCGCGGTGCCGCGTCCCACGGCGCCTCCGGGCGCCTGGATGTGGGACGTCGGCGGTCTCGTCATGGCGGTCTCCCTCGTGCTCGCCCGTCGCCGCCAGCCCCGCATCGACGACCGCGACCTCGACCGGATCCTCGGCTCCGGCGGCCTGCTCACCGCGGCATGGATCGTCGTCGAGTGGGATGTGAGCGGCCACCCGTTCGCCTCCGGCGCGGCGGCCACCGCCCTCGCCCTCGGCTGCATGTTCTGGACGCTCGGCACCCGCGAGACCTGCTGGGCCCTGCCCGCCGCACCGGCGCCGCTCCTCGGCGCCGTCCCGGCCCTGGGCTCGGTGCCGGCGGGCACCGTCGGACTCGTCCTGTGCCTGCTCGTCGCGGCCGTCACGCTCATCCGCCGGGGACCGGCGCCGCAGGAGCAGCTCGACCCGATCCACTCGCTCCGGCTCATCGTCCCCGCCCTCGCCGCTCTCGCGGTGCTCCTGCTGGCCCGGGGGTGGTTCCGGTGAGTCCCGACGTCGCCCATGGGAAACGGCTCCTCACGCCGCCGCCCGTCGCGCAACTGCGTGAGGACCCCGACCAGCTGATCGAGCTGGCCTGCCACGGCCTGGCCACGGCGGCCCCCGAGTACTCCGCCTGGGGCGTCTTCGTGCCCTGGCAGCGCGTGACGCTCATCGTCCTCGCCATCGCGGCGCTCGCCGGCCTGCTGGTGGCCCCCGCCGCGACGTGCATCGTCATCATCGCGGTGGTGACCATCGCCTACGCGGTGGCGCTCGGCTACCGGTTCGTCCTGTTCCGATACGGGGCCCGGGGCGACCGGATGGTCACGGTGAGCGACGAGGAAGCCCACTCGGTTCCCGACGACCAGCTGCCCGTCTACACCGTGCTCGTGCCGGTGTTCCACGAGCCGCTGCTCGGTGAGCTCGTCGAGCGCCTCGAGGGCCTCGACTACCCCCGTCACCTCCTGGACATCCGTCTTCTGCTCGAGGACGACGACGACGAGACGGTCACCGCGGCGCGGAGTCTCGCCCCCCGCGAGCACCTCACCGTCGTCCGCGTCCCGCCGATGAAGCCCCGCACGAAGCCGAAGGCGTGCAACTACGGCTTCCTCGCCGCCGACAGCGGCATGTGCACGATCTTCGACGCCGAGGACGCTCCCGACCCGCTGCAGCTGCGGCGGGCCGTCGTCGCCATGCGGCGCCTCGGCCCGCAGTACGCCTGCATCCAGGCGCGGTTGGGCTTCTACAACGCCTCGCAGAACCTCCTCACCCGCTGGTTCACCCTCGACTACGGCTCCTGGTTCGGGAACATGCTCTCCGGGCTCGTCTCCCTCGGCGCGCCCCTCCCGCTCGGGGGCACTTCGAACCATTTCCGCTCCGACGTGCTGCGCGGGGTCGGCGCGTGGGATCCGTGGAACGTCACGGAGGACGCCGACCTCGGGCTGCGTCTGCACCGTGCGGGCTACAAGGTGGGTGTCCTCGACTCCACCACCCTCGAGGAGGCCAACTCCGACGGCATCAACTGGGTGAGGCAGCGCAGCCGCTGGTACAAGGGCTACATCCAGACCTTCCTCGTCCACGTCCGTCGGCCGCGCCTCGTGGCCGGCCAGCTGGGGCTGCGCGGTGTGGCCGGTCTGCTCGTCTTCATCGCCGGGACGCCGCTGCTGTCGGCCTTCAACGGCTTCTTCTGGGCGCTCACCGCCATGTGGTTCACCTCGCGCGACCCGGCCGTCGCCGCGCTCTTCCCGTCGGCGGTCTACTACCTCGGCATGGTCTGCCTCGTACTGGGCAATCTCGCAGTCCTCTACATGGGCGTGTTCACGGCGCGCCAGATGGAGCGGCCCGATCTGCTCGGGGCGGCGCTCCTCATGCCGCTGTACTGGGGGCTCATGTGGCTGGCGGCTCTCAAGGCCGTGATCCAGCTCGTCACGAAGCCGTCCTACTGGGAGAAGACCGCGCACGGCCTCGACCAGCAGCAGACGGTGGACGAGCAGTCCGCGGTCGAGGGGGACCCCGATGAGTGACACGGGCGGTGCGGCGCTCGTCCCCGCCTCCGGGGCTCCCGCCGAGGCGCCCGCGACGGCGCCTGCCGGGGCCGTCGTCGACGGGGGCGGGCGCCGCGCCGGGGGCCGGGCGGGGGCGGCTGCGTTCGTCTGCTACCTCGCGGTGGCCCTGTGGCTCAGCGCCCACGACCTCGTCTTCCCCGACGCGATGAGCCGGGTCGCGAACGGCTACTACGTCCTGTTCAGCCGGGATCCGCACCTGGCCGCCATCGGCTTCGTGTGGAACCCGCTGCCCTCGCTCGCCGCCATTCCGCTGCTCCTCGCCACGCCGCTGTGGCCCGCGCTGGCGTCCAGGGCGCTGGCCGGGTGCCTCGTCTCGGCGCTGTGCGGGGCCTGCTCGGTGGCGCTCATGCACCGGCTGCTGGGCCGGCTGGGCGCCGGCCCGGCGATGCGCCTCGTGCTCACCGCCGTCTTCGCCCTCCACCCGCTCGTCCTGCTCGGCTCGGCCACGGGCGCCAGCGAGGCCATGCTCCTGCTCGTCTGCCTCTACGTGACCGTCCACCTCGTGGACTGGCTGACCGGGGCCGATCCGTGGCAGCTCGTCCATGTGGGCGTCGGCGCCGGGGTGGCCTACCTCGTGCGCTACGAGGCGCTCGCGGCCGGCGCCGCCGCGGCCCTGCTCGTCCTGCTCGTCTCGTGGTGGCGCTCCCGTCACCGTCGGAGCGCGGCGGGTCTGGCCCTCACCGACATGGTCCTCGTCGCCGCCCCGGTCGCCGCGTCCTTCGGGCTGTGGGCGCTGGCGAGCAAGGTGATCGTCGGCTCGTGGCTCGAGACCTTCACCTCCCAGTACGGCAATTCGGCCCAGGTCGGCACCTTCCGGGAGTCCATCGAGGGGATCATCGGCGCGGGCACCCACGCCCACGTGGCCTACATCGCGACCCAGCTGGCGAACACGGCCCCGCTGGCCGTGCCCCTCGTCCTCGTGGCGCTCGTCGTGGCGCTGCGACGGCGCGAGGCGACGCCCCTGGCCCCCGTCTTCGTGCTCGGCTCGGTGCTCGCCTTCCAGGCTCTCACCTTCCTGCGCGGGATGTCCTTCGGCTGGCTGCGCTTCCAGATCGCCGCCGTCCCGCTCGGCGTCGCCGCCGCCGGCTACCTGGCCGGCGTCCTGACCGGCCGGGGCCGGCCGTCCGCACCGCGCCGTGTGCTCGCCGTGATGCTGGGGGTGGCGATGGTCGCCACCCTGCCGCTGGCCTGGAGGGCCGAGCGGAACCCGAGCCTGGCCCGCGAGGAGGCGCTGGCCGTCCAGGTCGCCGATGGCGGCCAGTACCCGATGGAGCGGCGGGTCGCCGCCGACATCGCGGCGATGGGCCTGGGCCGCGGCGCCGTCATCACCGATGTCGCGTACTCGTTCCCGATTGTCCTGAGTGCCGAGGATCCGCGGGTCTACGCGATCACCACGGATGAGGACTTCGATGCCCTGTTGGCCGATCCTCGGTCGAATGGGGTGTCCTACGCCCTTCTCACGTCGCCTGACACGGCCCCGGCCGATGCCGTCGCCGAGCGCTACCCGGGCATGTGGGAGGACGGCGCCGGCCGGGCCGAGATGGTGCGGCAGTGGAGCGACGGCCGCGGGCTGACCTGGCGGCTGTACCGCTTCACCGGCTGAGACCGGCCCGCCCGATTCCGCGACGCGCGCCGAACGGCGGCCCGGCTCGGCGGCGCCGGCCGGCGCCGCCCATGGGCCGCGACGAGAGCCCGCCCGTCCGGAGGCCGGCGGGGCATGCGGGGCGTCATCACCGGCGGACTCCACGGCCCCGCCCGTCCGGGGGCCGACGTGTACTTCGCATCACAGGGCCGCCCCCGACCACACGGCCCCGCCCGTCCGGGGCCGACGACCTGCTCGTTGCGCCCCGCTGGGGGGAACGGATCCTGCTCGGCCGGGGCCGGACCTGCCGGACCGCTTCGCGGCGGACCGCAGGTGGTGCCGTCGAGGCCGGCCGGCCGCCCGTCCGGGGCCGTGTCAGGCGTCGCCTGCGCCGTCCATGCGGCCGAAGCGCACGACGTGGACGACGAGGTCGTCGGCCTCGTCACAGGCGTCCAGGTCGATCGTCGCGGTGATCGCCCAGTCGTGGTCGCCCTCGGGATCGGCGATGGTCTGACGCACCGTCCACAGCCGGCCCGCCTCGTCGATCCGTAGGTACTGCGGGCCGCGCGCGTCGGCGTCGGTGCCGATGTCGTCGTGCTCGTCCCAGTAGTCGCCCAGGGCGTCGTCCCAGTCGCCGCGACCGAAACGCGCGCCCGGATCGGACGCGTCGAGGGCGGCCAGGGCGTCGACGTCGTCGTCGGCGGCCAGCTGCACGCGGCGGAACATCGCGTTGCGCACGAGCACCCGGAAGGCCGACCGATTGGCCGACAGGGCGCGGTCGGCGGCGGCCGGTTCCGGCTCCTCCCCGACGGGCCCCGCGTCGGAACCCATCCGTGCCCACTCGTCGAGGAGCGAGGAGTCCGTCATGCGGACGATCTGCCCCAGCCAGTCGAGGATCTCGTCGAGGGCCGGCGTCCGCGCGGCGAGCGGGACGGTCTGGCGCAGGGCGCGCAGGGCGTCCGACAGATAGCGCAGCACGGTGCCCTCGGAGCGCTGCACCTTGTGGAAGGCGCAGTACTCGCCGAAGGTCATGGCCCGTTCGTACATCTCGCGCACGACGGCCTTGGGGTGCAGCGGGTGGTCGGCGAGCCACGGGCGCGTGGCCGAGAAGGCGGTGAACGCGGCCTCGAGCTCGTCGGCCAGGGGCTCCGGGTGACCGATGTCGTCGAGGGCCGCCATGCGCTCCAGGTAGTCCATGCCGTCGGCCTTCATCTCGGCGATCGCCTCGTCCCTGGCCCGGCGCTCCTGCGCCCTCAGGACCGGCCACGGGTCCTCCAGGGTCGCCTCGATCGTGCTCACGACGTCGAGGGCGTAGTCCTCGTCCTCCGGGTCGAGCAGCTCGAGCGCGGCCATGGCGAAGGCGCTGAGCGGCTGGTTGAGGGCGAAGTCGTCCTGGAGGGCCGGGTTGAGGTCGTACCGGCGCCCGCCGGGCGTCGGCTCGTCGCGGCGGACGACGACCCCTGCGGCGATCATCGAGCGGCCCAGCTGGACGGCCCGGCGCAGCAGCCGCGCGCGGATCCTCCGGTCGTCGACGCAGGCGTCGACGATGTGGACGAGCGCGGCCCCGGTGTCCTCGTCGCGGCCGAGCAGATTGAGGATCATCGAGCTGGTCACCCGCATGCGCGCGTGGAGCGTCTCGGGGGCGGACTCGATGAGCTTGGTGAAGCTCGCCTCGGTGTAGTTGACGAAGCCCTCCGGCGGCTTCTTGCGGTGGACGCTGCGGAGCCTCCTCGGGTCGCCGGCGAACTTCGCGGCGATCCGGGCGTTCTCCACCTGGTGCTCGGGAGCCTGCGCGACGACGTGGCCGATCGTGTCGAACCCGGCGCGGCCCGCGCGCCCGGCGATCTGGTGGAACTCGCGGCTGCGCAGCAGGCGCTGGCGGCGCCCGTCGAACTTGCTCAGCGAGGTGAACAGCACCGTGTGGATCGGCACGTTGATGCCGACGCCGAGGGTGTCGGTGCCGCAGATCACCTGGAGCAGGCCGCGTTGGGCGAGCTGTTCGACGAGACGGCGGTACTTCGGCAGCATGCCGGCGTGGTGGACGCCGATCCCGTGGCGCAGCATCCGCGACAGGGTGGCGCCGAAGCCGGGCGCGAACCGGAAGTCGCCGATGGCCTCGACGATCTCGTGGCGCTGCTCGGTGCTCACGAGACGGACGCTCATGAGCGCCTGGGCCTGCTCGGTGGCGAGCCTCTGGCCCGAATGGACGATGTAGACCGGCGCCTGGCCCGTCTCGACGAGCTCGCCGATCGTCTCGTGCAGGGGCGTGAGCGCCCAGTGGTAGGTGAGCGGCACCGGGCGCTCGGCGTCGGCGACGACCGTGGTGCCCCGACCGGACCAGGCGGTCAGCCTCCGCGACAGCTCGGTGACGTCGCCGAGCGTGGCGCTCATGACGACGAACCGGCAGTCGCCCAGCTCGGACAGCCCCACCTGCCAGGCCCAGCCGCGGTCGGGGTCGGCGATGAAGTGGAACTCGTCCATGATGACCAGGTCGACGTCGGCCGCCGCGCCCTCGCGCAGCGCGATGTTGGCCAGGATCTCGGCGGTGCAGCAGATGATCGGGGCCTCGGGGTTCACCGAGGCGTCGCCGGTGACCATGCCGACCAGGTCGGCGCCGAAGACCTCGCAGAGCGCGAAGAACTTCTCGTTGACGAGGGCCTTGATGGGGGCGGTGTAGTAGCTGCGGCCGCGGGCGGCCAGCGTGACGAAGTGCGCCGCCGTGGCGATGAGCGACTTGCCCGAGCCGGTCGGCGTCGTGACGATCGCGTTGTCCCCGGCGAGCAGCGCCAGGAGCGCCTCGCTCTGGTGGGGGTACATCGACAGCCCCTGGCCCGCCACCCAGCCGTCGAAGGCGTCGAACAGCGCGTCGGGGTCGTGGGCGAGCGCCCCGGCGGGCAGCATGTCGGTCAGTGTCCGGATCATCGCGGCCAGTCTAGGGGCGTCCGGCCGGGGATCCCGGTCGGGTCGGTGGGGCGTCCGGGCGGGTCTTCCAGGGGTCGGGTCGGCGTCGTCGTTCGTCGTCCCTCCTTCCCCTCATTCCCCTCCCTCTTCGGCTCCCACCTCGCTTCTGTGCTGACACCCGGGATATGTCCGGGGCGGGAGCACACAGGTGAGGTGGGGGCGCATATGTGAGATGGGAACGGGGGCGGTGCGATGGCGGGGAGGGAATGCGATGGCGGGGAGGGAAGACGACGATGCGGACGGCGGAGAGGCGGACGACGGGAGGGCCGGGCCTAGAATCGACCCGTGAACGAGACGAGCCCCGCGAGCGGGACGAGCCCGAGCGGGGCCGGCGACCCGGCTGACGGGTCGGCCGCCGCGCCCGCACCGCTGCCGCGCGAGCTCGAGCTCGCGCGGGCCCTCGTCGTCCTGCCCGACAGGGGCGTCGACAGGCTCATGCCGATCATCGAGGTGCTCGTCCAGGAGGGGCTGGACGTCGTGGCCGTCGAGCTCGCCGAGGGGGGCGACCCGGCCGGGCTCTTCCCCCTGTACTCCTTCCGCGCCTGCCTGGGCGCGGCCCGCGTGTCCAGCGCCGTCCACGCCCGCCGTGCGGTCGACCTGGGCGCGGCCTTCGCGCTGTGCCCCGACCCGAGCGATGAGGCCCTGGCCGTCCTGCGGGACGGGGGCGTCCCGGCGATCTGCGAGGCGCTCACCCCGAGCGAGGTCCGCGCCGTCTGGCGCCGCGGGGTCGCCGCCGTCGAGGTGACGCCCGCCGACGTGCTGGGGGAGCGCTACCTCAAGGCCCTGCCCGCGATGGTGCCCGAGGCGCGCCTCGTCGCCGGCGTCCAGGAGATCCGGACGGGTCGCAGATGGCTGAACGAGGGCGCGGTTGCCATCGATGTCACCGATCCGGTCCTCTCCCGGGTCCTCGTCTCCGGCGACCACGCCTCGTTGCGCAAGCGGGCCGCTGAGGCGGCCCAGCAGCTGGGCCGGCAACGTCGCCGCTAGTCAGGGGCTCAGGGTTCGGCTCAGGGAACCCTGGTTCTCTCAGGAACGCGGCACGGCTCGCCCGGGTCCCCGGTGGAGGACGGCTGGTTTCTGAGATTCCAGGCACCCGAAGTTGAACTTTTCTCAGGAACTGTCGTATGGTGGAGCCCGGTCGGTCCCCCTCCCACTGACCGCTCCCTGATCCGAACGAGGAACGAGGAATGCTGTGACTGCACGCCGAGCTCTGCTGGACGACGAGGTCGTCAAGATCGCTGAACCCGCTGTCGCCCCGCGCCGCGCTGTGATGCCGGCCCTGGCCGACATGGCCGTCTCCTCCCGTTCCGAGGCCACCGCCGAGCTGCGCGTCATCGATGGTGCCTCATCCCGCACGGCCTCCAAGGGCGCCCGGGGCCGTCATCGTGTCGCCGCCCCGGCCGCCGCCGTCGCCGCGGTCTCCGCCCTCGGCGTCATCTCCAGCCTCGTCCCCGCCGCCGCGACGAGCGGCTCGGCCGCTCCCGCCGGCGTCGACAGCGCCACCGGTGGCCACGAGGCGGTCTTCAGCGCCAACGCCCTCAACGCCGTGAGCGAGGGTCAGGCCTCCACCGACGCCCTCAACGATGACATCAGCGCTCTGGCCGACCTGAGCTCCGGCATCGACACCGCCGCCGCCGATGCGGCTGTCAAGGCCGCCGACAGCGAGCAGGCCGCCAAGGACAAGGCGGCCGCCGACAAGAAGGCCGCTGCCGCCGCCCTCGCCCAGCAGGAGGCCTCCTCGAGCGCTGCCAGCGCGCAGGGCAGCTCCCCCGCCGCGAGCACCACCTCGGGCTCGGGCTCGGTCACCGCCTCCAGCGCCTCCGCCCAGGCCGCCGTGAACTTCGCCATGGCCCAGATCGGCAAGCCCTACAAGTACGGCGCCAGCGGCCCCGACGGCTACGACTGCTCCGGCCTCGTGATGGCCGCCTACGCCTCCGCCGGCGTCTCGATCCCCCGCACGAGCGAGGCCCAGCAGTCCGGCCTCACCTCCGTCTCCCTCAGCAATCTGCAGGTCGGCGACCTCGTCTTCTTCTACGGCGGCAGCCATGTCGGCATGTACATCGGCAATGGTCAGGTCGTCCACGCGCCCACCGAGGGCGATGTCGTCAAGATCAGCGACATGAACTCCATGGGGCCCACCGGCGCGGCCCGCGTCGCCGGATGATCCTCCGACCTTCTTCCCGACGCCCCGCGGCGCAGACCGCGGGGCGTTGCTCTTGATGCGGGTCCGCGCCGTAGGCTGGGCCCATGAACTCCCCAGTTGATCCCACGACCACCGGCGCCTGGGCAGAGCTCAGCCGACTGCACGGCGAGCTGACCGTCGACTTCCGCACCTGGTTCGCAGACGATCCGAGGCGCGCCGAGACCTACACGCTGACCGCCGGCGACCTGCTCGTCGACCTGTCCAAGAACTACCTGACCCCGGTCGTGCGCGACGCCCTCGTGCGCCTCGGCGAGCAGGTGGGGCTCGAGGCCCGCCGGGACGCCATGTTCGCCGGCGAGCACATCAACACCACCGAGGACCGCGCGGTGCTGCACACCGCCCTGCGACGCCCGGCCGCCGAGTCGCTCGTCGTCGACGGCGAGGACGTCGTCCGGCAGGTGCACGAGGTGCTCGACCGGGAGATCGCCTTCGCCGATCGGGTCCGCTCGGGCGAGTGGACGGGCGTCACGGGCAGGCCGATCACCACCGTGATCAACATCGGCATCGGCGGCTCCGACCTGGGTCCCGTCATGGTCTACGAGGCGCTGAAGCCCTACAAGGCCGACGGCATCGAGTGCCGCTACGTCTCGAACATCGACCCCACCGACATGTACGAGAAGACCAAGGACGTCGATCCCGAGACGGTGCTGTTCATCGTCGCGTCGAAGACCTTCACGACGCTCGAGACGATGACGAACGCGCGCATGGCCAAGAACTGGCTCATCAACTCGCTCGAGAACACGGGCGCCATCGAGCGAACCCTCGCCGCCCGCGAGGAGGCCACGGCGAAGCACTTCGTGGCGGTCTCGACCGCACTCGACCGGGTCGCCGAGTTCGGCATCGACCCGTCCAATGCCTTCGGCTTCTGGAACTGGGTGGGCGGACGCTACTCGGTCGACTCCGCTGTCGGCCTGTCGGACCTCATCGCCGTCGGCCCCGAGAACTGGCGGGCTCTCCTCGACGGCTTCCACACGATGGACCAGCACTTCGCCGCCGCGCCGCTGGCCGAGAACGTGCCCGCTCTCATGGGTCTGCTCAACGTCTTCTACTCGAACTTCTACGGAGCCCAGTCGCACGCCGTGCTGCCCTACTCGCAGTACCTGCACCGCTTCCCGGCGTACCTGCAGCAGCTCACGATGGAGTCCAACGGCAAGTCGACCCGCTGGGACGCCAGCCCCGTCGTGAGCCAGACCGGCGAGGTCTTCTGGGGCGAACCGGGCACCAACGGCCAGCACGCCTTCTACCAGCTGCTGCACCAGGGCACCCGCGTCGTCCCGTCCGACTTCATCGGCTTCGCCAACCCCGCGCACGCGCTGCACGAGAGCGGCAACGACGTCCACGCGCTGTTCATGTCGAACTTCTTCGCCCAGACGAAGGCCCTGGCCTTCGGGAAGACGGCGGACGAGGTGCGCGCCGAGGGCTGCGACGAGGCCATCGTCCCGGCCCGCGTGTTCAGCGGCAACCGCCCGACCACCTCGATCCTGGCGCCCGAGCTCAGCCCGCGGGTGCTCGGCGAGCTCATCGCCCTGTACGAGCACATCACCTTCACCGAGGGCGTCGTGTGGGGCATCAACTCGTTCGACCAGTGGGGCGTCGAGCTCGGCAAGAAGCTCGCCCTGCAGATCGCTCCCGCGCTGGGCGGGGACGCGGACGCCCTGGCGGCCCAGGACGGTTCCACCCGCGGACTCATCGAGAACTACCTGCGCCTGCGCAGGAGCTGACCGGATGACCCGTCCGACGGGGCGCGAGCGACCTGCCCTCGGGCCCTAGTCGTCGCCGACCGGTTGATTTCATCATCAGTCGGACAGCAGGAGGTGAGCAGCGCCATGGGGCGGGACCGATGCTTCGAGGACCCCTGCGCTGGAGGACCCGCGTCGCCGCGTCGGGCGGAACGAGAACGGGCCCTGCTGGAATGACCAGGTGAGGAGGGCGATGGAGGCCCGTCGGCTGGGAGCATGGCTCCGTGAGGGCAAGCCCAAGAGCTTCCGTCCCGTGGTGGGCAGGATCTGATCCCCGACCAGACGCCACTGTTCCGCGCCGAGAACTCCGCCCGGTACGAGCGTCAGGCACTCGTTCAGGATGATCAGGAGCTCACGGGGTCCGATCCCGTCGTCGTGATCGATCAGGTCACGACGACGGACATGACCGTGCTCGAGGAAGCTCCTCGTCGATCGCGACCCCGCCGAGGATCTGCATCTGCTCCTGTCCTCGCCGGGTGGTGACGGAGAGACTGCCTTGCGCATGGTCCGTTCGGTGCAGCTGCGCTGTCGGGGACTGACTGTTGTCGTGCCGGACATGGCGAGGAGCGCGGCAACGATCCTCTGTCCGGGGCCGCACCATATCCTCATGGGTCCTGGTGGCGATCTCGGACCGATCGGTCCCCAGATGCTGTTCCCCGGCGGCGACGGCAAGCCCGCAGTGGCCAGCCCCGCAGTGGCCAGCGCGAAGGAGGTCGTCGCTGCTGTCGCCGAGGCCGAGGAGCGCATCAAGGTCAACCCCGACTCCTTCCCGCTGTTCGCCTCGCTGTTGTCCGATGCCACCATGCTCATGGTCGAGCAGGCCAGGGCTGCGCTGTCGCGCTCCGGGGCGTTGATGCAGGAGGCCTCGAGGGCCCAGGGGCGCAGCGAGGAGGACGTGCAGTCGATTGGCCTCCAAACACTCGAGGAACCGCTCATCGATGCGCCTGCCAGCCACTCTGCGGTGATCTCTGTCGATCATGCGGCCGGTTGTGGCCTTCCTGCTGATCGGGCCGACGTGGGCAGCGAGCGGTGGAGACTGATCTGGAGACTGCGGACGCGCCACTGCGCCTTGGGCTGCTGGCCCATGGGCGGCCGCGCCATCCATGAGGGGGCGCGCGCCTCGCACGCCGGGTGACGCCCCTGCGCGCGGCTCAGAGGGCTCGTCCGGAACCTGACGATGTCAGGCACGATCCTCCGAGCCGGAGGGCCGGAGGCCGTGGTCCTGAACAGGTCTCCGGAGCGCCCCCGGACGCGGCGCACGGTGCCGACGCCCGGCCGCGTCGTCGGGCCCCGTGGGCCCGAGGATGCGCCTCCGGGACGCCCGGTCCCGGATATTCCCCGAACTGATACGGACCCTGCTGGTCCCTAATCGCCCCGAGGGGGCTATCGTCGACAGGAGAGGCAACGACCCGGTCGGCGCCAGCGACGCGCCGGCCCTTGCGAGGAGGCGAGATGTCGTCCACCACCATCAACAAGGAGATCGGCACGACCCGGCTGATCGATCGCGTCGGCATGGCCCACGACGCGTCGCACTATCTGCTCATCCCCGAGGTCGTGATCACCGCCACCGATGCGGCCCACGTGGCCTCGGTGATGGCGCAGGCGCACCGCGACGGCAGGCACGTCACCTTCCGCGCCGGCGGCACGAGCCTGTCCGGCCAGGCGCTGAGCGACTCGATCCTGCTCGACGTGCGCAAGAACTTCCGCGGTGTCACGGTGCTCGACGGCGGCGAGCGGGTGCGCTGCCAGCCCGGCGCCACGATCCTCAACATCAACGCGCACCTGGCCCGCCACAACCGCAAGCTCGGCCCCGACCCGGCGTCCTCGCGCGCCGCGACGATCGGCGGCGTCATCGCCGACAACTCGTCGGGCATGAGCTGCGGCACCCAGCTGAACTCGTACCGCACCGTCGAGTCGATGGTCATCGTGCTGCCCAGCGGCACCATCATCGACACCTCCTCGCCCAGCGCCGACGAGTACCTGCACCGCGCCGAGCCCGAGCTGTGGGAGGGCCTGGCGGCCCAGCGGGACCGGCTTCGCGCCGACCCCGAGGCCGTCGCGAAGATCGAGCAGCAGTACGCCATGAAGAACACCATGGGCTACGGCGTGAACTCCTTCATCGACCACGACGAGCCGGTGCGCATCCTCGAGCATCTCATGATCGGCTCCGAGGGCACGCTCGGCTTCGTCGCCGAGGTGACGCTGCGCACCGTCCCGATCCAGCCCCACGCGGCCACCGCGCTGCTCATCACGCCCGAGCTCAGCGTGGCCACCGACGCGCTCGAGGACCTCATCGCCAACGGCGCCAAGTGCCTGGAGCTCATGGACGCCGCGAGCCTGCGCGTCGTCCAGAAGTACCCCGAGGCCACGCCCGAACTGGCCGCCCTCAACGTCCGCGAGGACTCCGGTCTGCTCGTGGAGGCCCTCGCGGACTCCGAGCAGGAGCTCGTCGAGCGCATGGACGCCCTCAACTCGGTGCTCGGCGGCCTGCCGATCGCCGATCCGCCGCGCTTCACGAAGGACCCGCGCGAGCGCGCCAACCTGTGGCAGCTGCGCAACGGCCTCTACACCTCGGTCGCCGGTTCGCGCCCGGCCGGCACGACGAACCTCCTCGAGGACATCGCCGTCCCCGTCGGCGATCTGACCGCCCAGACCGAGGACCTGCGCACGATCTTCGCCGCCAACGGCTTCAACGAGGCCGTCATCTTCGGCCACGCCAAGGACGGCAACATCCACTTCATGGTCACCTGCGACTGGAACAACCCGCACGACATCGAGCGCTACGAGGCGTTCACCGAGGACATGGTCTCCTCGGTGCTGGGCCACAGCGGCACGCTGAAGGCCGAGCACGGCACCGGCCGCGTCATGGCCGCCTACGTCGAGCGCCAGTGGGGTCCCGAGATCTACGACGTCATGAAGACCGTGCGCCGCCTGGCGGACCCGGACTCCGTGCTCAACCCGGGCACGATCATCACGGACGACCCGAGGATCCACATGAAGCACTTCAAGATGATGCCGCCGGTCGACGGCTTCATCGACCGGTGCGTCGAGTGCGGCTACTGCGAGCCGACCTGCCCGTCGAAGGACCTCACCCAGACCCCGCGGCGCCGCATCGCGCTGCTGCGCTCGATGAAGGTGCTCTCGCCCGAGGCCGCCGCCGACATCCGCAAGGACTACGCCTACGAGGCCGTCGACACGTGCGCCGCCGACTCGCTGTGCTTCCTGGCCTGCCCGCTGCGCATCGACACCGGCAAGTTCATGAAGCGCTTCCGCGCCGCCCGCCACACGAGCCCGTACAAGGCCGTCATGGACGCCGCCGCCAAGGGCTGGGGGCCGATCGTCTCGGTGCTCCAGGTGGCGCTCAACGTCGTCGACAAGGTGCCGAGCCCGGTCATGACCGGTGTGACGACCGCGGCCCGCGCCGTGCTGCCCAAGGACGTCATCCCGCTGGTGGGCGACGACCTGCCGGCCGGCGGCCCGAAGCGCCCGTCGCCGCAGTCCACTTCCGCCGATGACTTCGTGTTCTTCTCCAGCTGCATGGGCGCCCTGTTCGCCCCGGCGGAGCGCAGCTGCGGCGGCGGGGCCGGCGCGAGCTTCACCAGGCTCGTCGAGAAGGCCGGGCTGCGCGCCCGCGTCCCCGAGGGCCTCAGCAAGCTGTGCTGCGGCACGGTGTGGGTGTCGAAGGGCTTCACCGACGGCGCCGACGAGATGGCCCGCAGGGTCTACGACTCGCTGTGGGAGGCCAGCGAGCACGGACGCCTGCCGGTGGTCTGCGACGCGGCGAGCTGCACCCACGGCCTGGAGGAGACCGCCAACCACCTGAAGGGGGCCGAGGCGGAGAACTGGGCGAAGGTCACGGTCTACGACGCGACCACCTACGTGGCCAGGTTCGTCCTCGGCCGGATCCAGCCGCGTTCGAAGGCCGGCTCGGTCGTGATCCACCCGAGCTGCTCGATGCGCCATCTCGACTGCGTCGAGGACACGGTGGCCTGCGCAGAGTTCGTGAGCGACGACGTGACCGTGCCGGTCAACGCCGGCTGCTGCGCCTTCGCCGGCGACCGCGGCCTGCTCCACCCGGAGCTGACCCGTTCGGCGACCCGAGCCGAGGCCGCCGAGGTCGCCGAGCGCGAGTACGACGAGTACGTCTCGGCGAACCGCACCTGCGAGCTCGGCATGAGCCGCGCCACCGGCCACGAGTACCGCCACGTGCTGGAGGTGCTCGCCGAGCACGTGTGAGCCGGTGCCGGGCCGAGGTGTGACCACCGGCCCGGCGGGCATGACGCGGTGGGCCGCCCCGACGGGGCGGCCCACCGCCGTGCGCGGCGGCCGTCCGGCGTCCGGGTCGTCCGTTCCGCGCCCCCATGCGGCTCTCCCGTACGGGGCTCGGCCGAGGCGCAGCTGGTCTGCGTTGTTCCGCCAGGACGTGCGGCCTTCCCGCACGGGGCGCGGCGGGCCGGTGAGCGGTGCGCGACCCGGCTGCGCGACCCGTCGCGGGGACTCCGGTGCGGATCGGCACGGTCGAGTCCGGTTCCGGCGTCGCGGGCCGGGGCCGCATCCCCGGGGGCCGCATCCCCGGGCCGACCGCGCGTCGGAGCGGTGCGCGGCCATCGTCCCCGTGTCCGGCGGGGCCGATGCGTCATGAGGGTGCAGCACGTCGTCCTCGTGCCATCGCTCCCGCGCCCGCCGGACCGATGGCCGGCGGGGCGGACGCCCGCTCCGCCCCGCTGCCCGACGCTGCACGGCGCGGGGGCCGCGCGTCAGCCCTCGACCGGGAAGCAGACCTGCGTGCGCCAGGTGCTCGGATCGGGGTTGTGGGCCGGGCCGACGAGGTAGCGCTCGAAGGAGAAGCCGGTGATCGTCAGGCCGCGCTCGCCGATCTCGTGCAGGAGCGCCGTGTAGACATCGGAGATGCCCTCGTAGGGGCCGGCGTGCTCGGCCGCCAGGACGGTCCGTTCGGGGACCGCCCGGCAGGTCAGCGGCGCGGGCACCTCGACCGGGGCGGCGACGACCTCCCAGACCTCGACGTCGACGTCGTGCTCGACATGGCCCTCCTCGTAGAAGGTCGCCCCGCTGGGTTCGCCGGTCAGCGCGGTTCCGGTGGCGGCCAGGACCTCGTGGAGACGGGGCTCGAACTCGCCGAACAGGGCGCCCTCGTCGCCGTAGGTGGGGATGGTCTCGCGCCGGGCGATGATCGTGTGGGCCGGGATCGTGAGCGTCGTCACGGCGACGGGTCGTGCGGTCATGATGGATTCCTCTCCGTGGTCGAGCAGCGCGAGCGTTCGCTCGCGCCGACGCCCGAGCTCCCCGGCCTCGGCCTCGAGGCGGTCGAGGTGGTGCTCGACGACGGGTCGCCAGGTGCTCTCGTCGCCTGCGAGCAGCGCGGGCAGGGCCACGGCGATCTCGTCGAGGCCGAGCCCCGCCTCGCGCAGGCGCCGCAGCACCATGGCGGGGGCGAACTCGGCCTCCGAGTAGTACCGGTAGCCGTTCCAGGGGTCGACGTCGCCGGGGCTCAGCAGGCCGATGCGGTCGTAGTGCCGCAGCATCCTGGCGCTCAGCATCGTCATCCGCGAGAACTGGCCGATGGTCCAGCGCGCTTCGTTCGGGTCCTTCTCGGGCATGCACCCACCTTCCGGGTTGTCACGGTGTCAAGGTCAACGCGGCCGGTGCTGGTGCGCTCGGGGCCGGCCTCAACTCGTCGTGAGGGTGGACGTGCCGTCGCCGTTCGGCCGCACGCTCACCCGCTCGGCGATGCGCTGCCTCATCTCGGCGACGTGGCTGATGACGCCGACGCAGCGCCCTCCGGCGCGCAGCCGCTCCAGCTGGTCCATCACCATGTCGAGGGCGTCGGGGTCGAGGCTGCCGAAGCCCTCGTCGACGAAGAGGCTGTCGAGCTCGACGCCGCCCGCCTCGCTCGTCACCGTGTCGGACAGCCCCAGCGCCATCGCGAGCGAGGCCAGGAAGGTCTCGCCGCCCGACAGCGTCCGCGGGTCGCGCTCGGTGTCCGTCGGCACGTGGTCGACGACGACCAGCCCGAGGCCCTGCCGCCGGCCCCTGCCCTCGCGCTCGTCGGTGCGTCGCAGGCTGTAGCGCCCGTGAGTCATCACCTCGAGGCGCTCGTTCGCCCGGTCGATGACCTGCTCGAAGCGGTGCCTCAGGACGAAGGTCGGCAGCGTGATGCCGGCGAGGTTCCGTTCGCCGGTGGCGTTGGCCAGCTCGGCCATGCGGACGTAGGGCTCGGCCAGCGGGGCGATCCGGTCGTACGCGGCGAGCGCGCGGTCCAGACGTTCGGCCGCCTGGCGGCTGTGCGACAGCTGCGCGCTGGCCTCGCCCAACCACTGCTGGGCGGTCTGCGCCGCCTGCCGGGCCCGTGACGCGGCGGCGTCCAGGGCCTCCAGCTCGGGCTCGGGCTCCTGCGCGGCGGCCACCAGCTGCGGGTCGGCGAGCCGGGTGCGCAGCTCGGCGGTGCGAGCGTCGTACTCGGTGATCCGGTTGGTCAGGGCCGTCAGTTCTGCGTCGGGCAGGGCGGCCTCGAACACCTGCGCCGGGTCGTCGCCGAAACCCTCCCGGGCCATGGCCGCCAGGGCGGTGGCGCGCGTCGCGGCGTGCTCCCGGCGGGTCCGGACGAGTTGGTCCAGTGCCTGCTGCAGGGCGGTGATCGCGTGGATGCGCGCCGTGACCGATGCGGCCCGGTCGGCGACGCTGGTGAAGCCCGCCCGAGCCTGTTCGATGCGGGTCTCGTCGTCGGCGAGCGCGGCCCGCGCCGCCCGGACGGCCTCGGCCAGCGCGGCCTGCTGGGCGGCGCGCGAGGCGATCTCTGACGTGACCTGCTCGGCGTCGACCCGCAGCTCCTCGAGCCTGGTCCTGAGCTGTTTGCGGCGGGTGACGGCGGCGGTGGCCTGTTCGACGGCTCGCATCGCGTCCTCGGCGGCCTCTCGGGCCCGCGCCGCGGTCAGGCCCCCGGTGCGGTCTCGTTGTTCGGCGAGATGGGTGGCGATCCGGTCGCACTCCGCCGTCGCCCGCGTCAGGGCTCTCTCCTGGGCGGCCGAGATCTCGGCCAGCCGTTCGACGTCGTCCCTCGTCGGCGCGTCGGCGGGACGTGACGCAGGGCTCGGATGCTCGAGCGAGCCGCAGACCGGGCACGGCCGGCCGGTGGTCAGCTCAGCGGCGACCTCTCCGGCCAGGCCGTCGAGCCAGCGGGCGCGGGCGGCCGCGTGCTCGGTCGTCGCCGAGCCCGCTGTCCGCCTCGCCTCGGACTCGGCGCGTCGCGCCCCGGCCAGGGCCTGCTGGTCGTTCTCGGCCGCCTGCGCGGCCTGGAGCCTCGTCGCCGCGGTCTGCCGGCTCTCCCTGGCATCGGCCAGGCTCTCGGCGAGGGGCGCCAGCGCCTCGGCCTCGGCCGCGGTCTTCTCGCGCTGTCGCGACAGGTCGTCCCGCTCCTGCCGGAGCCCTGCCAGCTGTTCGGCGACCGCCTCGACCTGGGCGTGCTGGTCTTCGACGGCCGCGCGTCGCTCGGCCAGTGACTGTTCCAGCTCGAGCAGATCGGTCAGGGAGCCGCTGGACTGCTCGGCCTCGCTCAGCGCTCCGGCGAGGGCGGCCCGGGCAGTGGCGACGGCGGGGGACTCCGTCGCGCCTGCCTGGTCGTCGGGGGCTTCGAAGCGGTCCGGCAGCAGGCCGCCGAGCGGGCCGGCCTGCTCGGCGGCCTTGATCCGCCAGGCGTCGGCGACCGATTCGTGGCGCGCCCCCGTCGTCTCGGACGCGCGGAGCGGCTCGACGCAGCGGGCGGCGCGCTGGGCGAGGTCGGCGCGCCGCCGACAGGCCTCGATCGCCTCGGACCGGGCCGAGTGCTCGGCCTGCTCCCGCCGCAGCCGGGCATGGCGCTCGCGGGCCGCGGCGACCCGGTGCCCCTGGTGAGCCGCCTCGTGGGCCGCGTCGGCCGCCTCGGCGACGCGCCCGGATGTCTCGGCCCGCCTCTCGCAGCGGACCCGCAGCATGGACAGGCGCGCCTGGGCCAGGGGCCCGAGCGCGGAGAACTCGCCCGACTCGACGGCTGTCCTCATGGCTTGCGGATCGCCGGTGGGGGAGGATCCCGCGGCGTCAGCGGGGGAGTCGTCGACGTCCCCGGTGGGCAGCCCGTGGCCGGTGGGGAGCCCCGGCCGGGTTCCGGTGATCCCACCACCGTGAACCTCGGTGGTGCCGGGCCCCGCGTCACCGGTTCCCATCTGCTCGGCGGCGGGGTCGTCCGGCTCGTCGGACGGCTCCGGCCAGGCCGCGTGCACGAACTCGTCGGCAGCGGCGCCGATCCGGTCGAGGGCGTCTCGGACCAGCCCGGTGCGCTCCTTGGCGAGCTCCTTCAGCTCGTCGGCCATGGCCTCGTAGACCTGCGTGCCGAAGATCTGCTGGAGCACGTCGCGGCGCTCCTCGGGGCCGGAGCGGAGGAAGGTGGCGAACTGGCCCTGCGGGAGGACGACGGTCTGGGTGAACTGCTCGCGGCTCAGGCCGATGGCCCTGCGCAGCTCCCCGGTGGCGTCCTGGATGTTCGACGAGACCGCCGCGCCCTCGGTGTCGGAGGGGTCGGACAGCTTCCACAGCATGATGCGCGGGTTCTCGGTCGTCGTGCCGCTGCCCCGCTTCTTGGCCCGCTCGTGGCGCGGGGAGCGCCGCACCCGGTACAGGCCCCGACTCGTGTCGACGACGAGCTCGACGTAGGGGGAGGTGCCGGGCTCCAGGTGCGTGGACGCCAGGCGGTCGTTGCTCGACTCGGCGCCGGACACCTGGCCGTAGAGCGCGAAGACGATGGCGTCGATGATCGTCGTCTTGCCGGAGCCCGTCGGCCCCTCGAGCAGGAAGAGGCCGTCGGCGCCGAGCGCCTGGAAGTCGATGGACTCGGTGCCGGTGTACGGGCCGATGCCGCACAGCTCCACTCGGAGGATCTGCATCTCAGCCCCGCCTCCCGGCGGCCTCGAGCGCCTGTGCGAGCACCGCGTGCTCGGCGTCGCTCGGCGCGCGTCCCGACACCTGCTCGACGAACTCGTCGGCGACCCGGAGCGGATCCGAGGCCCGGCCGATGGCTCCGGACGCCCCGGGTCCGCGCCCGGTGGGCTCGAAGAGCACCTGAAGGGCGTGCGGGAAGACCCGCCTGACAGTGCGGACGAGGTCGTCGGGGCGCTCGGCGCCGGTGACGACGACGCGCACCCAGTCGTCGCGCCGGGCCTCGAAACGGCGCCCGAGCACCTCGTCGAGTCCGCCCGCCACGTCGGACAGGCGTCGCGGCACCGGCGCGGGCACGAGCCGCACCCGGCTCACCGCGCCGGAGGCGTCGAAGTCGACGACGGCCGTGGACTTGCGCTGGTCCTTCTCCGAGAAGGAGAACGCCAGGGGGGAGCCCGCGTAGCGCATCACCGGCCCGGGGCGGGCGCAGGCTCCGCGGTCGGCGTCGGGGTCGCGCGAGCCGGCGACGGCCTGCGGGCCGTGCAGGTGCCCCAGCGCGACGTAGTCGGCGCCGACGGACGAGAACAGCGCGGCCGGCACGGAGTCGACGCCGCCGATGCGCAGATCGCGCTCGGAGTCGCTGGCCCGCCCGCCGGTGACGAACTCGTGGGCCATGACCACTGCCGGAACCCGCTCGGCCCCGCCCCGGCGCCGGGCGGTCAGGGCGGCCCGGACGAGCCCCAGCGCGGCCCGGACGACCGCCTCGTGGGAGCGGGCCAGCGGCTCGTCGGCCCCGACGGCCTCGGCGAGCTCGGCGCGCGTCATGTCGGGGTCGAGATAGGGCAGGGCGTGGACGAGCAGCCCCGCCGAACCGTCGGCCTCCGGGACGACCACCGACTCGCCGGCCCGTGACGGACGGGTGAGGATGCGCAGCCGCTCGCCGAGCAGCCGGGCGTTGAGACCGAGGCGCTGCGGGCTGTCGTGGTTGCCGGGAATGATGACGACCCTCGTGAGGGCGCACAGCCTGGCCAGCGCGTCGTCGAGCATCTCGACGGCGCCGACCGGGGGCAGGGCCCGGTCGAAGACGTCACCCGAGACGAGCACGGCGTCGACCCGTTCGGCCGACGCCAGCTCGACCAGGTGGTCGAGGAAGCGCGCCTGGGGCCCCGACAGGTCGACCCCGTGCAGGGTGCGTCCCAGGTGCCAGTCGCTCGTGTGCAGGATCCTCATGACAAGAAGGGTAGGGGCGATCGGTGACGATTCCGCCCGGGCCCGCCCCGGGGCGGACCCGGGCGGCGCGTCCCGTCGCCGTCGGCCACGGCCGCACCCGGACCTGTGCCGGGCACAACCCCGCGCGCGTCCCGTCGCCGTCGGCCACGGCCGCACCCCCGCCGGAGTGGACCTCGGCGGGGGTGCGGCGCCGGAGTCAGCCCGAGGCCCCCGCACGGGCCGGCTGGAGACGGACCGATACTGCAGCAGCCTGGCGGAGTACCGACGCCCCCCGCACGGGCCGGCTGCCTCCGTTCCCGGCTCGGAGGGCATCCGCTCCGCGCGCCGGTCGGATCCCGGACCCGCCCGCGGACCCCGCCGGAGGGGTCAGGCCGTCGGCGACGGGGCCGGCTCGTCCTGCGTCCCGTCGGCGCCCAGAGCCGCCCGCTCGTGGCGGGCGAACGGCCCGATCTCGGACTCGCCCCGCCTGCAGTCGGTCAGCAGGGTGAGGTCACGACCCGCGACCTCGGGCATTCCGATGGCCGCCGACAGCGAGCACACGGAGAAGAACACGAGCATGATCGCGATGGGCAGCCAGGAGCCGGTGGCCGCGGCGACCCAGGCCGATGCGATGACCGGGCCGGCGCCGGTGCCGAGGATCGCTGCGAGCTCCTTGGCGAGGGCGAGCTGGGTGTAGCGGTTCCTGGCGCCGAAGATCTCCGACATCGTGAGGTTCTCCAGCGACGCCATGGCGAGGACCGACGTCTGGTGCATGATGATGTAGCCGGCGAACACGGCGGGCACCGTCCTGCCGGACAGGACGTACATCATCGGGAACGCCAGGACGATCGCGATGGACGCCATGAGGATGTACATCGTCTTGCGCCCGAAGATGTCGCTCAGCCAGCCGACGAGGGGGACCGTCGCGAAGCCCACGAGCGACGACACGATGACGACGCTGGTGCCGACGGACTTGCTCATGAGGAGCACGGCGGTGATGTAGCTCACGAGGTAGGTCTGGATCATCCCGGAGTTGCCGGCCTGCCCCAGGCGGAGGAAGAAGGCGGCGACGAAGCCGCGGCCCTTCCTCCGGCCGGGGCTGCGCACCTCGTCGGCGCCGCCCTCGGCGATGATCTCGCGCAGCTCGGACCTGGAGACCGCGACCCCGTCCTTGACGTCCGCCCTGGCCTCGAAGACCGGGGACTCCTTGAGGGAGCGCCTGATCCACACCGCGAAGAGGAGGATGACCACCGATCCCAGGAAGGGGACCCGCCAGCCCCAGGACAGGAGCGTCTCGTCGGACATCGCATCCACGAGGACGCCCCAGATGGCGGAGGCCAGCAGGGTCCCGGAGTTCGTGCCGAGGGCGACGAGGGAGCCGACGAGGCCCCGGCGGTGGCTCGGCGCGTACTCGGTGAGCATGACGGACGAGCCGGCGATCTCGGCCCCCGCTCCGAAGCCCTGGAGGAGCCGCAGGGCGACGAGGAGGATCGGGGCGAGGATGCCGACCTGCGCGTAGGTCGGCAGGGCGCCGATGAGGGTCGTCGAGACCCCCATGAGCGCGATGGTGTAGTAGAGCACCTTGGTGCGGCCGGTGCGGTCGCCCAGCCGGCCGAAGAACCAGGCCCCGAGCGGGCGACTGAGATAGCCCACGCCGTAGGTGGCCATCGCCGCCACGACGGCCATGGCGGCGTTCTCGTTGGCGAAGAATATGTGGTTGAAGACGAGCGCGGCGGCCAGCGAGTACAGCTGGAAGTCCATGAACTCCAGGGCGGTTCCCAGCCAGCCCGAGACCGCCGCTCGGGCCAGGTCGGAGACGGTCCGCTCGACCACCACTCCGTTGGCGGAGCGGACCGTGGTCACCCTCCGGCGTTGCTTCTCCTCGTTCGACATGATGAGACCTCCTCGTCCCTTCTGCTCAGCGGGTCGTTCTGCTTCTGGATGGTGCGGGCGGTCAGTCCGTCCACATGGTGACGAGGACCTTGCCGGAGCTCTCACTGTCGCGGGCCGTGGCGAAGGCCTCGACGGCCCGCTCGGCGGGGAAGGTGTGCGTCACCGCCGTGGCGATCCGCGGGTGCCCGGCGATCATGGCGATCGCCTCGTCGATCTCCGCGTCGTAGCGGAAGGTTCCGACGTACCGGATCTCCTTGGTCTCGAGGTGGGCGATGTTGACCTGGATGTCCTCGTCGGGCAGCGTCCCCACCTGGCACACCGTGCCGGACCTGCGGGCCGCCCGGATGGCCGGTTCGACGGCCCGCGGCGAGCCAGAGCACTCGAGCACGACGTCGTATCCCGAGTCGTCCGGGCTCTCCCGGTCCAGTCGGACGGTCCGGTCGACGCCGAGCGCGCGGGCCCGCTCGAGGGGGCCCGCCAGCATGTCGCTCGACGTGACGGAGCGCGCCCCGAGGATCTTCGCGGCGCCCGCGACGAGGAGCCCGATGGGGCCCGAGCCGGACACGAGGAGATCGCGGTCCGCGATGCCGTCCGAGCTGCGCCCGGCGATGGCCAGCGCGTGGAGAGCCACCGCCAGGGGCTCGGCGAGCGCCCCGTTCCTCAGGGGGACGGACTCGGGCAGCACCCGGACCATGCACCGCTTGATGACGACGTACTCGCTGGCCCCGCCCTGGTCGTGGGGGATGTTCGCGGCGCTGCCCATGTAGTGGCTGCCGGGCCACAGGTAGGGCTTGGCCTCGAGCCCGGCGACGGGCCGGCCGGGCGAGGCCGGGGCGACGGTGACGGGCGTGCCCGGCGCGTAGGTGCCGGAGGGGTCCTCGTCGATGACACCGGACATCTCGTGGCCGAAGCTGAAGGGTTCCCGAACCGTGTTGGGACCGTTGGCGCCCTTGAAGTAGTAGTTGAGGTCCGAGCCGCAGATGCCGACGTAGTGGATCCGGACGCGGACCTCGTCGTCCCCCGGGTCGGGGACGGGAAGATCCTGGACGACCATGGTCTCCGGGCCGAGGATCTTGAGCGATTTCATCGGTGGGTCCTTCCGTGAGGGGTTTCCGCGCTCACCAGTCGGTGAGCGTGCCGTCGAGCGCACGGGCGACGGGCAGGTGGGCGGCGTCGTAGGGGTGGGCCAGGAGGACCTTCTCGTCCAGCTCGACCCCGAGACCGGGCGCGTCGCCGGGGTCGAGGTGCCCGTCGGAGAAGGTCCATGCGTGGGGGAACGCCTCGTGGGCCGGCTCGGGGTGGCCCATGTACTCCTGGACGGCGGCGTTGTGGGTCGCCATGCCGAGATGGATCGACGCCGCCAGCCCGATCGGCGAGATGTCGGAGGGGCCGTGGGGCGCGGCCCCGACGCCGTGGATCTCGGCCAGGGCGAAGATCTTGCGGGCGTGGCTGATGCCGCCCGCGTGGACGACGGCGCACCGGATGTAGTCGGTGAGCCGTTCCTCGATGATCCGCTGGCAGTCCCAGACCGTGTTGAAGACCTCGCCGATCGCCAACGGGGTCGTCGTGTGGCTCCGCACGAGGGCCAGGGCCTCCTGGTCCTCGGCCGGGGTGACGTCCTCGAGCCAGTACAGGCCGACCGGCTCCACGGCCCTGGCGAGACGGGCCGCCTGGTTGGGGGTGAGCCGGTGGTGGGCGTCGTGGAGCAGACCGATGCCGTCTCCGACGTGCTCGCGCACGGCGCCCAGGACGCCCGGCACGGTCGCGATGTAGCGCTCGGCGTCCCACCGCTCCTCGACCGGACGCGCGGCGCGGCCCGCGGGCTCGTAGACGGTCTCGCGCGAGACCCCGTAGACGGTGTCGAGGCCGGGCACGCCGCTCTGGACCCGGACGTGGGTGCATCCCTCCGCCAGACGGCGGTCGACCTGGTCGAGGAGGGACGGCAGGTCCCAGCCGAACGCGTGCCGGTAGGCGGTGAGGTGCTCGCGGACCCTGCCGCCCAGGAGCTGGTGCACGGGCTGGCCGGTGCGCCTGCCGAGGATGTCCCACAGGGCCGTGTCGACGCCGCCGATGGCGGCCATCGTGAGGGGGCCCCGGCGCCAGTAGGCGCCGCGGTACAGGTACTGCCAGGTGTCCTCGATGGCGCCCGGGTCGCGCCCGATGAGGGTGGGGGCGATGTGATCGCGCAGACAGGAGGCCACCGCCAGCTCCCTGCCGTTCACCGTGGCGTCGCCGAGGCCCACGACGCCGTCCGCCGTCGTGATCCGGACGGTCACGTAGTTCCGTCCCGGGCTGGCGACGATGACGTCGACCGACTCGATCCTGTCTGCCATGAGGCCCACCTGTCCGCTCGTGCCCGCCGTCGGCGGGCCCGGGGTCTGGCGCCCGTCCTCGCGACGCCGCGCACCCTTCAACTCATTTTTAACAATGAAATAGATATATCACTGAATGAAACATAGTGTTACCCTATTCGGGGTCGGGTGGCAAGTGGTCCCGTTCGGGGAACCGGGGTCGACCCGACGTCGAGCCTCCCCGCGCCGGGGAGAAGGAGGAGGTTGGCATGACATCGCCGTCATTCGACATCTCGGGCCGACTCGCCCTGGTCACCGGATCGGGGCGCGGACTGGGGAACGTGTACGCCCGCGGCCTCGCCGCCGCCGGGTGCGACATCATCGTCCACGGGCGCCACCGCGACGTCGTCGAGGCGCAGGCCGCCGACATCGCCCGGCAGTACCGCGTGAGGACCGCGTCCTGCATCTTCGACGTGGCCGACCGCGAGGACGTCTCGGCGGCCGTCGCGGCCCTCGTCGACGAGGTCGGGGTCCCCGACATCCTCGTCAACAACGCCGGGGTCCAGCGCAGGGCGCCGTTCCACGAATTCCCGGTGGAGCAGTGGGACGAGGTCATCGGGACGAACCTGAGCGGCGTGTTCTACGTCTCCCGGGCCCTCGCCCCGGCGATGGTCGAGCGCGGTTCGGGCAAGATCATCAACATCGGGTCCGTCGTCACCGTCCTCGCCCGCCGGACGCTGCCGCCCTACACGGCGGCCAAGGGCGCCATCACGATGCTCACGAAGGAGATGGCGGCCGATCTGACCCGGCACGGCATCCAGGTCAACACCATCTCACCGGGCTACTTCAAGACCGAGATGAACACGGCGCTCATCGATGATCCGCAGTTCGACTCCTGGGTCGTCCAGCGCACCCCGGCGAGGCGCTGGGGCGAGCCCGAGGAGCTCCTCGGGACCCTGGTCTACCTCGCCTCCCCGGCCTCGGACTTCGTCACCGGGCAGAACATCCTCGTCGACGGGGGCATGACCTCTGTGCTGTGACGGGGCGCTCGCCGCTCCCGGCCGTTGGACGCTAGTCTGTAAGGGTCCTCCGTCCGGCGGCTCCGCCGTGCCGGGCCGCTCGGGGGCATCAGGCTCGTATTGGCGGATCCCCGCTCCCGATCCCCGTCGCGCCGCCCGTGTCCGAACGACGCAGGAGGTATGTCGATGACGGTACCGGACCACTGTTCCGCGTCCGTCCCGACCGGGACCCTCGAGATCACCGGGGAGGACATCTCCCTCGTCCTGCCCGCCGGCTGCGAGGACCTCATGGTCGAGGTCTACCTGGGCGGCCGGCGCATCTGGACGACGCGGACCTCTCGCGGGTGGTGGGGCGCCGATGGCCGCTGGCACCTGCCCTGGCCGGCCGCCATGCGCCCGCGCCTCGTCGGCACCGGCGACGTCCGCGTCGAGGTGGGCCCGCGCGGGGACCGCGTCCTGGTCGAGGGGGTCGCCGTCACGCTCGGCGGCTCGGACGAGCCGTTGGAGCTCAACCATCCGGCGGACGGCAGCCCGCAGGTCATCAACAAGTGGGGCCGGGTCGCCAAGAGCTTCGAGGACAAGGACGACGGGTTCTTCGACGCCCTCCTCTCCTCGACCCGCGAGATCGCCGACTTCCTGCGGGACGAGTGCGGCATCGAGGCCTTCCTGCACTGCGGCTCACTGCTCGGCCCCGTCCGCGACGGTGATCTCATCCCCAATGACGACGACTCCGACCTGGCCTATCTGTCGGTGTGCACGAACCCCACCGACATCGCGTTGGAGTCCTACCGCATCGAGCGCGCGCTGAGCGCGGCCGGATACGACTTCGTCCGTCACTCCACCGGCCACATCCAGGTGATGTTCCCCGGGCGCTCGATGATCGACCGCTACTACGTCGACATCTTCACCTGCTTCGAGGTGAGTGGCTGGTTCTACGCCACCGCGCACGCCCACGAGCCGATGGACTCGATGCGCATCCATCCGCTGGGCACGATGGAGGTGCGCGGCCACGAGCTGCCCGTCCCCGCCGACCCGAGCACGATCTTCGTCGCCATGTACGGCCCCGGCTGGGCCACGCCCGATCCCTCCTACCAGTACGAGACCCCGCCGCAGGTCGCCCGCCGCTACTACTGGTGGCAGAACCACTTCGACGCCCATCGCGAGGACTGGGAGGACTTCTGGCGCTGCAACTCCTCGCTCGCCTCCGATCCGCGCCCCTCCGACTTCGCCCTCTGGGCCGCCGAGCGGCTCACCGACGGTGCGGGCGTCTACGAGATGGGCTGCGGCGACGGCCTGACCGCCTGCCACCTGGCGGCCGACCGCCCCGTTCTGGCCAGCGACTACGCCCGCCCCGCCCTCATGCTCGCGAGGGAGCGGGCCGAGCGCGCCGACGTCGACGTCCGCTTCTTCCAGTCCAACCAGTACTCGACGCGCCAGACCTCGCACGCCCTGCACGAGGCGGCCTCGCTCGGCGGGCCGGTCGACGTCGTCGTCGAGAATCTCTTCGACGGCATGCACTTCCTCGGCTGGGACGGCACGATGCGCGTCATGCGCCACCTGCTCGGCCTGGGCGGGGCGGCACTCGTCGGGGTCGGCGGCGGCTGCCACGGCCATGACCTGGCCGCCGACGAACCGCGCGGCGACCGTTTCTGGAATCCGCAGGGGTTCGCCGACCGTCTGGATCGCTTCGGCATGCGGATCGACTCCGTCGAGATCGTCGACCCGCAGGGTCCGAGCCCCCGCCACCGCTATCTCATCAGGAAGGCACGACCATGAGCATCATGTCCCGCGTCCGCCACAGCGCCGGCTCGGCCGTCCGCGCCTATGACCAGGTGCGCCTCGCCCCGGACCGCGTCTCGGAGCTGGAGCGCCGCGTCGGCGAGCTCGAGACCGTCGTCGAGCGTCTCGACCGCGACCTGGACGAGTCCCGCCGTCTCAACCTGCGCGCGGCCGAGCTGCTCGACATCGTCCAGAGCGAGATCGTCGCCCGGGCCTCCGCCGCGGGGGTCTGAGAGCCCGGCGCTCCCACCCGTCGGGCTCCCGTCGCCCTCGGCTCAGGCCGCCGCCCGGTCCGCCAGGGCCCGCAGCGCGTCAGTCATCGTCCCCAGTTCGTCGACGGGGGCGTCGAACGGGGCGAAGAAGGTGCTCGTCGTCGTCGGCTCGACGGCCATGAGCGTCAGCCCGTGGCGGTCGACGTCGACGCAGTAGATGCGGTTCCAGGTGTGCGGGCAGCCCGCGGTCATGTCGTGGCGCGAGCAGATGCGTCCGGCGATGCGCTCGTCGACGATGGCGTCGGCGATGGCCCACAGGGCGTCCTCGCCGAGGCCCATCGCGGCGTCGAAGGCGTCGAACTCGTCCTCGCAGGTGGGGAAGGGCATGCCGGTGCAGGCGTCGAGGAGAGGGCCGAGGTCCATCGGGGTGACACCGGTCGAGTCGTGCAGCAGCACGCGTCGGGCCCGGACGACGCCGAGGCGGCCGTACGGGTGGGTCGTCGTGACGGCCACCCGCGGCGGCAGCTGACCGTCGGCGAGCAGCTGGGCGGCCACCCGCGGCGGCAGCCACTCGAGTGTGCCGAGCAGGTGCACCGCGGACGAGACGATGTGCACGCCCGGCTCGCACGAGGCCTTCGTGATGTCGAACCGCACGGCGATGGGCTCGGTCGTCGGCAGCCCGGCCGCCCCGTCGCCCGGGACCGGGCAGCAGGCCACGACGATGCGGCCGGACGGGGTGAGGCCGTGCGCGAGGAACTCGATGCCGACCTGGGGGTCCAGGCGGTGGGCGAGCAGCGAGGCGCAGCCGGCGCCGCTGAGCAGCCGGTGGGCGATCGACTGCGTGCGTCCGGCGAGAGCGCCGGTGGTCGCCGCACCCGTCTCAGGGATCAAGGACATCTCGTGACCCTCCGTCTGGAAGCCGTCGCCCCACGATGAGGCACTCAGGAGAGCCTAAACTGCTGGTTCGTGGATGTGAAGGCCGGGGCCCGCACTTCTTCCGGGCCGACCCTTCTTCTCGCGCATGGTCTCCGGTCACCGGAACGGGCGTTCACGCGGCGTCCGCATCCCCGGGCGGGAGCGCGTTGGGCGCGGCATCGGTCGTCTCGGGGCCGGGACTCCACGGCTCTGCGGGTCGTCTCCCGTGACGGCCCCGGGCCCGGAGAGGGAATGGGCCCGGTTCCCTCGTCAGACGTACGGCGTGAGGTCACGGGAGGCGACGAAGGCGTGCTCGTCCAGCGTCGTGCACCACAGCGGGCGGGAGGGGCAGGCGGCGGCCAGGCCGGTGCGGCGGAACGGGAAAACCCTCCGACGAGCGTTTTCGCATCCGTCGGAGGGCGATGGCGGAGGATACGAGATTCGAACTCGTGAGGGCGTGAACCCAACCCGCTTTCCAAGCGAGCGCCATAGGCCTCTAGGCGAATCCTCCGCCGGAGAGCTTACCGCCTCACCCCGACCCGGACCAATCCGAGCGTCCGGGGCGCGGGCCCTGCCGATGCCGTTCCCGCATGCCGCCGCCGTGCGGACTCCCGGGGCGGTGCGCGGCACAATGAACGGGTGAGCGCAGTGGACATGAATGAACTCGCCGGGATGGTCGACGAGGCCGCCGGACGTCTCAGGGGCGTCGCCACCGAGACGCCCCTGCAGTACGACGAGCGCCTCTCGGCTGCCACCGGCTGCACGGTCTGGCTCAAGCGCGAGGATCTCCAACCCGTGCGCAGCTACAAGCTGCGCGGCGCCTACACCTTCATCTCCCGGCTCACCGAGGACCAGCGCGCCGCGGGCGTCATCTGCGCCTCGGCCGGCAACCATGGCCAGGGCGTCGCCTGGTCGTGCGCCCGGCTCCGGATCAGGGGCACCGTCTACGTGCCCAGCACCACGCCCCGCCAGAAGCGCGACCGCATCCGCTTCTTCGGCGGCGACCACGTCGACCTCGTCGTCGGCGGCGAGACCTACGATCGGGCCGCCGCGGCGGCGGCCACCGAGGCCGGGCGCACCGGCGCGACGATGGTCCCCGCCTTCGACGATCCACGCACGGCGGCCGGCCAGGGCACCGTCGCCCGCGAGGTCTTCAGCCAGCTCGGTCATGCGCCCGACGTCCTCATGATCCCCGTGGGCGGCGGCGGGCTGCTGTCCGGCTGCGGCGCCTGGACGCGCGTCAACCATCCCGGCGTCCGGATCATCGGCGTCGAACCGGCCGGCGCCCGCTGCATGGTCACTGCCATGCGCGAGGGCCGGCCGGTCACCCTCGATCACGTCGACGGCTTCGTCGACGGCGCCGCGGTGGCCCGCGCAGGAGACTTCAGCTACGCGATGACGCGTCTCATCAGCCCCGAGCTGCTCGCCGTGCCCGAGGGGCAGGTCTGCTCCGAGATGCTCGGCCTCTACCAGGTCGACGGCATCATCGCCGAGCCCGCCGGGGCCCTCGCCTCGGCGGCCCTGAGCAGGCGCCCCTTCGACGTCTCCGTCCAGCTGGAGCCCGGCCAGGAGGTCGTCGTGATCGTCTCCGGCGGCAACAACGACGTCTCCCGCTACGCCGAGGTGATCGAGCGCTCCGGGGTCCACGAGGGCCGCCGCCGCTACTTCCTCGTGAACTTCCCGCAGGAGCCCGGTGCCCTGCGCCGCTTCCTCAACGACGTGCTCGGCCCCGACGACGACATCATCGTCTTCGAGTACACCAAGCGCTCCAACCGCGAGACCGGCCCGGCCCTCGTCGGCATCGAGCTCGGCGACCCGGCCAGCTACCGGTCGCTGCTGGCCCGCATCGACGGCTCGCCGCTCAAGGTCGAGGTGCTCGAGCCCGACACGGCCATCTACCGGATGCTCGTCTGAGCCCTGCGGCCGGTGCTCGTCCGGGCCGTGGGCCGGATGCCGCGCCACGCGCGGGGCGGGCCGTCGGCCGCAGGCCGGCTCTCCGGTGGATCGCCCGCCCGCTCGACCCGCCGCCCGGCGGGAAGGCTCCGTCTGCGGCCGGTCCGGTGGCGGGACGCCCCGTTCGGCCGGGCGCACGGCGAGGCGGGCCGGCGGTCCGCCAGGATGACCCTGGATGGTGCTCGGCGTCCCCGCAGGAGGGACGGGGAGGGCATGAAAAGGGGCCTCTCGCGCACCCGGAAGAGCTCACTGACCCTTGCTGCCTTCCGACCCTGGGGGAGTTGGGCGAGGTACCGCCGCGCGAGAGACCTTACGCCCCAGTGTAGCCGCAGGGCCGCGGCATCGGAATCCGGAGGTCTTGCGCGTCGGTCCGCCGGGCGCGGACGGCCGGATCCGCCCGCCTGGCGCATGGGCCGGCGGTCTCACCGTGATGCCCGGTCGGGGTGCGGGGCCCTCGTCCATTCGATCCGGGATGTCACCTCCCGGGTGCGGGTGGGCTCTGGGCGGGTGGACCTTGCGGTTCACGGGTTCCTTCTTCAGGGTGCCGCCGAGGGACTCGGCCATCATTTTTGCATGATCCTCCAGGCTTATTCACAGGGGGCCAGATCGCGATCATCACCCCTGGTCACGGCGTCATCCGCAGACGCTGTGAATAAGCCTCCTCGTCCCGTCGGCCATGAGGACGGGGGTGTCGGGTGTGAAGCAGCCGTACCGGGCGATGCCGGTGACGTGGGACAGGGCCCCGCCGGCGCCGCCGCCGGGGGCTCCTTGGCCTGCGCCTTGGCCGACGGCTTGGGCGAACCCAGCGGGGCGATCGGCTGGCCACTGGTCGGGGCGCCACCCGACAGGCGGCTCAACAACAGCGTAAGCATCTATGGCCGTCATGAAACAAAATCGTTTCTGGTTTCGCGGAGTGGGAGGTGTTCGAAGTCGTAGTCGAATGTTCGGCTGGCGATGTATGAGGCGAACGCGCCGAAGGTTTCTTCGGGGGTCTCGTGCTGAATGTTCGCGATGTTGTTCTTGGCCGTGTTCCAGACGTGCTCGACCGGGTTGTGGTCGGGCGCGTACGGCGGCAGATGAATCGGCGTGATGCGCTCCAACAGCTGACCCGGCTCGTACAGGTCGGTCAACGCTTTCGCGTGGTGGAAGCGGGCGTTGTCCAGGACGACCGCGATCTTCTCTGTCTCGGTTTCTCGTTGGAGCCGGTCCAGCGCGAGGATTGTCTGCTCGGTGTTCTGGTTGCCCTCGATCGGGTACAGTTTGACCTTCTTGCTGGTCAACGAGAGCGCACCGAAGAACGACTGGGACGTCTTCTTCCGGTCCACGGACAGCTTGGTGCGCTGCCCTCTGGGGAGCCACATGCGGCGGGTCTCGGCCTCGTGCTCCAAGCGGACCTCGTCTGCCGTGTAGACCTCCCAGCCTTGGTCCAACAGGGCCTTGACTTCGGTCTTCACCTCGGCCATGCGCCGGGTGATGGCTTTCTCGTTGCGGTGCTCGTCGAACGGGTCGGGCAGCTCGAGACTCAGCCCGCAGAAGCGCAGGAGCAGCTGGTACGAGGAGTCCGACTGGTATTCCACGTCGAACAGGATCTTCACGACGTCACGTATCGCCGGGACGTCCCAGAACTCGGCGTGGATGCCCGCCTGGGAGGGCGGCCGGGCCAGGATGGTCTTGAGTTCTTCCTTCTGGTCTCGGGTGAGTTTCGCCGCGTTCTGGTTCCCGGCATGGCCGGTCAGCACCGAGCACATCCTGGTGGTCTGCCAGTCGGCCAGCCATTCCTGCACGGTCCGCTCCGTGCGCTCAACCATTTCAGCGATGATACCCACATCAACGCCACGGGAGGCGTACAGAATCGCTTCTGCTTTCATCCGAACCAGCACATGATTGTCGGAACGCTTCTTCCACCTGATCAGGACGGCGGTTTCTTCCAGGGTGACCTCAACCTGCATGTCCCGATCATATCCGAAACAGCACAGGAAATCCACGAAAAATACGGTTTCGTTTCATGTCAGCCATA
>ERZ772964.149-NODE-149-length-35707-cov-14.014_pt1 | contig 35707 bp, 21 predicted proteins | sample MGYA00580675_ERZ772964 | MGnify/ENA primary metagenome ERZ772964 (study PRJEB29015, sample SAMEA2737941) | human oral metagenome | biome: human oral; feature: human-associated habitat; material: dental | place: China | collected 2139 ... | reverse complement strand
TGACGACGACGGCGTTCCAGAAGGTGTCGTCCTGGACCATGCGCTTGTAGTTGTCGGCGCCGGTGAAGGTCTCGGGGGTGAGCAGGTTGTACTCGGTGAAGGACAGCCAGATTCCCCGTATGAGGGGCCAGATGTAGAAGGCGACGAGGCCGATCGTCGCGGGCAGGATGAAGGCCAGGCCGAGCCCGACGTCGGTGCGCGGGCGATGGCGTCGTTGTCGTGCGGCCAGAGCTGAGGAGGGCATTTGATCTCCCAATCGACGGTGATTGCGGAAAGGTGAAGGAAAATCGGCGCGGACGGGTGAGGAGGGCGGTCGGACGGACGAGAGGGGTGAGGAGGGCGGTCGGAGGAGGGACGACGGCGCCGGAGCGGCGAGCGACGGGGGCTTGCCATACGCCCGCCCGCTCCGCCGGGCGGCGGACCGTCAGTCCACGGCGGTGGCGCGCACCAGGACCAGGTGGTCGGGGTGGAGCACCGGCAGGGCCAGGCCCGTGGCGCTCAGGTAGGAGCCGGGCAGGGTGACGCCCCCGTCCATCCAGCCGGCCCGCAGCCCCAGGCCGGGGTAGGCCGGGGCCGCCAGGCGCACGCGGTAGCGGCGCGCGGGGTCCAGGCCGGGCAGCGGGCGCGGCGATGCGGGCCAGGTCAGGAGCTGGCCCAGGGAGGCGATCTCGAACAGGGCGTCGGAGCCGTCGGGGGCGACGACGCCCTCGATGCGCAGCGCGTCGTCGTCGGGCAGGTCCGCGTGGACCGTCAGGCCCGAGTGCAGCAGGCCGCGCAGACCCTTGTGCAGGGCGATGATGGAGGCCAGGCGCTCGCGGGCGGACTCGTCGGCCTCGGTCAGGTCCCACTCCACGCCCATGTGGCCCCACAGGGCGGTGCCGGCGCGGAAGTCGAGGTCGAGGTCGCGCAGGGTGGTGTGGGCGCGCCCGGAGCCCACGTGGGTGCCCACGAGCTCGGGGGGCAGCAGCAGGGTGGTGCCGCGCTGGATGTCCTGCCGGTCGTGGGCGTCGATGCAGTCCGAGGCCCACACCCGCTGGGCGCGCTCCATAATGCCCAGGTCGATGCGCCCGCCGCCCCCGGCGCAGGACTCGATCTCCAGGTCGGGGAAGCGCTCGCGCAGGTCGTCCAGGAGGCGGTAGAGGGCCAGGGTCTGGTCGTGCACGGCGGCGGCGCCGGGACGGCCCGCCACGGGGTCGGCGACCTCGTGGCCGGTGGCCAGCAGGGGGGAGTTGTGGTCCCACTTCAGGTAGGCGATGCCCAGTCGCTCCACCAGGGCGGAGATGGCGCTGTACAGGTACTCCCGGGCGCCGGGGGCGGCCAGGTCCAGGACCCGTTGGTGACGGTGCTCGGGGGCCCCGCCGGCGCCGTCGGACAGGATCCACTCCGGGTGGGCGCGGGCCAGATCGGAGTCGACGTTGATCATCTCCGGCTCGAACCACAGGCCGAACTCCATGCCCAGGGAGTGGACGTGCTCGACGAGGGGCTCCAGGCCGCCGGGCCAGGCCTCGGGGGAGACCTGCCAGTCGCCCAGGCCGGAGGTGTCGTCGCGCCGGGAGCCGAACCAGCCGTCGTCGAGCACGTAGCGCTCAATGCCGACCTGGGCGGCGGCGTCGGCCAGGGCCTTGAGCTTGTCCAGGTCGTGGTCGAAGTAGACGGCCTCCCAGGTGTTGAGCAGCACGGGGCGGGGTCGGGCGGGGTGCGAGGGCAGGGAGCGCAGCCAGGCGTGGGCGCGGCTGGCGAGCTCGTCCAGGCCCTCCCCCCAGGAGAAGACCGCCCAGGGGCACGTGTAGGACTCGCCCGGGTCGAGCACGACCTCGCCCGGGTGGAGCAGCTCGCCCGCCCCGAGCAGGCGCAGGCCCTGGGAGGTGTTGAGGGCGACCGAGCGGGTGTTCCCGGACCAGGCCGGGTGCACGCCGTGGACGGTGCCGGAGCGCCAGCCGAAACCGGTGCGTCCGGCGGCCAGCCAGGTGGCGGCGTCGTGGCCCGGGCGGCCCTCCCAGCTCTCGCGCAGTCTGGTGCCGGCGGTGAAGGGCGTGCGCACGAGACGACGCTCCCGGCCGTGGTGCCCGGCCATGTCGAGCAGCTCGGACGCATCGGCGGGGACCGGCAGGACGGGGGTGACCTCGCCCACGACGAGGGGTGAGCCCTGGGGGCCCCGCCCGTCGGTCGCCCGGTTCGTGACGGTGACGCGGACGCGGACGAGCCCGCAGGCCTCGAGGCGCAGTTCGGTGGCCACGCCGATGGCATGGACGGGGTCGGCGCCGACCGAGCGCACGACGTCGGCGCCGGCCTCGGCGGCCACCGCATGGGCGATCCCGGTCACGTGGGCGGAGAAGGCCGAGCCGTCCTGGCGGTGGAGGAGCAGTGCGGGGCGCCCCGCCCAGCCCAGGTGGGGCAGCGGCAGGACGGGCAGGTCGTTGGTGATCCAGGTGCTGTTGTCGCCGGTCGACGTCGCCTGCGCCGTCGCGAGGTCGGTGAACGCCGCGCCGTCGAACGGCCCCAGGTCCGTGCCCCAGTGGCGGACGACGGGGAAGCGGTCCGTCGGCAGGTCCAGGACCAGCGAGGTGCCGGCTCGGCGCAGATGCACGGTCATGACAACGATGTCCTCGTCTCAGGACCCCTTGTGAGGGGTGCGGAGCGCGGTGCCCGGCGGCGGGAGCCGCGTGGGCACCATGATAACCGGTGGGCCGATGGTGGGTGCGCGTCTCACCACGTGGCGGTTCACCCCGCCGGTTCACTGTGCGGAGCCGGTGGAATGACGAGCGATCTCCGCACAGTGAACGGGCCGGGACGGCGTTCCGCTGCGCGCGGGCGTGGACTTTCGGGGCCGATGACCGACATCGGGAAGAAACGGCGCTCCGCTGCGCGCGGGCGTGGGGGGCGGCAACATGTCAGTGGGCCGCCGTACCCTGTTCGTGAAGTGAAGCGCGGGCCGGGCGAGCACTGACACGGCAGGGCGGCCGCCTGCGCCCACGACGCCCCGCACGAGCATGAAAGCGAGCAGAGTGCACGAGACGATTCCGCAGCCGTACCGCCTGTCCTTCCTCGTCGGCGGCCTGTTCGCCGAGGAGTCCAGGGTCGCCGCCCGGCTCCACGGGGAGCTGGGCGACTGGGCGGCTGCCCGCCGGGCCCTCGACGAGGGCAATCTGCTCCACGCCCGCACGCACGCCACGGCGGTGCGGCTCGCCCGGGAGCTCGTCCAGCGCATGGCGACCCTGAGCGACGAGGAGACGGCGCACGTGGCCACGGCGCCCGGGCCCGACCACAGGCACCTCATGTGGGTCGCGTTCTGCCGCCGGTACGCCTTCGTCGGCGAGTTCGCGCAGGAGGTGCTGCGCGACGGCTTCCTCCTCGGCGCTCCCGCGTTGGGGGCCGAGGACTTCGAACGCTTCTGGGCCGCGAAGGCGTTGTGGCACCACGAGCTCGATGCGGTCAAGCCGTCCACCCGGTCCAAGCTGCGCGTGAACCTGTTCCTTGCCATGCGCCAGGCGGAGCTCCTCGACGACGGCCGGATCCTGTCTCCGCTGCTGTCGTGCGAGGTCGCCTCCTTCCTCCGCGCCCGCACGCCGAGCGATCTCCGGTTCTTCCCGGTGGAGGACGCGCTGGTGGGGAGCCCGGCATGAGCGAGCGCAACCTGGCCGAGGAGGAGCAGCGTGTTCTGGCGGTGCTCTCGTCCCGGCGCTTCCAGCGGATGAAGGGCTTGGGCCGTGAGGTGCCCTTCTTCATCTGGGCCTATCCACCCGAGTGGGAGCTCGAGGTGGCGGCCGCCGCCGGCAGAATCCGGACCGCGCTGCAGACCGAGCAGGGCCTGACCGTCATCACCATCGACCTGTTCGAGCTCGCGATCGGCATGCTGGGGGAGCGCGGCGTCCTCGATCGGCTCGACGAGCTGGAATCCCGCCGTTGCAAGAGCGACTTCCAGCATGATCTCCAGCGGATGCTCGACCCCGAGAAGCACATCGCCCCGGCCATCAGGAAGCGTCTCGACGCCCAGCCGGACTACGACATCCTCTTCCTCACCGGCATCGGCAAGGTCTTCCCCGTCATCCGCACCCACACCGTGCTGAACAATCTTCAGACGGTGGCCTCGAGCCGGCCGATGCTGGTGCTCTTCCCCGGCGAGTACCGTCAGTCGGCCACCCTCGGCTCGGCCCTCGTGCTGTTCGGCAGACTCTCCGACGACCAGTACTACCGGGCCAAGAACATCCTGGAACAGGAGCCAGCATGAGCGACGTCACGATCGGCAGCATCTTCGCCAGGGACATCGCCCGTCCGATCGAGGGCGTCATCAAGGCCGACGACGCCGAGCATCTGGCGACCGAGATCGACGAGTACGTGCTCACCGGCGAGACCGCCGCCGCCCTGTCCGATCTGCTGGAGGCCTACACCGCCCCGGTCTACGGCGGCGGCAACGGCGTGTGGATCTCCGGTTTCTTCGGCTCCGGAAAATCGCACCTGCTCAAGATGCTCGCCCACCTGCTGGGCGATGTGCCGGGCCAGGATCATCCTCGTGGGTCGGTCGTCGACGCCTTCACCGCCAAGGCCGAGGGCGATTCCATGCTCGCCGCCTCGCTGGCGAGGGTGGCGCGCATTCCCGCCACCTGCCTGCTGTTCAACATCGACCAGAAGGCGCCGCTCATCGACAAGAACCAGACCGACGCCCTGCTGCAGGTCTTCGTCAAGGTGTTCAACGAGGCCCGCGGCTACTACTCTGGCGAGCCGTCGGTGGCCCGCTTCGAACGCGACCTCGACCGCCGCGGCCTGCTGGGGCGCTTCCGCGAGGCCTTCGCCGAGATCGCCTCGGTGCCCTGGGAGCAGGGCCGCGAGGAGGGCATCCTGCAGGAGCGCAATGTCACGCAGGCCTGGGCGAAGGTGACCGGGGAGCCGCCCACCGAGAACATCCTCGCCCGCTACGAGGAGCGGTTCACCCTGTCCATCGAGGACTTCGCCGACGAGGTCGCCCAGTGGCTGGCCGAGCGCCCCGCGGATCATCGGCTGCTGTTCCTGGCCGACGAGGTGGGCCAGTTCATCGGCTCCGACACGAAACTCATGCTCAACCTCCAGACCATCGTCGAATCCCTCAACACGAAGTGCGGCGGCAGGGCGTGGGTGTGCGTCACCAGCCAGGAGGACATGGACGGGGTCATCGGCGACCGCACCACATGGCAGGCCAACGACTTCTCCAAGATCCAGGCCCGCTTCGCCACCCGCATGAAACTGACCAGCCGCGATGTCGAGGAGGTCATCGAGAAGCGCCTGCTCGGCAAGAACGCCGACGGCGAGGCCGCGCTCGATGCGCTGTACGACGCCCAGCGCGCGAACTTCCGCACCCTGTTCGACTTCGCGGACGGGGCCAAGACCTACCGCAACTATCAGGGCCGGGAGCACTTCACCGGCAGCTATCCCTTCGTGCCCTACCAGTTCCCGCTCTTCCAGGCGGCGCTGGTCGGCCTGTCGGGGCACAACGTGTTCGAGGGCCGCCACGCCTCGGTCGGCGAGCGCTCCATGCTGGGCGTCATCCAGGACGTGGCGAAGGAGCTCGCGGACGAGCCCGTCGGCGCCGTGGCGCCCTTCGACCTCATGTTCTCGGGCATCGGTCAGACCGTGAAGGCCGCCGCGATCCGCAACATCCTGGAGGCCGAGAAGCAGCTGCCCTCCGGCTCCGAGACCTCCACGATCGCGATCCGCCTGCTCAAGGCCCTGTTCCTCGTCAAATACGTCGACGGCTTCACCGCAACGGCCCGCAACCTCACCGTGCTGCTCTACGACCGCTTCGACCAGGACATCGCCGGGCTCACCAGCAGGATCACCGGGGCCCTCGACCTGCTGGAGGGGCGGAGTTATGTGCAGCGCGCCGGTACCGCGTACGAATACCTGACCGACGAGGAGCAGGAGATCGAGCAGGAGATCAAGAACACCGACATCGGCCCGGCGGAGGTCTCCAAGCTCCTGTCCACGATCATCAGTGACGACGTGGTGAAGTCCACGACCTTCCGCCACACGCCGACCGGACGCGACTTCAAGTACGAGCTGCGGCTTGACGACGTCCTCTACAGCCGCGCCCATCCGCTCGCCGTCCACTACGTCTCCCCGGCGCTGGGGCAGCCGCGCGAGGTCGTCATGGCGCAGTCCATGGGGCGCGACGAGGTACGGGTGCTGCTGCCCGACGACCCGCGGCTGTACGCCGACCTGCGCCTGCACGTGCAGACGGACAAATATGCGCGGCGCCGGCGCTCCTCGTCGCTGACCGAGACCCAGCGCCACATCCTCGACGCCAAGAGCCGACTCAACCAGGAACGCCGCCGAGAGCTGGTCGGACGGGTCAGGGAGGCCATCGAACGGGCCGAATTCATCATCAACGGAGCCCAGATCAATGTGCGGGCGGTCGGCCCGAAGGACCGCATCGACGAGGCCATGGCCCAGCTCGTCGACCGCACCTACACCCAGCTCTCGCTCCTGGACGGGATCAACTACGCCGAGCCGGACATCACCCGGTTCGCCGAGGAGGATCCCGCCATGATCGACCGCGGCGAGGACAGGCTCCAGCCGGCGGCCGACGAGGTGGCGGCCTTCATCACCGCCCAGCACCGGTTCGGGGCCAGAGTCACCGTCAAGAAGATCGTGGAGAGCTTCGAGGACAAGCCCTACGGCTGGCCGCTGGCGGCGATCCTGTGCGCCGTCACCAGGCTGTGCACCACATCGCAGGTCGCGCTCTCCCTGGACGGGCGCAGGCTCAAGCGCACCGAGCTTCCCGAGGCCCTGTGCAACGGTCACAAGCACGCAGGCATCGTCGTGACCCGGCAGCGCCGGTTCGACCCGGCCGCGGTGCAGCGCGTTCGCGCCTTCGCCCAGGAGTTCTTCTCCCGGGGCGAGCTGCCGGCCGATCCCTCGGAGCTGGCATCCCAAGTCAAGAGTGCCCTTGCCGAGGAGCGCCGCGATCTGCGGACGACGCACGACGCCTACGCCGGCACGTACCCGTTCATGAGGCTGCTCGACGAGCCCCTCGCTCTGCTCGACCGGACCCTCGAGAAGCCCACCGAGTGGTACCTCGAGGAACTACCCGCCCATGCGGACGATCTGCTGGACGCCAAGGAGAACGCCATCGACCCGGTGCGCCACTTCCTGGCCAGCCCCCAGAAGGGCATCTACGACGACGCGATGCGGCTGGTGGGCGCCAACCGCGACAATCTCGCCTATCTCCATGACGGGCAGGCCGAGAGGGTCCAGGCCCTGCTGGACGATCCGCGGATCCTGCGCGGGCAGGGCATCAACCGGCTCAAGGAGACCGCAGCGGCGCTGCGGAGGGGTCTCGGCCGGGTGCTCGCCGACGAGCGCGAGAAGGCCGCCGCCGTGGTCAACGCACGGGTGGCGGCCATCCGCGGCAGCGCCGCCTGGGCCGAGACCACCGACGAGGCCCGCGCCGGGGTCGAAGATGCGGGCAGCAGCGTCCAGGTCAGGATCGCCGATGCCGCCTCGGTGCCGCTCATCCGCCAGATCGCGAACGACTTCGACGAGGACGGCTACACCGAACTGCTCTCACTCGTCGAGACGGCCCGCCCGCACCGGGAGCAGGGCTCTGACGAGCCGGCCGCCCCGCCCCGGCCCATCGTCCCGATCCGTCGCCTGCCGAGGCCCCGGGCCAGGCTGCTGCGCACCACCGCCGACGCCGACGCCTACCTCGAGGAGCTGCGCGCCATCCTGCACGAGGCCATCGACTCCGGGAAGCAGGTCTCGCTGTGATCGACACGAAGAAACTCGAAGCCTTCGCGGCCTCGGCCCGCAGCGGGCTCATCGCAGAGGTCGAGGCCCGGCTCATGGCCGCGCTCGCCCCGGCCTCGACCGCACGGGTCGAGGCCCCCGGCGCGGTCAGAGAACTCGAGGACGCCATCGCCCGCCACGGCGGGGGCCGGGAGGGGCGACGGCGCATCGTCGAGGAGCAGGCCTACGCATGGTTCAACCGGATCGTCGCCCTGCGCTTCATGGACGCCAACCGGTGCACGCCCACGCCCGTCGTCTCGCCCGAGGCGGGCCGAGCGAGCGGCCAACCGGCAGTGCTGGCGGCGGCCAAACGCGGCGAGTTCGACCCCGATGTCTTCACCCGCCCGGCGCAGGTGGAACGCATCACCGGCCTGCTCGACGGAACCCTGACCAGCCACGACGCGCAGGGCGAGGCCTACGGGCTGATCCTGGCCGCCCACTGCGCCTTCTGGCACCGGGCCATGCCCTTCATGTTCGCCGCCGACGGCAGCTTCACGAGCCTGCTCATGCCCGGCAACCTGCTGGCCGACGGCTCGGTGCGGGCCACGGCGGTCGAGACCCTCACGGTCGAGGACTGCCAGGACGTCGAGGTGATCGGCTGGCTCTACCAGTTCTACATCTCCGAACGCAAGAACGAGGTCTTCGCCGGCTTCAAGAGGAACAAGAAGGCCGGCCCCGACGAGATCCCCGCCGCGACCCAGCTCTTCACCCCGGACTGGATCGTCCGCTATCTGGTGCAGAACTCTGTTGGCCGTCTGTGGCTGCTCAACCACCCCGAGTCGGCCCTGGGCGGGCGGATGGAGTACTACATCGAGCCGACCGGCGAGGAGGACTTCCTGCGGATCGAGCGGCCCGAGGAGCTGACGGTGATGGACCCGGCCTGCGGCTCGGGGCACATGCTCACCTACGCCTTCGACCTGCTCTACGAGATCTACGAGGAGGAGGGCTACGCGCCCTCCGAGATCCCCGAGCTGATCCTCACGCACAATCTGCGCGGCACCGAGATCGACGGCCGCGCCGGGGCGCTCGCGGCGTTCGCGCTCATGATGAAGGCCCGGGCCCGGCAGCGCCGCTTCCTGCGCAAGCACGTCCAGCCCCGGATCCGCGTCATCGAGCCGGCCGAGTTCACCCCGGACGAGCTGGACCGCCTCGCCAGCGCCGGCGGCGACCGCCGGGCCGAGGAGGACTTCTGGCAGTGCTTCCGCCATGCTGACATGCTGGGCTCACTCATCCGCCCCGACTCCGAGACACTGGCAGTTGCCAAGGCGCAGGCGGAAACCCTCGACCCTGACACTCTGGCCGGTGCGAACCTGAGAGAACGCGCCGAACAGGTGCTGTGCCAGGCCGAGTACCTCGCCCGCGAGTACGCCGTCGTGGTGACCAATCCGCCGTACATGGGCAGCAAGAACATGGATGCGGTCCTGTCGGACTGGGGGAAGACGCACCACCCGGCGGCCAAGGCCGATCTCTTCGCCGCCTTCATCGAACGGTGCCTCGCGCTGGCCGAGGGCGGCCACGGGCTGGTCGCGATGATCACGATGCAGGGCTGGATGTTCCTCGGATCCTTCGAGGAGCTGCGACGCCGCATCCTGAGCTCGGCCCCGCCGGTGACGATGGCGCACCTGGGGGAGAGGGCCTTCGACTCCATCGGAGGCGAAGTGGTCTCCACCGCTGCCTTCATCCTCGAGCAGGGGCGCTCTCCTGAGAGACAGTCCTGCTACCTCAGGCTGGTCGAGGGGAGTTCCGAAGCGGAGAAAGAGGAACTGCTCGCAGAGGCGGTGAGGGGGAGCGCTCCCCGCTTCACCTTGACAGCCCGGGAACTCGCCAGTGTCCCAGGCGCTCGCATCGCCTACTGGCTCTCGCCCGCCATGCTGAGGGTCTTCGCCGAGGGCAGCCCATTGGGCGAGATCGCCGCCCCGAAGCAGGGGCTGGCCACGGCGGACAACTCGCGTTTCCTGCGCCACTGGTTCGAGGTCTCCCGGAACAAGTCGTGCTTCACCGCCGCATCCCGCGAGGAGGCCGCCGCCAGCGGTGCGAAGTGGTTCCCCCACCTCAAGGGCGGCGCCTTCCGCAAGTGGTGGGGAAACCAGGAGTACGTGGTGAACTGGGAGCATGACGGCGCCGAGATTCAAGAGTTCCGTGACGCGGGAGGGAAGCAGAAGTCTCGCCCGCAGAACATCGACTCCTACTTCAAGCCGGCGATCTCGTGGTCTCTGTTGTCGTCAGGGGCTCCGTCATTTCGAGTCAATGGGTCAGGGGCTATCATCGGGCATAAGGGTCCAGGAATTTTCAGTTCAGATCAGTGGATGCTTGTCTCTCTTTTGAACTCATCGGCTGTTGAGAGTCTGCTCAAGGTGACATCGATGGGACTTGGGTTTGAGATTGGCCACTTGAATCAACTGCCGATTAGTCGCAATAGTCGCGATGACAAGACACGGGGTAGTTGCAGAGCGAGAATTTCTAAATTTGAATCCCGTTCGTGGGTTTCGGCAGAACTGGTTGAGATCAGTAAGAGTGACTGGAATTCTCAAGAGACTTCATGGGGATTCACCCACTCTCCTTTGGTGAGTCGTGCGCAGTTTGATGGACCGCTTGAAGATGCTCTTGAGCTCTGGTGGAATGACTCGACTCGTGCTGGCCGTGGGGCCCAGGAGCTGGAGGAAGAGAACAACCGTTACTGGGCCTGCGTCTACGGCTTGGAGGATGAGGTGCCGACCGAGGTTCCGCTCAACCGAGTCTCCCTGGCCTCGAACCCCTGGTTCCGTTATGCCCCCGCCAAGGGTGAAGAACGTAGCGAGGCTGAATACCGCGGGCTGTTCGCGGCCGATGCGGTCCGCGATCTCATCTCCTACGCCGTGGGCTGCATGTTCGGCCGCTACAGCCTCGATGAACCCGGGCTCATCCTGGCCAGTCAGGGCGAGACGATCCAGGACTACGTGGCACGGGTACCAGAGCCCGCCTTCGCGCCGGACGGCGACAACGTCATCCCCGTGACACAGGGCGACTGGTTCGAGGATGACATCGTCGCCCGCTTCCGAACCTTCCTCAAGGCCTCCTTCGGGGAGGCGAATCTTGAGGAGAACGTCCGATGCATCGAATTCGTTCTCGGGAAACCCCTACGGCGGTACTTCCTGAGGGACTTCTACAAGGACCACTGCAAGCGCTACTCGAACCGCCCGATCTACTGGATGTTCTCCTCGCGCCCCGATGGCAAGGGCGTCTTCAACGCGCTGATCTACCTGCACCGCTACACCCCGGCGACACTGAACACCGTGCTCAACGAGTACCTTCGCGAATTCCAGACCAAGCTCCGTGCAGAGATCGACCAACTGGAGCGATCCGATAGGAGTGCGAACCTCAAGAGGGCCGACAAGTACCGCAAGGACCTGCTCGAATGCGAGGACTACGAGCGCGACGTCCTCTACCCGCTGGCCACCCGGAACCTCGATCTTGACATGGACGACGGCGTCCTGGTCAACTACCTCCGCTTCGGCAAGGCCCTCGTCAGGATCAAGGCCATCGAGGAGAAACGTCACGACGTCGAGACGTGGACATGGCCGACCCGGCCACTTGCTTCCGAGGGTGATCTCCGATGACCAAGCCCATGATCAGGCGAATCAAGAAGATCGACAACTATCGCATATTCCAACGATGGGGGCCGAGCCCAGACTCAGAGTTCCCACGGGTCAACCTCATCTACGGCCAGAACGGAAGCGGCAAGAGCACACTCGCGAACCTCATGCTGGGATGCGCCGAGAATGATCAAGAAGCGTTTGATTCGGGCTTAGTGCTTGACGTCGAGTTCGATGGAGCCAGAACAGAAGTGAAGGCCTCTCCCGGCTCGGCGTTCTGGGGCCGGGTGCGAGTATTCAACAATGACTTCGTACGGCAAAACCTTTCTTTCGAGGCTGAAGGGGGTCCACAACCCCAAGCCCTGCTCACCATCGGGAAAAGGAACGTCGACACAGGGACTCGGCTGGCTGAGCTGCGCAAGAAGCTGGATGAGGTGCGGCCCAAGATTGCACCGGAGAAGAAGCAGGCTGAGTCAACTGATAAAGCAGTGCAGGATCGCCTGTCGGCGGTGGCTAAAACGGTAGTCGACGACCTCAGAAACTCGCCAGATACCCGGTACCGGGCCACCAACACCTACACGAAGCGACAGGTTCGTGAGCAGCTCGATGAGGACAAGATCATCCTCGGTGAAGCATCTACCGACCTCGACGCAGACAGGAAGACGGCAACTAGTGAAGCTATGGCCTCTCTCTCCCCGAGAGTGAGGGGACCGATCTCTGAAGAGGAAACCGTTGACGAGGCTCGTCGCCTGCTCACCGTCAATGTCGTCGTCAAAGTGATCGAGAACCTTCGAGGGCAGCCTGAGCGGTCCTCCTGGGTGCAGCAAGGCATTCATCTTCATGATGGCCTTGACAAATGCCTGTTCTGCGGGCAGCCACTGACGGCAGACAGACGTGCCGAGCTCACCGCCCACTTCGACGAGTCGCTAAAGAAGCTCCAAGAAGCTATCGACGTCTTGGTTGGTCGTCTCGGTGACTCCGTCAATGCTTCGAAGACCTACCTGGATGCTCTTCCCGCCGACGCATCGGTCTACGGGGACCTGAAGGCTGATCTCCAGCGGGCTCGCGCCGCCTACCAGGCGGAGCACAAGACATACTCCCAGACCGTTGAAAAGATCGTGGCTGCGCTGAAGGAGAAGAGGAACAACCCTTTCGACGACGTCGCTCTTGACCCCCAGCTCACGCTGATCGCTCCGGATGTCACGAGGGTTGATAAGATTGTCGCTGCGCACAAGGAGAAGATAACCAATCACGATGAGGAAGCGCGCGCCGCGGCACGCCGCGTGGAACTGTACCATCTCAAGGGGTTCGCCGATGAGTACGAGAAGCTCAAGAAGGACGTAGAAGAGAAGAACAAGACCGTCAAGAGTCTAGCGGACGAGGCCGCCGACCTCGAACGACAAATCCTTGAACTGGAGAACATGGATGCTGATCCTGTCCCGGGTGCTGATGAGTTGACCAGTTGCGTGGCGATACTTCTCGGGAGGAATGAGCTCAGATTTTCGACAACGCCAGACGGGAAGCACTACATCATCAATCGCAACGATGCTCCTGCGACCAACCTCAGCGAGGGCGAGCAGACCGCCATCGCCCTGCTCTACTTCCTCGTGAGCGTCAGGGAGGACAAGAACACGGGGGACGAGCCGGTCGTCATCATCGACGACCCAGTGTCGAGTCTCGATAGCGGAATTCTCTTCGGCGCGTCGGCGTATCTGTGGTCGGAACTCGTGACCAGAACGTACGCCAGTCAGGTCTTCCTCATGACCCATGATTTCGAACTCTTCCGACAGTGGCTCGTCCAGATGGAATCAGTCCCGAAGAATGCCCGAGAGTGTGGCTATTCGGCCTATGAGATCAAGACGCGTTACTTGGTGGGCGACGGTGATTCGGTTTGTCGAGAGCCGAAGATATTGCCATGGAAACTAGGAGATAATCTTAAAAAGAGACTGCGTTCCCAATATCACTTCCTTTTTTATCAGGTTGTCGGCGCATTAAGGACCGCGAACGAGAACCCTGGCTTGGCCGCACAGATGGAAGCAATGGCCCTCATACCGAACGCCGCGCGCAGAATGATGGAGGCCTTCCTCAGTTTCCGCTGCCCGGAGAAGATGGGATCCTTCCACGGTTCTATGCGCGCCGTGCTGGACAGCAAACCCGGGCTCGACGATTCCGTGCGGACACGCATCGAGCGATACCTGCACACCTACTCCCATATGGAGGAGGCGGACATCACCCGTCCGCTTGACCCCTCCGAAGCAACGGTGGTTCTCAAATCGCTGTTCCAGCTGATGAATCATGTCGACCACGAGCATTTCACGTCCATGTGCAAGGCGTTGGGGTTCGAAGCTGAGATTTTATTGAGGTCTTCACCTGATCTCATTCAACCGAGCGAGCACGAGGGGGAGCGGTGAGCAGCGGCGAGATCATCCTCTACCAGGCCGATGACGGCAGCCGTGTCCGACTGCGGGCCTCGGGCGGCACGGTGTGGCTCACCCAGGCGGAGATGGCCGGGCTCTACGACACATCGGTGCCGAAAATCGCCCAGATCGTCAGGCGAGTCCTCGCGGACGGCGAGGTCACGGCGGAGACTGTTAACTCAGAGTTAATGGTTCGCGCAGAGGGCGCCCGGAGGGTCAGACGTGAGATCAAGGTCTACAACCTCGACATGATCCTCGCCGTCGGCTACCGCGTCACCACGCCGCGCGCCGTCCAGTTCCGCCAGTGGGCCACCAGCGTCCTGCGCGAGTACCTCGTCAAGGGCTTCGCCATGGACGACGCCCGCCTCGCCGAGGGATCCGGGCAGGACTACTTCGACGAGCTGCTCGAGCGCATCCGGGCCATCCGGGCCTCCGAGAAGCGCTTCTACCAGAAGGTCCGCGACCTCTACGCCACGGCCGTCGACTACCGGGCCGACAGCGACGAGGCCCGCACCTTCTTCGCCGCCGTCCAGAACAAGATGCTCTGGGCCGTCACGGGGCACACCGCCGCCGAGATCGTCGCGCTCCGCAGCGACCCCGATGCGCCCGCCATGGGGCTCACCAGCTGGAGGGGCGCGGTCGTGCGCAAGAGCGACGTCGCCGTCGCCAAGAACTACCCTCGACCGCGACGAGATCAAGGACCTCGACCAGATCGTCACCATGTACCTCGACTACGCCGAGACCCAGGCCCGCCGCCGCCGTACCATGACCATGGCCCAGTGGGCCGAACGGCTCGACGCCTTCCTCCAGTTCAACGAGCGCGAGCTCCTCACCCACGCCGGGACGGTCCGCACCGACGTCGCCCGGGCCCTCGCCGAGGACCGTACGAGCTCTACGACCAGAGGCGGCGGGCGCTCGACGCCCAGGAGGCGGACGAGGCGGACCTGCAGAGCCTGCGGGAGCTCGAGCACAGGGCCGACCCGACGAAGGACGATGGAGGCGGTGGGCATGAGCGCCCCGCCCGCCGCACGTGAGGATGAGGAGGTGCAACCGTGGACGGACTGCTGACCCTCGGCCCCACCACCCGGCAGGCCGACCCCGTACTCGTCGCCGAACTCGAACGCACCGCGCACGGCCTCTCCTTCGAGGAACAACCCGAGCCCCGCGCCGACCTGGCCGACCTCGATCTCGCCGTGCTCTCCGAGCTGCGCGGTCGGCCGACCGAGGTCGACGATCTCCTCGCCCTCGGTCTGGCCGCAGGACAGGGCGGCCGGATCGTGCCCACCTACGCGGGCATCCTCGCCGCCTGCCCCGACCCCACCCGCTTCCTGCCGTCGGCATGGGTGCAGTGCGGCAGGCTCCGCGGCCCCGGCGGCACCGACATCTTCGACCAGATCGAGATCCACGGCCCCATGCCGCTGGCGGTCGACAAGGCCATGGACTTCCTCCTCAAGCACGCCTACCGGACGGCCGTCTTCGGCGGGGTACGCCGCCGCGACGTCTGGTCCATCCCCGAGGAGGCCGTCCGCGAGGTCGTCGTCAACGCCCTCGTCCACGCCAGCTACGCCGAGCGCAGCACCCCCATCCGCGTCGGCTTCTACGACGACCGCATTCAGGTGGACAGCCCCGGGCTCCTGCTGCCCGGCATGACCGTGGAGACCATGCGCCGGGCGTCCCGGCTGCGCAATCCGGCCCTGGCCCGCGTCTTCCGCGAGGCCGGGACCATGGAGCAGTGGGGCACCGGTGTGCAGCGGGTCTTCGACCAGGTGGCCGAGGCAGGCCTGCCCGAACCCGTGATCGAGGAGATCATGGATCGGGTGCGGGTCACCGTCTACGTGCCCAGCCACGATCCGGCGGGCCGGTCACGTCCTGCACGAGAGACTGAAGGAGGACCGCTGAGTCACCAAGTCAAGCCATCCGATGAGCAAGTGAGCAAGTCGAGTGAGCAAGTCGCAGTTCTTCTTCGCCGCGCCGCCGCCGGGCCCTGTTCCCGCGCCGACCTGTTGACGACGATCGGTCTTAGTGATGCCTATGGGAACTACCGTCGGCACCTGCTGCCGCTCGTCGAACAGGGCTATCTGGCCAGGACCATCCCGGACAAACCGAACAGCCGCTTCCAGCGCTACCGACTCACCGATGCGGGGCGTGCCCATCTCGATGCCGTGGCGGGAGACGCCGAATGAGCGCCCTGTCCATCATCCAGCGCCAGCTCGGCGAACGCTTCGAGGCCCCGGGGGAGGCCGGCCGGATCGTCATCTGGAACGACCCGGACGGCGACTACGACAACGGCTGCATCGAGGATCTTGATCTGCCGGGCGTGACCGTGCTCCGCGTGGACGGCAACGAATTCGCGATCAAGCGGCGCGTACTGGCCGCCGAGCCGACGCGCAAATTCCTCATCCACCGCCCCTCGCCCGTTCCGGACGATCCCGTGGCGAACTGGCTGCTCGACCTCGAGCTGGCATACGGAACCTTCACCGCCGACCCCGCCTCGCTCGTCGTCCAGGAGCTCGGCGGCGGTCCGGCACTGCGCGAGATCGCCGAGCAGTACCCGGCCTTCTTCAGGCAGGAATCACGCGTCGCCGCCCTCAAGGCCCGGTTGGAGGACGGTGACGACGCCACCGACATCGCGGCCAAGATGGTCGCCGCCGTCATCGGCTGCCAGGGGAACTCCTTGGATGTCATCTGGCGCAATCTGCTGACGGAGAACGCCTCGGGCGAGTCGACATGGATCGACGAGATCACCGGGCTCGGCCTGGCCGGTTTCCACTGGGCCGGCACCCGTGACATCTACGGCTACGGCGCCGAGACGCCGTCCGTCGACGACTTCGTCCGGTGGCTCTTCGCGCGGGCCTGGGAGAAGTTCGCCTCGCCCGAACCGGGCGAGTACCGCAACATCGGCCGGGACTTCAGCATGTGGAGCAACGACGTCCGCTTCGCGGACACCCACCGGGCCCTGGCCCGCCGGGCCGCCGACGAACTCGCCATCGAAGAACGCGTCGCTGAACTGGACCTGCCCGCCCTCGCCGAGCGCTTCACCTTCGAGGAAGTGGACCAGCGGATCATCGCGCTCCTGGCCACGGGCGTCGAACAGCGAACCATGACGGACCAGGACGTGCGCAGAACGGTGGGGCGGCGCGCCACGGGCATCTGGTACCAGCAGTACGAGCAGGACTATCAAGCCATTGCCGCAGCCTCCACGCTGTCGACCCGCATCGAGGCGCTGCCCCCCTCGATCGGCTCGCCCGCAGAGGGATTCCGCCGTTACGTCGAGGAATGGTTCGTCATCGACCAGTCCTACCGCCGGTTCATCGTGCACGCGGGCAGGGCCGTCCTCGACGAGCCACTGGGATCCCTCAGGCAGAGGGTCGAGGCGCTGTACACCGGCTCCTACCTGGGGCCCCTCGGGAACGCCTGGCAGGAGCAGGTCGATGCCATGGACCGCTGGACGGTCGATGAGGCGCCCGCGGCCTCCTCGTTCTACAACAAGCGGGTCCGTCCGGTTCTGCACCGGGGCAACAAGATCGTCGTCATCGTCTCCGACGCCCTGCGCTACGACGTGGCCGAGGAACTCGCCCGCCGCATCCGCGAGGAGGACCGCTTCAGCGCGGAACTGGCCGCGATGCTGGGCGCACTGCCCTCGTACACCCAACTGGGCATGGCAGCGCTCCTGCCGCACAAGACCCTGGCCCTCGCAGAGGGGAGCAAGGGGCTCGTCGAGGTCGACGGCGGCCCCTCCGACGGGACGAAGAACCGCGCCCGCATCCTTCAGGCCGTGGGCGGCACCGCCGTCCAGGCCTCCGACTTCACCCGCCTGCGGCCCGGTGAGGCCCGCGAGCTCGTCAAGGCGCACCGGGTGCTGTACCTCTACCACAACCAGATCGACGCAACGGGGGACGACCCGACCACTGAATCGAGGGTGTTCCAGGCCTGCGAGGACACCATCGAGGAGCTGATCAGGCTGGTGAAGAAACTCGCCAACGCGAACGTCAACAACGTCCTCATCACCGCCGACCATGGTTTCCTCCACCAGGACACGCCCCTGGACGAATCGCAGTACCTCACCGAGAAGCCGCACGCCGATGCCCTGCTGTACGCGAATCATCGTTTCGTGCTGGGCCGCGGTCTCAAGCGCAGCCCGGCCTTCACCACCTTCACCCCCGCTCAGCTCGGACTGGCGGGTCGGGTCGAGGCCCAGGTGCCCAAGTCGATCCACCGGCTGCGCATGGCCGGCTCGGGGGTGCGCTACGTGCACGGCGGGGCAGCATTGCAGGAGATCGTCGTGCCGGTGCTCGCCATCAACAAGCGCCGCACCTCGGACACCCGGCAGGTCGCCGTCAGGATCATGGCTCAGACCGATCGCATCACCACCGGGCAGATCACGGTGGTGCTCCACCAGGAGGAGCCGGTCAGCGAGAAGGTGAAGGAGCGCACCCTCATCGCCGGTCTCTACGCCGATGACGTCCTCATCTCGAACGAGGTGCGGGTTTCCTGCTCGCAGACCTCGCCCGAGGAGCGGGACCGCCTCTTCCCGGTCACCTTGATGCTCAGCAAGGAGGCCGACGACGCCAACGGCCGGACGGTCGAGCTGCGCCTGTCCGAGCAGGTCGGCGCATCGGAACGACGGCCATACCCGGACAAGGCCAGATTCACTCTGGTGCGCACCTTCACCAGCGACTTCGACTTCTGAGCTCAGGGGGCATGCATGAACGACGAGATGGACGACACGGCGGGGCAGGGCTACCGGGCGCCGGACGCGGCGGGCCCGGCTCCCCGCCCCGGTGGCATGACGCCGCTCGACCGTAGGATCAATGAGGCCTTCCCCGGCGTGGTCGTGAGGAAGGACCTCGTCAAGGCGGTCAAGGGCAACGCCATCGTCCCCACCTACGTGCTGGAGTACCTGCTCGGCCAGTACGCCGCCACCGACGACGAGGCGAGCATCCGCTCCGGCATCGAGCAGGTGCGCAACGTGCTGCGCGACCACTACGTGCACCGCGGCGAGAACCGCCTGGTGCAGTCGCGCATCAGGGAGAAGGGGCGGCACCGGGTCATCGACAAGGTGTCCGTCGCGCTCAACGAGCGGGACGACGTCTACGAGGCGGAGTTCTCCAATCTCGGCATCTCCCGGGTGGAGATCAGCTCCGAGGTGGTGCGCAAGCACCCCAAGCTGCTCACCGGCGGGGTGTGGTGCATCTGCGACATCGTGTACGCCCACTCCGGCGATCCGAAGGAGGCGCCGTGGCGGCTGCACTCCCTCAAACCCATCCAGCTGTCCAACCTCGACCTCGACGGCTACCAGGCGACTCGCGCCAGATTCACCACTGATGAGTGGATCGATCTGCTCGTCCAGTCCATCGGATTCAACCCAGAGCTGCTCGGAGCCCGCGCCAAACTGCTGCACCTGGTGCGGCTCATCCCCTTCGTGGAGCGCAACTACAATCTCATCGAGCTCGGCCCCAAGGGCACCGGGAAGTCCCACATCTACTCGGAGTTCTCACCCCACGGCATGCTGATCTCCGGCGGGGAGGTCACCGCGGCCAAGCTGTTCGTCAACAACTCCACCGGGAGGATCGGCCTGGTCGGCTACTGGGACACCGTGGCCTTCGACGAGTTCGCCGGACGCAAGAAGCGGGCCGACCGGGGGCTCGTGGACATCATGAAGAACTACATGGCCAACAAGTCCTTCTCCCGCGGCGTGGAGACGCTCGGCGCCGAGGCCTCCATGGTCTTCATCGGCAACACCACCCACACGGTGCCCTACATGCTGAAGAACTCGGATCTGTTCGACGAGCTGCCCGAGCAGTACCACGACCCGGCCTTCCTCGACCGCATCCACGCCTACATTCCCGGCTGGGAGTTCGAGCAGATCCGCGGCGAGATGTTCGCCACCGGCTACGGGTTCGTCGTCGACTACCTCGCCGAGGTGCTCAAGTCGATGCGCGACCTCGACTACTCCGACCGCTACCGAGAGCATTTCCAGCTCTCCGCCGACATCTCCACCCGCGACCGCGACGGCATCCACAAGACCTTCTCCGGCCTCATGAAACTGGTCCACCCGACGGGGCGGGCGAGCTGCGACGAGATCGAGGCGCTGCTGCGCGCCGCCATCGAAGGGCGCAAACGCGTCAAGGACCAGCTCGTGCGCATCGACACGACGATGACCCCGGTGCGTTTCGGCTACCGGGGCGCCGATGGGGAGTGGTCCTCCGTCCCGGTGCTCGAGGAGAACGAGTACCCCGAGCTGTACCGCCGTGGCACGCCGAGTGCGGACGTCGCGGACGAGGGGGAGGCTGAGGCCTCGGGCCGAGGGCGAAACGGAGTCGGCGCGTCGGCCGGCAACGAGGTGGGAGCCCGCAGCGACGCCGCCGGGGATGCTGCCGGCTCGACAGCGGACGGGGCCGTGCCTGCGCCCACGGACTCGTCACCGGCGGTGTCGGAACTGGAGGAGCAGCATCTTTCCTTCCGCGACGGTCAGCGCGGATTCAGCTTCGATCGTTTCTTCGGCCCCTACCTGCGGGGTGCCACGAAGGTCACCGTCGCTGACCCGTTCATCCGGCAGCCCCATCAGGCGAGGAACCTCATGGAGCTCATCGAGACCATCGCCAAGGTCACCGATGACGCCACTGAGACCGGGGTCCATCTGGTCACCAAGGTCGACGAGAACCCCGAGCACGCCAGGAAGCAGCTCGCCAACCTGGAGATGATCCGCACCAGCTCCGCCGTCGCCGGCATCGGCTTCGACTACGAGTTCAGCGACACCATCCACGACCGTTCGATCAGCGCCGACACGGGCTGGCTCATCGTCCTGGGCCGCGGTCTCGACGTCTTCCAGCCCTTCGACACGGACTGGCTCGATCTGCGCCTGCGCCAGCAGCGCTACCGGCAGGTCAAGGAGTTCACCGTCACGTACATGCGACGGGACCAGTCGCGGTGACGCCGTTCCCCGGCGACTCGTCCAGAGGCTTATTCACAAGAGTTGTTCGCAGGAGTGCTTCCCCTTGTCAGACCTCCGTCCTGTCGTGCTGTGAATAAGCTTCCCAGAACGTCACCCCCGTGCCCCTCTGGCCGGGGGCTCCGCTCGACATGCTCCGTTTTGTACGCCTCGGATTCGGGGATCCTCACCGGCGCACTGGATCTTGACGGGGGCGCTTCATGCCGGCCCCTCACGGGCGGGGCTCCCTTCGTGCACGAGTTCGGCCATCTCCGGGTCGAGATGCCGGCCCCTCACGGGCGGGGCTCCCTTCGTGCACGAGTTCGGCCATCTCCGGGTCGAGATGCCGGCCCCTCACGGGCGGGACTCCCGTCGCACCAGCCGCTCCGCCGGCTGATCGCCTGGCCCTACGTACCGACCGCGGGCGCGATTCCCTCCCCGCCAGCCGCTCCGCAGGGCGCGGGCTCCCGCGTGCCCTGCCGCCGGCGCCCCGTCCTGGTCGCCGGGTTCTGGCCCGTCCGGCGATCGTGTCGGTGGGCACCTCTACGCTGTTGCGCGGAACATCACTGGACGGTGGGGCGGGGGCGCGGGCATGAGCGCTGAGGACGGTCGCGTGAGCGATCTCGTGGTGCCGAGTGCCGGCGTGCCGCGGACCACCGACCTGGTTCTTGTGCGCCCCGCTCTGGAGGCCTGCCCCGGCTCGGGAACTCCTGAAGCCGACGCCCGCGTCCCCCTCCGCGCCTGGCAGGCCGAGGCGCTCGCCGCATGGCGCGACGCAGACCGCACGGGCGTCGTCGAGGCGGTGACGGGAGCGGGCAAGACCCGCGTCGGCATCGCCGCGGTGAGCGAGGCGGCCACCGCGGGGATGCGGGCGGTGGTGCTCGTGCCGACCAGGACGCTCGTCGCCCAGTGGGCGGATTCGTTGCACGAACTGCTGCCCGGCATGGCGGTGAGCACCGACCTGAGGGCGTCGCAGCCCTGGCGGGTCATGGTGACCACGGTCCAGGCGGCCCACCGCCGTCCGGCCCTGCGGCAGGGGGAGAGCGGTCTGCTCGTCGCCGACGAGTGTCACCGCTACGGGGCCGAGTCGTTCTCACGGGCGCTGCGCCCCGAGTACGCGTGGCGGCTGGGCCTGACGGCGACGCTGGCCCGCGGAGACGCCGGTGACAGCATCCTGCGCGACTACTTCGGCCCTGTCCGCTTCGGGATGGGCTATCAGCGGGCCGCCGCCGACCAGCTCATCGCCCCCTTCAAGATCGCTTTCGCCGCCGTGCCCCTCGGCCGTGACGAACGGGAGACCTACGACGAGCTGGAGGAGACCCTGTTCGACGTCCGTAAGAAGCTGGTCCAACACCATGGCCTCGAGCCCGAACCGGTGGGCGAATTCCTGAAGCAGGTGAGCCGGCTGGCCGAGCAGGGGGAGTCCTCCGCGGGCCGTCGTCTCGCCCGCTGCTACCTGGCCAGGTTCGCCGACCGCCGCGCCCTGCTGTCGGGGACGCGCATGAAGGCGTTGGCGCTCGAGGGCCTCGCCCCCGCCGTGCGGGCCAGCGCGGGGGCCATCGTCTTCACGCAGACGAAGGAGGGCAGCCGCGAGGCCGCGGAAGTCCTGGGCTCCGCCGGCTGCCGGGCGGCCGCCATGCACTCGAGCATGGCCGACCAGGAGCGCGAGGAACGGCTCGAACTGCTCCGCGACGGCTCGGTCGATGCGGTCTCGGCGCCGCGCATCCTCGACGAGGGCGTCGACGTGCCGGACGCCGATCTCGGCGTCGTCATGGCCGCGACCAGGAGCCGCCGCCAGATGATCCAGCGCCTCGGCCGCGTCCTGAGGCGCAGGCGGGGCAAGATCGCCCGCTTCGTCGTGCTCTACGCGCAGGACACGGTCGAGGATCCCCTCGCCCGGAGGCCGGTGTCGAGCGGGCAGCAGGACTTCTACGCGGAGTGCACCCCCGCTGCGTGCGAGATGGGGGAGTTCGACCTCGGCACCGAGGATGGCCTGCCGCATCTGCTCGAGTTCCTCGCCGCCGATCCCCGGGCGGGCCGGGCGGTGCAGGAACGGATGATCCGGGCGGCGGGCCCTGACACGGGCCGGAACGCCTCGCAGCGCACCGGGGGCCGTGCAGCCGATGCCGGGCACGGGCCCGGCCGCCCGCGGAGCACCGGCGCAGTGGCGAGCGATGCCGGGGGCCGGGACGGCTCCGCCTCCGACCGCGCGCCCGTCGGCCTCCGGAGCGACGGCAGGGGCCGGAAGGGCGGCCGTCCGAGGCGCCCCGGCGGGGGCGAGCCGTCGGCGGACGCGCTGCGCGACTACCGGGAGGCCATCAGGAGGTATCCGCTGCTCGACGCCGAGGACGAGCGCCGCCTCGGCGCCCTCATCGAGGCCGGCCTCTACGCCCAGCACCTCCTCGAGGCCGCTGATGAGCGCTTCGACGAGGAGGACCTGCGGCGCATCGCGGCGGAGGGCCGGGCCGCCCGCCACCAGTTCATCACCTCGAACCTGAGGCTCGTGGTGTCCATCGCCGCGCGCCACCGGAGCCGGGGCATGGAACCCATCGACCTCGTGCAGGAGGGGAACCTGGGCCTCATCCGGGCCGTCGAGAAGTTCGACCACCGGCGCGGGAACAAGTTCTCCACTTACGCAACCTGGTGGATCAGGCAGTCCGTCACGAGGGCCCTCGCCGACCGGGGCGCTCTCATCCGCGTGCCGGTGCGCTTCGAGGAGAAGCGCCGGGCGGCCGACCGCATCCGCCGGGGCGAGGGTCTTGGCTGGGGCGGGTTCGTCCGGGCGCACCCCGACGGGCTGCTCGACAGGGCGATCAGCGCCGACGAACTGGGGCGCGCCGCCAGGCTCTCGCGCCCGGTGCTCGACGTGGACCTGCTGGACGAGGATGCCCGCATCATCGCTGTCCCCGGGGCCGGGCAGCCCCCGCCCGATCCCGAGGAGCTCGTCGAACGGTTCGACCCGGACCGGGAAGCGACGGAGATCCTCGAATGCCTTGGCGCGGAGGATCCCCGGGCGATGAGGATTCTGCGTTACCGGTACGGCCTGGTGACCGGGGAGCCCGAGACCCTGGACGTCATCGGGACGCGCTTCGGCCTCACCCGCGAACGCATCCGCCAGATCGAGAAGAAGGCGCTCGAGCGGTGCCGTGGTATCGCCGCCGAGCTCGCCGCCGGGCCGCCGGTCTCACCGGAGGCCGTGGCGACGAGGACGGTGCCGAGGGGAGGGGCGCGCACGGCGCGCAGGGCGCCCGCGGAGCCGGGGCCCGCGATGGCCGCCTCGAGGGCAGGCGCTCCGAGGGCAGTCGGACGCGCGGCGGGGACGGCCTCCCGAGCCGGTTCCGGGGCCCTCGGGCGGAGGGGGCCCTCGGTCGGCGCGATCCCGCCGGGGCCTTCCGGAACCGCGGGTCGGAAGACGACTGCGGGTGGCGCAGCGGGCGGGCCGGCGCGGAGCGTGCTCCGGCGCCGCGAAGCGGCTCCCGGGATCGAGGAGCCGGGACGGGAGCAGGCGCCGAGGCGCGCCCTGCCGGACTCCGTCGTGGCGTTGTACCGGCCGCGGCGGGCCCTGCCCGGCGACGTGCCGCCGGAATCCGGCCACCGTCCCAGACGGGTCCTCGACGAGGACTCGGAGCAGGAGCGCTACCGCCCCCGGCGGGGGCGCGACGCCTGAGGGACGCCAGAGACGCTGCGCTGCGGGCCCGGCCGTCGCGTTCTCGCATGAATTAGGCTAGCCTTTCCAAAACACGATCTTGCGGCTCGGCCATCGGCCGTCCGCCGCGGGGCCGTTCGTGATGGCCGGGGGCGGCCAGAGGGGAGGGCGCGATGAGCAGCGGTTCCGGACCGATGGACGAGCCGGTCGACGGCGGCCCCGAGCCGAAGACGTCGCGGGAGCCGGGTGCGGGGGCGGAACCCGGCCAGCAAGCCAGCGCGAGCGCCGTGCTGAGGCGCTTCACGAGGCCGGTGGCGCGCACCATCATCGTGGGCGCGGTGCTGACCGCCGTCTCCTCCGTGTGCACCTTCATCCCCTACCTCGTCATCACCCGCATCGCCCAGCAGGCGCTCACCGGGCGGATCGACTCGTCCCGCGAGCTCGCCGTCCCGCTCGCCGTCGCCGCCGTCGCCGCACTGGCGGGCCGGGCGCTCTTCGGCCTGGGAACGGGCATCTGCCACCACGCCGACGCGGACTTCCGCGTCAGGGTACGCGAGGAACTCATCCGGCACCTGTCCCGGGTGCCCCTCGGGTGGTTCCTCGACAACCCGTCCGGTGAGGTGAAACAGGCCGCCTCCGACGACGTGCTGTCCATGCACCAGGCGGTCGGGCACGCCCCGGCTGACATCACCGCGGTACTCCTGTCCCCACTGATCCCGCTGGTCTACCTGTTCACCGTCGACTGGCGGTTCGCGCTCGTCCTGCTGCTGTACGTCGTCGTGGGCCTGGGTGTCTCGCTCATCCTCATGAGCAAGGACCACGATCGCCTGAACCGCGAGTACAACAACGCCATCGTCGAGCTGTCCGCCGCGTCGGTCGAGATGATCGACGGCGTCGAGGTGGTGAAGACCTACGGCACCTCGGCCCGCGCCAACCGGCGCTTCTCGCAGGCCGTCGACCGGCTGTCCGCCATCGCCTACCTCTGGGCCATCAGAACAGCGGCGCCGTTCAGCACCGTCATGGCTCTCTTCTCGCCGGCCGTCATGCTCATCCTGCTTTCCGCCCTGACCATGTTGTTCGTCTCGCGGGACTGGCTGGGGCTCGTCGACTGCGTCCCCTTCCTCATCCTCGGCGTCGGCATTCCCAGCGCCCTGCTCCACATGGCAACCTCCCTCGGTTTCCTGCGTCTGGCCCTGCAGAGCAGCGGACACTTGGGCGCCGTCCTGGCCGCCGAGCCCCTGACCGAGCCCGACGAACCCGGCGAGTTCCCCGACGGCGAGCTGGGCGTGCAGATGGATGGGGTGAGCTTCGCCTACGGCACGGACTCGGCGCCGGTGCTCACCGACGTCGACATCACGCTGAGCCCGGACACGGTGACGGCGCTGGTCGGGGACTCGGGCAGCGGCAAGACGACCCTCGCCCGCCTCATCCCGCGCTTCTGGGACCCGGCGTCGGGAGCGGTGAGGATCGGGGGCCTGGACCTCCGCGACGTGACGACCACGCAGGTGCTGTCGAGGACGGCCATGGTGCTGCAGGACAGCATGCTGCTGCGCCAGAGCATCCGCGACAACATCCGCCTTGCGCGCCCCGACGCGGACGACGACGAGGTCATCGCGGCGGCCAGGAGCGCCCAGATCCACGACCGCATCATGGAACTGCCCCACGGCTACGACACCGTCATCGGCTCCGACGACGGCGAGCTCTCCGGCGGCGAGGCCCAGCGCGTGGCCATCGCCCGCGCCATCATGCAGGACGCGCCGATCCTCATCCTCGACGAGGCCACCGCCCACGCCGACCCCGAGAACGAGGTGGCCATCCAGGACGCGCTCGCGCACCTGGCCCGGGGCCGCACGACCGTCGTCATCGCGCACCGGCTCAACACCATCACCCACGCCGACCAGATCCTCGTCGTGGAGCGCGGGCGCATCGTCGAACGCGGTACCCACGACGAGCTGCTGGCCAGGGACGGGCGATATACGGCGCTCTGGCGCAAACAGACGGTCAAGGAGGGGAGCGACGCGCGATGATCATCGACCAGATGGACCGGCTCGCCGCCGGCAGGACCGGCGTGCTGCCGCAGGCCGAGGCCTACGTCGTCACGGGCCTGCTGGAGGCCGCCATCTTCGCGCTGCTGCTGCCGCTGCTGCGCAGCCTCGTGGGCGGTGACCTCGGCCGGGCCCTCGTCCTGCTCGCCATCGGGGCGGTGGTGGCCGTCGCCTACGGCATCGTGCTGTACTGGGCGGACAACCGCGGCTATTTCATCGGCATCAAGCACGTGCTGCGGCCCATCCAGCACCGGCTGGGCGACCACATGGTTCAGCTGCCCCTCGGCTGGTTCACCAAGGAACGAAGCGGCCAGATGTCGACCCTGCTCACCCACGACCTGCAGATGATCATGAACATGCCCAGCAACTTCATGCGGCAGCTCATCTTCTCGATGCTGACCCCGGCGACGGTCGCCGTCCTGTTCTTCGTCGTGGACTGGCGGGTGGGGCTTTCGTTCCTCATCCTCACACCCGCGCTGTACGCCAGCTCCCGCTGGATGGCCAGGGCCGCGGGCGACGGGCATCTCGAGGAGGAACGGGCCGGCGCGGAGCTCTCGTCCCGCATCCTGGAGTTCGCTCAGGCGCAGCCGGCCCTGCGTTCGGCGAACCGCAACGAGTCGGCCTGGGGCGCCCTGCAGGAGGCCATCACAGCAGACCGCAAAGCGACAGTGCGCACCCTGCGCATGACGAGCATGCCCATATGGCTGCACACCCTGCTCGTTCAGGCCATCTACGCGCTACTGCTCGTCGTCTCGGCGCTCGTCCTGGCTTCCGGGGGCATCGGCGTCGCCGACTTCATCTTCGTCGCCGTCCTGGGGCTGCGGGCCGTCGACTCGCTCAACGCGGTCGGCCAGCAGGGCATGAACCTGCGCGTCTCGCAGAACGCCCTCGACGCCGCACAGCGCGTCCTCGACGAGGAACCCCTTCCCCAGCCGAGGACACCCGCGGTGCCAGGAGGATCGGGCATCGAGTTCGCACATGTGAGTTTCTCGTACGACGGTCAGCGCCCCGTACTGGACGACGTGACATTCACTGTCCCCGAACGCACCCTCACCGCGCTGGTCGGCCCCAGCGGTTCCGGCAAGACGACACTCACCCGGCTCGTCGCGCGGTTCTGGGACGTCACCGATGGCAGCGTGCGCATCGGCGGAACCGACATCCGCGACATGAGCACCGAGGATCTCATGGCGCGCATCGCCCTGGTGTTCCAGGACGTCTACCTGTTCGACGGCACCATCGAGGACAACATCCGGCTCGGCAGCCCGGACGCCGACAACGAGCAGGTGCGCCGCGCCGCCCGCCTCGCCGGCCTGGACGAGGTCGCAGACCGGCTGGACGACGGCTGGGACACCCGGGTCGGCGAGGGCGGCAACCGCCTGTCCGGCGGTGAGCGGCAGCGGGTGTCCATCGCCCGCGCACTCCTCAAGGACGCACCCATTCTGCTGTTCGACGAGGCCACCGCCGCGCTCGACGCCGAGAACGAGGCGGCGATCGTCGCGGCCATGCACGAGCTGGCCCGCGACCGCACCGTCATGGTCATCGCGCACCGCATGTCCACCATCGCCGCAGCCGACCAGATCGCCGTCCTCGAGGACGGCCGCATCACCCAGCTCGGCACCCATGAGGAACTCGTCGGCCGGCCAGGGCGCTACGCCACGTTTTGGAACGAGCGGGTGAAGGCGCAGGGCTGGCGCATCACCAACGAGTGACCCCTGTCGCGTCGGCAGTCGTTCATCGTGCGCCCGGGGGAGAGCAGACTCCGTCAGGCCGTACGAAGAGCAGGCCACAGCACACCAGACCCCGAGGCCATCCCGCGACGCGGGGTCGTCGACGGGACGCCCCGGGGCCGTGCGCGGTCAGTCGGTGAAGGCGCCGGTTAAGCCACGATGTCGGCGCAGGAGTCGATGCTCCTGATGAGGGACGCCAGATCGCTCGCCGTGGTGACGCCCTCGAAGCAGCTGCCGACCGACGCGTTGAGGTCGCCTCGCGCGTTCGGCTCCAGGCCCTCCCGGCCGATCCGGTGCGGCGTCGTCCGCGTCCTCGACCTGCCATTGCTCGTGGTGAAGACGATGGAGTCGTCCGGGGGTCGCCATGACGTCCGCTTTGACGGTGTCGGCCGCGCGGCACTCCTTGGAGAGCATGAACCGTGCCCCGACGAAGTCGCCCTCGGCACCGACGAGGCGGGCCGCCCGGGCCCGCGTCGTCGGTGCCGCCGGAGGCGAGCACAGCGCTGCTCACCGCGTCGGCGAGCAGCGCGGTGATGGGCGTCGTCCCGATCGTCAGGGCATCGAGCCGCCCTCGTCGCAGACCGTCGTGACGATGATGTCCGCGTCGGCGCGTTCGGCCTCAAGGGCACCCCGAACGGTGGGGTTCAGCTCCCTTGCGATGAGGGTGAACCCGTCTGCCTTCCACTGCTGGAACTCCTCGGGTGCGATGCTGCCGACCGAGACGAGCACCTGACCGACCCCGGGGTCGACAACTACTGCTGCTGATTGTCTCGGTCATCATGTGGCTCCTCCTGCCCTGTCGGGCGATGGAACCACCTACACCGTTTCGGGGACAGTCCTCAGTGACATAAATGGTTAGGTAAAGCTATGCTAATCATTGTCATGCTGACAGGCTGTATGGAACGGCGACGAACAGCCCCGCCGTGGCCGTACCCCATGGGAGGAATGCTCATGCTCGAGTTCCGGACGACCGGACGCGACGACGAGGTAGTGCTGTGCGTGAGCGAGCTCTGCAAAACCTTCGGACGGGGTGACAAAGCCACCGAGGTGCTCAAGGGGCTCTCCTTCGAGGTCCTGAGAGGCTCGGTAGTCTCCCTGCTCGGCGCCAACGGTGCCGGCAAGACGACGCTGGTGAACATCGCCTCGACCCTCATGCTGCCCAGTGCGGGCACAGTGCGGGTGTGCGGAGCCGATGTCGTCGATGAACCAGCCGCGGTGCGCCGCACAATCTTCCTCACAGGTCAGTTCGCGGCCGTCGACGGTGAACTGACCGGCCGCGAGAACCTCGTCTTTTTCGCCCGACTCCACGGTTTCGGCGCGTCCGCGGCCAGGGCCCGCGCCGATGAACTGTTGCGGACCTTTCGCCTGACCGATGCCTCCGGTAGGCGTGCGGCGAACTATTCAGGGGGCATGCGCCGTCGGCTCGACATCGCGGCCTCCCTCGTCGTCGAGCCCTCACTGCTCTTCCTCGATGAGCCAACCACCGGTCTGGACCCGTTGTCGCGGCGTGAATTGTGGAAGACCGTCGACGAGTTGCGCGACCACGGGGTCTCGGTGCTGCTCACCACCCAGTACTTGGACGAGGCCGAACGGCTCTCCGACGGCATCGTGCTGTTGCGCGGGGGACGGGCCGTGGCCCAGGGCGCCCCAGGCGAACTGCGCCGCCGCTTCGGCGCCCCGATCTGCCGACTCGGTTTCGACGAGGCCGAGACGGCCGAACGGTGTGCCATCGAGTTGCTGCCGGGCGTGCTTTCGCGTCCGGCCGAGGATTTCCGGGCCGAGGCTCTCGAGGTCCTGTTCATCACGCACAACGGGGTCCGAGATCTGCCCCGGTGCGTGGCTGCACTGGCGGATGCGCAACTGGAGCCTGTCTCGGCCTCGCTCAACCCGCCCTCCTTGGACGAGGTTTTCCTCGGCACAGCCTTCGCCGACACGCAGGAGGACTGAGGGATGGCGCTCTCCAACTCCTTGTCTGCCCAGCTGCGGTCGAGTGCTCTCACCGCTGTACGCGGAGCCACTTGGCGCAACAATCTGCGCCTGATGCGCAATTCCGCCTCGTTGGTCTCGGCGCTGGTGATCCCCGGCATGTCGATGCTCGCTTTCTGGGTGGTCTTCGGTCACGCTGCTAGTGGCTCCGGTTTCGACTACGCCCTTTTCCTCATGGCGGCTGCCATGTTCCAAGCTGTCATGTTTACCGCCGGGGGATCGGCGATGGCCTTGGCCGTCGACGTCGAGTCGGGGCTTCTGGCCCGGGTTCGCGCGATGCCGGTCCACGTCCTGAGCGTGATCATGGGGCGCATGATCTGCGATCTGATCCGCTCGATCCTCTCCCTGTGCACCGTGATCGCCCTGGGGCTGCTGTGCGGGGCTGAACCAGCGAGTTGGTCCGGGCTGGCCTTGGCATTCCTCGTCGCCTTAGCGATGGGTGAGGTACTGGTGCTGGTCTTCTCCGGGCTAGCCCTGCGCTCGAGACAGCCGGTCCAGATGGCTGGACTCATCCAAGGCGTGGAACTTCCCCTGCTCATGGTCTCGACGGCCTTCATCCCGTTGAGCACGCTGCCTGATCGTCTGGAACCGCTCATCGCCCACATGCCCTTCTCCCCGATGATCGATACGAACCGGGCCTTGCTCAACGGTGAGACGCCCGGCGACTCGGGCTGGGAGGCGCTGGTATGGCTGACCGGCGGGCTCGTTCTCGGCGCCTGGTGGGTCTCGCGAACCTTCAGGAGGTCGGTATGAGTAGCGGCGAGCAGAACCACATTGGATGGGCGGGCGCGGTCGCTGTGCACGCCGGGCGTCTGCTGAGGCGCTGGCGCAGATCGCCCGTGACGATAGGCGCCGCGCTCGGTGTGCCCGTGGTCATGATCGTGATCATCAGGGTGATGTTCGCTGGCATGGTCGAGCAGTTCAGCGGCGCTGAGATGGACATGACCGGTGTGGCCGTCATGGTCGGCGTCTCCCAGGCGTTCACTGGGGGCCTGCTCGGTGCAGGGGCGATCGTCCAGGAGCGTCACGAGGGGCTGCCGCAGCGCCTCGCCAGCATGCCGGGACCGCGCAGTGCGGCGATCGTCGGGCGTATCCTCGCCGAGGCAGCGCGTGCCTTCGCTACAACACTGGCGGCCGTGGCCCTCGGTCTTGTCCTCGGCGCGGAGTTCGGTGGTGCGGTGCATCTGCTGGGCGTGCTCGTCGTCTTGGCGTTCGTCGCGGTCTCGGCCGGTGCTGTGGGCGTCATGCTCGGTCATCTCGTGGAGACCCCGCAAGGCGCCTTCAGCTTCGCGCCGCTGGTGATGGCCGCCATGTTCTTCAACACCGCCATGATGCCCCGCGAGATGTACGCGGCTGTGCTGCGCCCCCTCGTCGACGGTTCACCGATCACCGCTGTCATCGAACTCGTCGATGCGATCATCGGCGGGGGCCTTGAAGGCCAGCAATTGCTCGTCTTCGTCCTCTGGTTCGGCGGTCTCGTGGCGCTCAGCCTCTTGGCGCTGCGGCGCCGGGCAAGCGGTCTGCGGCGTTGGGTCCTGTGATGAGCAGTTCGTCCGCGGCGCGGGAGCCCCGCTTCGAGTTCGCCTCCTCAGGGCGTCATCTGGTCGCCACCGGAGTCGTGCGGCACGTCGAGCCGCGCTCATGGGTCGGTACCGGGGTTGCCAGGGCCGTCGAGGAGGTGCTGGCTGCTCCCCTTGAGGCCCCCCAGCTCGTGGTGGGGGTGCTTCCCTTCGACAGTGCAAGGCCGGGGATGCTCTACCGTCCTGCGGAGGCCTGCTGGAGGAGTTGCGCTTTTCCCGGTCGGCCCGAGCCCTTCGCTCCCTCTGCGTCCACGACCGCCGTCACCGATCGGCGGCCCAGTCACGAGGGCTATCGGTGCCTTGTCGCCAAGGCCGTCGAGACGATCCGCTCAGGGGGGCTGAACAATGCCCGGCTCCACCACGCGAAAGCGTTGACCGGCCTCTACCAGCCGGGCCGGCTCCTGGAACGCATCACCCTCTATTTTCCTGCCGCCGTACGCGCCCGACCACAACCCCGTCGAGCACGTCTGGAGCACTGCCAAAAACAATATCGCGAACATCCAGCACGAGACCCCCGGACCAGACCTTCGGAGCATTCGCCTCATACATCACCGGACGCACCGTCGACTACGACTTCGAACACCTACCCAAACCCAGACCAGAAACCGATCTTGTTTTATGATCGCCATAGAATCCGGCACACACGAGGAACTTGATGCGGAGGGGCGGCTTGTACCATCGCCTTCATTCACCGCAAAACGAGAGTCTGGTATGGAAGGCCAAATGAATGAGATCATTATTTTTGGAAAGGACCACCTAACATGAAAAAAGAAACGAACAAGAACCGGTTGAACGGAAAAGACCTGATGAATGTGGGTATTTTTACCGCAATCAATGTCATATGCATTGTGTTGATTGCCGTGGCGATCGGTTTGACACCCGTTGGCTTTATGCTGATCCCAAGTGTTACTGCAATCATACTTGGTATTCCAATGATGCTTTACTTTACCAAAATCAAAAAATTTGGAATGATCTTGATTTTTGAGATTGTAAATGGTGTTGTCCTTTTACTGACGGGTATGGGGCCCGACGCGCTCATCTGCGGAATTGTTATCAGCCTGATCGTAGAACTTATTATGAAGTCTGGAAACTACCAGAGCGCCAAGCGCGCTGTTCTGGGATACGCCATTCTGATGGTCACATCCTGTGCCAATTACATCCATTGGCTGAACGCCAGCGCAGAGTGGCTTGATAAAAACGCGGCAACATATGGACAGGGTTTTGTGTACACGATTTCCGATTGGTTCGATTATTGGTGGATGCTGCCCTTGGTCATTCTTTCCGCCTTTGTTGGAGGTCTGATTGGTGGCCTGCTGGGTAGGGCTGTGCTGAAGAAACACTTTGTCAGAAGTGGGTTGGTCTGATGGAAACAGTGCTGCGAAACGCAAGGTCGGCAGCAAAGCAGATGTTTCTTGACCCGCGGACAAAGATTCTGCTTTGCCTGACGGTTTCTTGCGTTATGATTTCAAGCGACAGCTTCGGAATTATGAACGTTGTACTGCCGTGCCTTGCCGCGATTCCATTACTATTCCTCATTTTACTCAAAAAACCGCAGATTGCAGCCTACTATGCAGTGATGTATGCGGTCACGGCGACGGTTCCCCGCCTGTTGATGCCGCATTTATCACCCCTGCTCAACCTCCTCTTTACCGGCATGATCGCCATGTTCACAAAGCTGATTCCGGGGATGTCCATGTTTTGCCTTCTGGTGTTGACAACCACGGTAAGCGAGTTTGTTGCAGCTATGGACAGGCTGCATATATCCAAGAAGTTTTCGATCCCAGTATCCGTGATGTTTCGCTTTCTTCCCACGATACGGGAGGAATACAGAGCGATTCGGGATGCCATGCGGCTTCGGGAAGTCGGATCATGGCGCAATCCCATGGAGATGCTGGAGTATCGGATGGTGCCGCTGCTGACCAGTCTTGTCACAATCGGGAATGAACTGTCCACATCCGCCCTTACGAGAGGGCTAGATGCCCCTGTACGACGCACCAGTATCTGCCCGATTGGATTTCATTGGCAGGACGGCGTTGCGCTGCTGCTCTGTATCGCGGTCATCATTTGCTTTGTCCTCTCAACTTTCTATGGATGGTAGCAGAAACTGCTTCAAGGAGGAGATTTCCCTTTGATAAGAATTGAGAACGTATCTTTTACTTATGAAAATGTCGACAATGGTGCGGCAATCCTTGATAATTCCATACAAATTTCCAAAGGGGAAATCATCCTGTTGTGCGGGGAGTCAGGCAGTGGGAAAACCACGTTCAGCCGATTGGTAAATGGGTTGATCCCAAACTACTATGAAGGTACGCTTACCGGTAAGGTTCAGGTCGAGGACAAGAACCCGGAGGATGTCGAGCTGCACGAACTGGCACCATATGTTGGCTCCGTGTTCCAGAATCCCAAAGCGCAATTCTACACGTTGATAACAGATACGGAGATTGTATTTGCCTGCGAGAATATGGGTATGGATCGCGACGAAATCCTACGTCGTTTTGATGGCACCGTGACTGCAATGCACCTGGAGCCGTTGATTGGCAGAAATCTTTTTACGCTGTCCGGTGGTGAAAAACAGAAAATAGCCTGCGCCTCTGTCCATGCCCTGCAACCCGATGTATTGGTTTTAGACGAGCCGACTTCAAATCTGGACATAGGAACAATCTATGAATTGGAGAACATTCTGCGCTTGTGGAAAGCACAAGGAAAAACCGTCATTGTAGCGGAGCATCGGTTGGATTGGCTTCGCCTCCTTGCAGACCGGGTACTGTATTTCAAAGATGGGAAAATTGAACAGGAGTTTACCGGAGCAGCCTTCTTTGAAAAACCACTGGGCGATCTGCATGAAATGGGGCTTAGGGGAACGAGCCGATTTGTTCCGCAATTCGTGAAGAAGGGCAGAGCAAAGGAGGGACTGGAGCTTAGGGATTTTTGCTTTACTGGCAAAAAGAAAGACCTTCTCCATGTTGAAAGTCTGACGGTCCCCAAAGGAGCCGTTGTTGCCGTGCTGGGGGATAATGGCGCGGGCAAAACAACATTGGCCCGGTGTTTATGCGGTCTGGAGAAGAAAATGCGCGGTGCTTTCGCTTTTCTGGGCAAGGAATATAAACCAAAGCAGCGACTGAAACTCTGCTATATGGTTATGCAGGACGTAAACCATCAGCTCTTTGCCGAGAGCGTGCTTGATGAAGTGACGCTTGGCATCAAGGATATAGCGGAAGAAGAAAAGACAGAGTATGCTCAGAACATCCTGTCTATGTTGGATTTGCTGGCACACAAAGATAAGCACCCCATGTCTCTTTCCGGTGGGCAGAAGCAGCGCGTAGCCATAGCAGGAGCAATTGCTTCCCATAAAGAAATCATTGTGTACGACGAGCCTACCAGCGGCTTGGACTATCGACATATGAAGGAGGTCTCTGCGTGTATCCAGAAACTCTCTGAAATGGGCAAAACGCAACTGATCATCACCCACGACCCTGAACTTGTAGCTCATTGCTGCGATTATATCGTGTTTATGGACAACGGGGCTGTGTCCCGTTTTGGGGAATGGACAGATGAAAATATTGAGTTTGCATCTTGCTATTTTGAAAACGCGAGGTAAACGCTTCTGCATGCCGGGCATGGAAAAATACTGCGTCAATAAATCTGTATAAATAATATTGATTACAATGATCTCAGAACTCGAAAAACGACGGGGGTGCCAATCGGAATGAAAGAAGATTCAGTAAAAATTGGAGAAAATACCCTTTATAGCAATTGATCTAAAAGAGCAGTTTTGTTCATGGGACGTCTTTTGTACTTTCGCGCGCATGGGAAACGACTATGGCAGCCATGAAACGAAATCGTGTTTTTCGTGGATCTCCTGTGCTGTTCCGGATGTGATCGGGGCGTGCGGGTCGGGGTCGCCCCGGAAGAAACAGCCGTCCTGATCGGGTGGAAGAAGCGTTCCGACAATCATGTGCCGGCGCGGATGAAAGCAGAAGCGATCCTGTACGCCTCTGAAGGAGTCCGCACCGGCATCATTGCGAAAATTGTTGAGCGGGCCGAG
>ERZ772964.148-NODE-148-length-35839-cov-11.0447_pt1 | contig 35839 bp, 41 predicted proteins | sample MGYA00580675_ERZ772964 | MGnify/ENA primary metagenome ERZ772964 (study PRJEB29015, sample SAMEA2737941) | human oral metagenome | biome: human oral; feature: human-associated habitat; material: dental | place: China | collected 2139 ... | reverse complement strand
CGTGGCGCAGTGAGTTGCGCACGGCCTCCAGCGTGGCCTCGGTGATCGCCTGCGCTACCTCGGGCGGTATCTCGTGCTCGCCGGTGAGAAGGACGTCGGTGCGGATATCGCCAGCCATAGCGCTAGCACATTCGGCAACGTCGTTCAGTAGCGTCCTGGCAGCAACTGGGCTAGCCACTGTTGTTTCTGTGCTGAGTGAGTCGAGTGCCTGGCGGGCGCTATCGCGAAGAGCTTCTCGGTCAGGCAGGCCGTTGGCGACGGCGATCAAGGCTGAGAGGATGTGATCATGGATGAAGCTGTTGGCCTCATGCTGGGCTCGAGTGCTGGCCTGCCGGGCAGCCAGCTCCACGGCCTGAGCGCGCTGCCGAGCACTGCTGGCATCAGAGGTCTCCGCCAATCGTAAAAGCCAGGTCAGCGCACCGATGGTGGCCAGGTTAGTTGCCATATCGAGCATGACATCTTCTACGGAGACGAATTGCAGCTCACCGATCGCCATGGCATTGACCATGACCAGCAGCGGTGCCAGCGCCATCACGAACGTGAAGCGCCACCGACGCGTCAATACCACAGCAGCTGCCGCGACGACGACAAAGTACCAGCCCAGCATCGGGTGCATCCGTGCAAGTGCGTCGCCCGGTGCCGCAATCGGCAGGCTCCGAGTGACAGCAAGAACGCAGGCCAGAGCGATGTAGACGGCGAGGAGCATTGCGAGTAGGCCAGCGAGCAACCGATCGGCTCTGTGCAACAGGTCTCGCCGCGGCCTCCCACAGCGGCGAAGATAAATCGTGCCCGTCGCCACGCCGGCTATCACCACCGCCAGCCCCACTATCGGTGCCAGGAGTATGGCGGCGGCAATCGGCTTGACATCCTCGGTCAAGTAGACCGTTGGACCCGACAGCACGCCAATCTCCAGGATGCCAAGGCCAGCGAACAACGCTACCAGACGGCGCACATGCAACCGGTACTCACCTGGAGGGCTAACTCGCTCAGCACCTTTACCTGGGCGGTCAGTCATAGTAGCTCACCAGTCCATCCTCAGCCGCCCGGCGGAAGAGGTCGACGCGAGTGTCAGCCGGCCGCCCAGCGGCGCGGTACTTGTCTCGGATGCGCGCCACGTAGGTGTTGACCGTGTTCTTCGACAAGTTCAGGATCCGGGCCACCGTCTCAGACTTCTCCCCCTCCGCATAGTGCGCCAGGACGTCGGCCTCGATTGGTGCCAGGTAGTCGACGACGAAGTCCTCGTCGGCATCTAGCGCCGCTGCCCAGTCCAAGCTCGCGCTCGGCCTGCCGTCCAGCGCATCCTGGATCGCTCGCACCAGGTCGCTCGACGGCCCGGACTTGCGCACGATCGCCAGCACTCCCCCGGCAATCGCCTCACGCACCAGAATCGGACTCTCTGCCGATGTATAGGCAATGACCGGCAGACCGCGCTGCTCGATCTCGCGCAGGTTCTGCGTCGGCGTCGAGCCATCCTCCAGCCGCAAATCCAGGATCACCAGCCCCCGACCATCGGGCCACTCCACATCACGCAAGCTGGCGTACCAGCACACCGACCACGGCATTCCGGCATCCTCAAACACCAGGCGGCAGCCCTTGGCAATGATGTCGTGGTCGTCAACCACAATGATCGAGCACGCCTGATCCACACCAATCTCCTCACCACTGCACGTGATTCAACAACGAAGCCAGCAGACACAGCCAGCCAGCACCAGCAGACAGATTAGTTACGGCGCTACACTTCCAACACCTCTATTGCGACTATCAGGTAATTCTCAACGAACTTTCAGTCGGCCAACGAGGTCGTCTTACTCAATCGTCGCAACAAAAACACGCGCAGAGCAGCATTTCGGCTGACGCTTCAACACCAACAATGACGGCTCAGCATCGCCCACTACCGATTTCAGCGCCCACATAGTGAGATGACGCAAAGATGCAATTCCACTTAGTCAACGATCGCGCTTCGGTAATAGCTATCGGCTCACCGTGAATCACCACAAGACAAGTACGACACGCTTGTAGCCCTTCACCAGCGCGGTCTGCCAATCCGGCGACGCACGCGCGATACCACGCATCGGCACCTCTTGGTAGGTCTCACTTCTTAGTCTCAACACTCATACTGGTCGATTACGCCACGGTCTCACTAATCTCATTGCCGCCAAGCGAACACAAATCAGACGCAGCACCAGCGCCTGCGCGCAACGATGCGTCTACCACTCGCTTCGCTTTCCTCTCCGAATCCCGAATCGTTGAGTTAGGAACTCCTGAGATGGCATATGAGCAGACTGTCGCCGTGGTCGATTACTACCAGGAACTGAACCTGGACAAGGACGACGCCACCCCTGACATTCAGGTGCAGTTGAATAAGATCCGCATGCAGTGGCGGCAACGCGCGTCACTGAACGGTAACCGCGGCGAAGAGGCAAGAGCAAAGCTCAAGATGATTGAGAACGCCTCGAACGTGTTCTCAAACGAAGACTCGCGCGATGCATACGACCGCTCTCTGCGAGCACTGCCTGAAGTGGCTGAGCAGGATATCGACTGGATCGGCCGCGCCTGGACGTACTACTTCGCTGACGACCCCGGAGCCGCAAGCGTTGCGGCACGTAAAGCACGGAGCGAGCATGGCGACGACCCAAACGCTCACGTGATCTCCGCGTGGATCGAGCTAGCGGAAGAAAACTGGCGAGAAGCAAAAGGCTACGCAGATGAGGCCTATGTGCTTGATGAGCTCGGCGAAGACACCGTCGACGTATATCGCGTGCGTGGCGTCACATTCTACTTTACGAAGAAGTACGAAAAAGGCATTGAGTGCTTCCAACGCGCGCTGACCAAGGCGCCGCGCGAAATGGTTCCTGATATCGCATTCCGTATGGCCGCCTGCTACATCATGATGGAACAGTATACGCGGGCGATAGACATCTGTGTTGAGGGACTCAAAGCGGATGCCGAGATGGGCCCTGACACCTGTGACGCCGTCACTCACTACTGCTGCGTCGCCCTTGAGGAGCACTGTTTCGACGCAAATGAGCTCGAGAAGTCGAAGAACTGGTTCCGTAACATGCGAGACAAGTTCACCGGACTTAACGTGCCACAGCATCTCACGGCAACCATCATCACGTTCATCGATCTCTACATCAAGCGCATTGAGCTACTGCAGGTTCCACCAGCAGATCCAAATCGGGTCCCTGATTTCCCACTCAAAGCGGTCGGGGTCGCCATTCTCGGTATCATCGCATTCATCTCATACCCCCATATCGTGACATTGCTATTCTTTGCAGCACCGACCGCCTGGGTTGTATTCTTCTTTGTCCGCCACGCCGAATACAAACGCATGAAGGATGCCTACGACCGCTCAGTTGTTGAGCACCAAAAAGTGCAGGCTGAGCTCCGAGCCATCCTGGATATCCTGGAGAAGCGATCCTAGGGTCACAGCCTTCTAATCGCGATTGGATCAACGATGCAAAGTCAGGTAGCCGACACGATTTCTCTTGGCAATGACATCCTGGGCTTCATCGGGCGGAGCAACATATGGGTCGAGGATTCCTTGGTGAATCGTGACTCGGTGCGGTTCACCCAGTTCCTGATGGCCAAAGCGCTGGAGGAGACTGCGCCAGGGCAGCTAGAGGTGCTGGTCTTCGATGATGCGCTCAAGGGTATGGCAGCACCGTTCCAGGAGGTCAACAGTGGCGGGGAGAAGATCCTGCGCCACATCAACGACGCGCAGGAGCTCACCGAGACCATCCACCACCTGCACGAGCACATTCAGGCCGTCCTCAACGTCATCCAGGGCCGCACAGACAGCCTGTTGGACTTCCGCCAGCAGCTCTCACCGAAGGTGGAGGGCTTCAAGCTGGTCGTCCTGTCCACCGACTATGAGCTGCTCAGCGATGAGATCAAGGACAAGCTCACCGTCCTGTTCAAGGCCGGCCCCGCCGCTGGCGTCACCTTCCTCATCCACTCCATGACGTTGGACGTCAACGAGCTTGTTCTTGGCCTGAGCCAGCAGTGCCAGGTCGACGGAAGCACGGTTCTCGACGAACGCAGTGGCGTACGGGGCCGCTTCGACCCGCTGAGCGCTGATGAGCTGATCGCGGTCAGTCGCCGCGTGGCGTCCGCTGTTGCGTCGGCGCAGGTGGAGCCAGTGGCCTTTAGTGAGGTGCAGCCGCTGGATGCCCCCTGGTCGCAGTCCAGTCGGGACGGCATCAGCTTCGCGGTGGGCACCTACGGCATGTCCACCATCGAGGTCACCCTTGGCGACGAGCTCAACCAGCGCCACAATGCCCTGATCACCGGCGCGGTCGGGCAGGGCAAGTCCAACCTCATCTCGGTGGTGGTGCACTCCCTGTGCCAGCGCTACTCCCCTAGCGAGGTCGAGTTCTACATGCTCGACTTCAAGGAAGGTGTCACCCTCCAGGCATTCGCCCCAGACCCACACACCGGCTCATTCCTGCCACACGCCCGTGTCCTGGGGCTGGACGCCGATCGGGAGTACGGCGTCAACGTCCTGCGCCATCTCTTCGCCATCTACCGCCAGCGCATGGCCACCTTCAAGGCCGCTGGCGTGCAGAACATCCGCCAGTACCGCCTGGCTGATCCCGAGGCCGTCATGCCCCGCATCGTGGTGGTCATCGACGAGTTCCAGATGCTCTTCGGCGAGGATGACGACACCGCCGAGAGCGCGGTCGACTTACTGGTGAAGGGTGCCCGGTTGTTCCGCGCCTGCGGCATCCACTTCATCCTGGCCTCCCAGACGATCAGCAGCGGCTACCTCCTGGGTGGCACCGCAGGCGAAGGGCTCTTCGGCCAGGTGCCGGTGCGCATCGCTCTGAAGAACTCCTTGGCGGAGTCCCACGCCACGCTGGGGTTCAAGAACGACGCCGCAAGCCACCTACGCTCCAGAGAGGCCATCGTCAACCTCGACTACGGCGAGCTGTCCTCCAACCGCAAGACCACCATCGCCTACGCCGACGACGCCATCCTGGCCAAGCTGCGCACCGCCTGGTGGCAGCAGGCCCGAGACACCGTCGCCCCGCCTGAGGTCTTCGAGGGCGAGCGCCGCCTCAGCCTGCACGACGACGCACGCGTCCTACCGTCGCTCCACGCCGGCCAGGCGATGCTCGGCAGACGCATCAGCGTCGGTGCCGCACCACTCACGGTCGAGTTCACGACCGACGTCGGTCGCAACCTGGCGCTGCTTGGCACCGGACCGGGCCATGCCGTCCTGCTCAACACTGCGCTCTCCCTCCTGCACAGCACGCCCGCTGCCGAGCTCATCCTCCTTGACCTGATCGGCAACTGGCACCTACCGGCCCATAACGCCGTGCGCGCCACCTTCGAGCAGCAGCTCACCAAGATCGGCGGTACCTACCGCGTTGTCGGCAAGCACCAGGCTGACACCCTTGTCGATGAGTTGGCCGAGCAGGTCGCTGACCGCGCCGACGACGCCAGTGCCCCGCCGGTCTATGTCGTCGGGTTTGGCCTGGAGCGCTGGCGCAGCGACAGCGACGACGTGCAAGAGCTAGCTAAGTCTGCCCCAACCGTAGGAATCCATCTTCTGGGCTGGTGGACAAAACTCGACTCCTTCAAGGAAGTTATGGGTTTCGACGGAGACGCATCCTTCGATATCCGCGTCGCCATGCACCTCGATTCAGCATCGGCATGCGACATCTTCAAAGAACCACTCCTGGCCTGGACACCACAAGACAACCGCGCCCTTGTTTGGGACAGCGCAGTGATGAGTACGCCGCAAGGCGTCATCCCGTACACCGTCATACCCTCGATGAATTGACCATCTTGCAAAGTCTGAGCGAGGAGGCTCTACGATCATGGCACTGTCCGAGATAATTTCAACCATCGAAGATATCAAACGCGACATCCAAAACCAGCAAAAGCAGATCAACCTTTTCAAGAAGAGCAACCAAAACAACATCAGCCGCGTCCAGGCCGAACTCAAAGGCGGCCGCAACAACCACGACAAGAACATGCTTAAAGCCCTGACGGATGCCGCCAGCAGCCTTAAAAAAGCAGAGACCGCTCTCCAACAAGCCGAAAAAAGCGCCGCACAAGCTGCCCGAATCTAAATCGCTCACACACCGAAGAATAGACGATGCAGAACTTAGCCGAGGTCATCACAGCCGTCCAACAGATCGCAGACGACGCCAGCAAACTCGGACAGGGCGCTAACTCGACGGCAGAAACGCTACGCAAAAAAGCACAGAAGCTGAGCATGGTATCCAAACCATCAAAGAGCGGCGCAGCCGCCGCACAGCAAGTTAGCAGCGCCGCCAAATCTCTCGCCAACTGCAGCATGGCCATGTCTGCCCTACAGAAAGCTGCGGCAGACTTTATCAAAGACGCTAGCAAATAACAGGACTACACCGATGTCCACGATAACGAAGCTAGCATGGCGGCGAAATAGAAGGATAGCTCGTAAGTCACTTGAAGCCGCTTTACATCTCGCACAAGCAATCGAAAGGGACTGTGCCGACGTCGAGCAACAGACACGACAAACCGTTGGCCACCACCAACGAGGTAACAAGATGGCGGACGAACTGGCGGCCGCCATTCAAAGAATGGGAGAATGCCGCCAACAACTCAAGTTAGCCTTGTCACAAGCCAACTCCATTCCACCCGAACCGCCTCAAACCACCAAGCGAGAATAATCTTCCATGTCAGAAAATTTTGAAAACATAATTAAGCGACTTAGAAAATGTCGACAGCAAATCCAATCCAGCAACGGAGCCACTGGTCACATAACTGACCTTGAAAGGTTCGTCGGCAAAGCCGAAAATGCTCTCAAGCACATCGAGAGCAATCATTCACGCTCCGCATTAAAATACCTAGGGCGCAGCAAAGACATTTCAGCTCAAATATTATTTAGAAACTTTGAAAGGTATGTAAATTATGGCGAACAACTGATTAACCTCATTATCCAACAAGCATCGAATACTGGGAACTACGGTTCCGGCGAAACGAACCAAACAGGCTCAAATGACACCTACATGACAGACAACAGAAACTTATCAGAGCCCAATATCGCTGATAATAGTTGCTCATTGTTCGCGACCACCTCAGCATTGTCCTCGACCGCAAGCAGCACCCTTTCATGTACCCCGATACCGCTTGACAATCGAAGTAAAATCGAGAAAAGTCAACAAAGTTCAGAGGACAAAGACAATTCTAGGCAACACACCCTCAATCCGAAAGTAGTTAGGATGAGAAAAGGAAATATATTCAATCGTCAAAACCACCATCGTCATGAATGCAACGAACTACCCGTTACTATTGCCGGCACTGCGCTCACTAAAAACGGCTATGCAGATCCAAACCAATCGAGAACTAATCGAGTGGACTCATTTGATCCCAAACGCAATCTAGTGTTTGAAAGAAAATTTACCCAGACCACCAACGTTAAAATAACTACACTATACTCCTACCTTCGTAGTATGACAAAAAAATATAGCCCCAACCGAAACGACATAGTCATAGCCAACACAGCAAAGGCTAGAAGTATTTTAATTGAAGCTGGCTACGATCCTGACAATTTTATTGGGAAGCCCTTATCGGGAAAACTAGCCATGGAGATCCCTGCACAAACCTCACCACCACCATTAAAGTTCTTAAAACGAGCGAACAAACTCGGTGTATTAGTCGTAGATGTCGAAGAAACATTTTGGTATGTATCAGATAATGATGTCGTGTGCTATGCCCCTCTTTCAAGAAGGACACATATCGCGTTAGGGAACACAGCGTTGCATGCTATAATGTAATCAGAGGAGCATAATGAGAGGAAAATAATATGCAATGGCGCTACTGCGGACTATACGATTACAAAGATGACGAACCAGCCATTGGTCGTTGGTTAAGCGAAAAGACGGCACAACGCCGCTATCATGATCCGACAAAAGATCTGACAATCGTGCCCCCAGCTGACCCTTCGACTGGTTTTGTTCCATACTATATTAGTGTTACTACAGCAGAGTATCCTTCCTTTAAGGCGACGATTCTTACACCGCCAGGACTCACAACCGAATCAGGCAAAGAAATCAAAGTTGGAGCTCCACATCAAGAAATTTTATGGAAGAATTGCCAAGATGGACGCTTGTTCTGTTTTCGAGCAGTCATCTACGAGTATCCTCCGGTTAACATGATGCCAACACCAGACACTATGTGGGCGATCGCGAGAACACAAATCGATAAAGATGAAGACGGCACCGGCCATCTCCAAGCGTGGTCTCAAACTGAGCCAGATAATTTACTTACGGCCGATATGGGAGACTTTGATGTAAACGAGTTATATAGTCCGTTTCCTGAATGGGGACATTGGGATGAATTGTTGAGAGACTAGTAACAATAGCCAGTTAATCGCATCTGGAGATATGGAAAGCAGACTTCAATCATATTAGTAATTTAGTTGGGTCTTGAAGCATCTGAAATAGAGACTTACTCAAATAACCAGTAGACACCAGCATCTGCTCAGGCTACTTCACCTTCGACATATGCGGTAGATAAGCCACACAGTATTTTACCGCACGTCGAGCCAAAAAACCGAGATCCATTACCGGCAATTGTTTCTAGAAACGTGTGTTTTAGTAAGTCCCCGTTCACTACCTCAACCCATTATCGGTGTTCATTTTCTTCCGCTATGACCTGAGCTCATTGGTCGGCAACGGTCTACGCTTTAGCGCACTTGACACCATTATGGGGAGATACTATTTCTTAGAGTCTGAATAATACTCTTTCCGAGTTTAGTTTCCTACTTAAAATTGTCGTGACCTATGTGTGGCTGCCGTGGCTACGCATAACATGTCGTTGGTTAGTTGCTCTTCTCATTAAGTAAATAAAGAGTAAGGATTCCATCACCGTGTCGAATCAGGAAAGCATCAACTTCTATCAAGAACTTGGACTAGGACGAGATGAGAGCACGGAAGAACTGCATAGAAAAGCGACCCACGTTGCACGTCAATGGCGGCAACGCGCTTCATTGAGCGGCCGCAATGGGCAAGAAGCGGCCGAAAAACTAAAGATATCTAAGGCGGCCATCGAAGTATTTTACAATGACGAAACCCGTCAAAACTACGATGCAACGCTCTCCTTTACACCGGCAGCAGAGTCCGAAGAAATTGACTGGATTGACGAAGCGTGGAAGTACTACTTTGCGGATGACTATGACGCTGCCCGCGCTGCCGCACAGCAGGCACGTAGTTTCGACGGACGAAATCCCCGAAGCTATGTTATTTCGGCGTACATCGAAATTCTTCACGGCGATACAAAGTTGGCTCTCGAGTATGCTAATCAGGCGTACATTTTAGATCTTGATCAGGAAAATGTGATCGATGTAAATATGGTGCGAGGAGGCGCATACTTAACTCTCGATGAGAACGAAAAAGCGCTGACCAATTATCGTCGTGTCCTCGACATCGCATCAGACTCCTATTTCCCTGTAGTCGTATTGTCGGCCGCCTGGGCATACATCAAAATGCGGAGATACGATGAAGCTGTCGAACTATGCTTGACCGCTCTCGGGAGGGATCCAGATATTGCGTCGTCTACCATTCAAGGCGTGAGCAAGCCGTACTTCGTTGCGATCGATCACCTGTGTCTCGCGTTCGACTTGCAGAGTATCAGCTTAGCAGCTGGATCGAGAACGGCAAGATAAATGAAGACAAGATCGACGAGTCTCTGAGGCTCCTAAACAGGCAACTTACGACGCTTGATGCGTGGCGAATTGTCGATGAGGCACGCACAAGGCTGTCTGAGTACATCAGCCTTCATATAAAGCGACTTGAGCTGATCAGGAAACGCATGCAGGCAATCTACGATATGCCGGTAGAGGTTCCACCAATTCAGAGACCCGACAAGCCACTTAGAAAGCCGCACTGGATTCCCTTAGCATTCTACATTTACGTATTAGTGTTTATGGTGTTAGGAGGTATATTCTTACCGTATCTTCCTAGGCTTCTCATGGTACCGCTCCCAGTGCTGGGTATCGTTCACTGGGCTCGTCGATCGCGGCGACACAAAGAAAGTGTGCAGACATACGAGCGAGAGACAAAACGTGTGGAAGAAGAAGTTCTAAATGCCAGTCGGCGGTTAGAAAAGCAACAGGCAGCAGCCCGTGAAGCCTACCACGAGGACATCAAGGCGATTGAAAAGCAACTCAAGGAGCGCAAGTCTTCTTAAACGTCCCGACTATTATCGGCTATTCAGGCTGAAGGTGCTTATCGGCTACACATTCATGGAGCTGTTCCACCGTCTTGTCGGGATCAGGCTCGTTCTTGCTATCGCTCTCGCTCTCGTCTCATCCTCAGCACGTTCTCAACGAGGCTGACGGCGATGTGGGTGAGGTCGAAGCGGTTGAGGATGTCGTCGTCCTGCATGATGGCTTCCAGGTCGTTGAGGCCGATGAGGTCGATCAGCTGGTCGATGCGGGTCAGGTCGTCGTCGCTGATGGCCTCGGGGTAGCGGTGGAGCAGGAAGCTGGTGTCGAAGATGTCGCGGGCCTTGGTGCGGTTGACCAGGGCGTCGATCTTGAGTGAGGCCAGCTTCTCCAGGCGGTAGGTGCGAATGCCATCGATGGTGGTGACGTCGTCTTCGTCGATCTGCTGGGCCTGGCGGTAGGAGACCTCGATCTTGAGCGGGCGCATGACGTCGTCGCGGTAGTGCAGCATCTGGCGGTGCACGGTGGGCGTGTGCTTGGCGTCGCGCAGGCTGTGGACGGGCAACTGGGCGGCCGCAGCACCGGCTTGGATGGAATCAGTCAGGTCGATGGAGGGGCTACGGCCATCGAAGTCGAGATCAATCGAGAAGCGTGGCAAGTCGTAGGCCAGGAGCAAGGCGGTGCCGCCCTTGAGGACGAAAGCGTCACCGGTGCGGCTGGTCAGCTCCTGAGCAATCGCCCGCATCAAGGCGACGTGGCGAGCCTGCTCTGGCGTGAAGGGGTGGCGCTCGAACGGCCCTGGCAGGTGGGCCTCTGGCGTGTGCTGGCGTGGTGGTATCGGTGGTTCATCACCCATACACCGCCCTCAACGTACGTGCTTCATCAGCGATCCAGCGGCGTAGCTCGTCCTGGGCAGCTGGATGGAAGGAGGCCTCAAGCATGGTGGCCCGCTCGAGGAGCCGCTCGCCCTGCTCTTTGGTGTCAAGCCAGTCGGTGGTGGCACCAGTCAGATTGAGGACGCGTCCCCAGCGATTAAGGGAGCGGTAGAGCAAGTCCAAGATGGCCCGGGAGTGGTTGGCGATATAGACCCGCTGCATGCCGGCAGGGATGTCTAGGCCTTGGGCTACCAAGCGGTCTCTGCCCTCGTAGATGCCAAGGCCACCGTAGATCGATGTGGTCTCAATGTCTCCCATGCCAGCCAGGGTGACTTGCCGTGGCTGCTCAGTGCCGTCCTGCCAGTGGAAGACATCGTGCCAGTCTCCACTGGTACCTTCCGGCGCAGCCAAGTTCAAGGCATAGAGGCCAGTGATGTAGCGCTCTGGCGTCGTGGGAGGAATCTCCACCTGCCGCGAGAGAGACGCAAGGTATTCAGCTTGAGAATAGACAGACGACATGGTGAGCACCTCCTTTGCCCGTTAAATGCTTTATGTTTTGAGGATAACATAATGGGTAGGAAAATGTAGAATGTGGTCGGTATAAGGATGGTTTTATCTTGCGCCTATATCGTTGTCCGCTTGCCCGGTCATTGAATCTTGACATTCTTCAATGCGATAGCCACCACCTTCTACCGATATTTCAGAAAGGAGGTCGGCCTGTCGTTGGGACGACCACAAGGCTAGAATCGTCATCAATGACCAACACAAGTTCGCTAGGAAAGTCACGTCCGTGAGCAGAAGTTGCTCGACCTTGAATGGATTCATTGGGCGAAATTGTTACCGGTACCTTAAAAGGTAGTTTGACGAATGCATTTGGGTGTGAAAAGGCTGTAATGGTGATGGGGACTCCTGAGGTATTGCGCAGAGCAAATAAGTTGCGAGACTTCCACTCCATAGTGAACTTATCTGGTTTGAAGGCAGCAGCGATAGCCTCGACCGCTTCAGCCGACCGCAAGGCAGACTCTGCATGCTCTTGAGCGGTGTTCACTGCTAGTTCGGCCCGCTCTGCAGCATCTCGTCCTTGCGCGACGAGGCTCTCCAAAGCTTGCGCTTTTCGTTCAGACGCTTCCAATGCTTTCGAAGCACGCTCTGCGGCCTTATTGGCTTCCTTGCGTGCTGACAGCCAGCCGAACAACGAACCGATAGCGCAGATCGCTGCAATGATTGCGCTGATGAGTGACGCGACGTCTCCCATTGAATTCTCCTTGGTTGTGGATGAAAGTTTACTACTCACATAACGCAACAATATTCCTACGCATTAACAGGTGCGGCTCACCAGCGTAGATAGGTTAAAGCAACGCGAGATGTGATTCGCAAAGCAATCAATGCCACCTACGCACATTCTCTACTTCGCTTTTACGGAAATAATTCGCTTCATCAACTCCGATGAGCGCTTCACGTAAGAAGTTGGGGTATCACAGCAAGCCACGACCATCGCCCTCAGTCCATCAAGGCAAATCAGGGCGGCATGCACCAGCAGTTCAATATCGTACTTGGTGTGAATTTCTCTACCGACATACTTCGTTGACAACGTGTAGTGTTGCCCATGAGTCACCGCAGATCCAAGTCGATAGGCTGCTGGGACATGCGTTAAGCGCTTATTTTGTATATCTGTCATATTAACTTTCAGCGGGCATGTTATTTCGCCTTTAACAAGAGCATTAACTCTCCCCCGATTGCCGCGCCGAACTGAAACATTAGCGTCCTCAAGCAGCTGTTCAATGCCATCCATGTAGTTATCAATACCATTCGCTAGGCTGGGATGTTCGGTGGTGCGACTAATATCGGAAACTACTTGTTTAGATCCCGTTATGTTGTTAATGTGGCAGGCGACGCCACGCAGTAAGCGAAGTTCTGGATCGACTTTCTGATCTTCCAGTTCAGCAAAATGACAAGCGCTTTCAGCCACCACCCTCGCCAGCGACATGTAACTCCACAGGTGGGCCATACCTGAAGGGCAACTCAGTAGGTGAACTATTGTTTGGGTGTGATCCTCGACGTTCATGAGATAGTGGGTTGAAGCATACGAACCAAGAGCGTAGAGACGATTAAGTGTTGGCTGTTGCGACGGATCTTGCTCGTTAATCCAGTTCTTCATTTGCGTACTTGGCTTCTCAAGGTACTTTGAGCATAATGCAACAGCTTTGTCAGACATTTCAGTCATGGACTCGCATAGCACTTGGCAGCGGTCGACCCCGAAGACTTCTTCGAGAGTTGGGGCAGTCATCTTGCTCTCCCATATAATGCAGTGTTAGTCGCGCACAGGCGATCTGTTTCATTTCGTCGCAGACAACAACCCGCGTCGACCCTAAGGTTAATTTTTAGACCACTGGCGCGTCGGCCCTTCTATTGTACCCCGAGCGATGATTATCTTGTCATAGCGCTCAAGTTTAGCGGCTCTTCGTGTTTGAGGGTGTGGTAGGTGGCGCCTATCGGCACTCTTAGGTGGTTTCTGTCAGGTGGTCTTTGAGGCGTCCGGCGTGGATGAGGCTGCGGATGGTGTAGTTGGCCAGGTTGCGGAATCCCGGGGCTATTCCTCGTAGGTGCTCCAGGCGTCCGCCCGCCGCCTCGGTGGGGCCGTTGGAGGAGCCAGGATGATCGAAGTAGGCCAGGATGTCGGAGGCTCTTTCGGTCAGGGTCCGGGCCAGCGTCTGGATCTCCTCCAGCCCGTCGGGGATGGCCTGTCTCAGGGAGCTGATGAGCCTGCGCATCAGGTGCATTCCCAGGCCGGGGTCCTCGGTGCGGTAGGCCTGGATGAGGCGCTGGTAGACGCCCCAGGCGGCCTGGACCGCAGCGCGGCGCTCGTCGGCGAACAGGTTCTCCAGGCGCTCGGCCTGGGTGTCGGTGAGCAGGTCGGCACCAGTCAGTAAGGTGCGCCAGGCCCGGTAGAGCGGATCCTCCGCCCGGCCCCGCCGGCCCGTGATCGCTCGTTGGATGCAGCGTCGGCACTCATCGAGCTTGTCGGCCGCCTGGGACACGACGTGGAAGGGGTCCATGACCGCCCGGGCCTTGGGGAGCTCCTCGCCGGCGGCGCCTTCGTCCTCAAGGGCGGCACCGCTTTGCTTCTGGTCAATTTACCGCCAGGTTCTTCTATCGGTACGCTATAATGTTGGTCAGTCAAGCACGTAAACGAGGTGCACCATGCCTGACCCTATTTCCGCACTAGCGTCTTTCGGCGCGTTCAAAAGACTCAACTTTGAGACTATCTACGCTAACGGCGGGTCCTTTATTGCGATTGTTGGCGTAGTCGGCAGCCTTACAGGCCATACCACAATCTCGGCATGCACAGCCGTACTGAAGTACCTAGACATATCAACAAAATGGACGCAGTCGGCTCAGATGTGGCTCAACAGCCATCAACCATTGGTCATTGTTGCTGGAATCACACTGATGATAGTCTGCCTTTCTTTGCTTGGAACCAACATAAATGTATTCAGATGTGGCTCAACAACGGCTTGGGGAATTGCGTTACTGCTATCGACACAAACACCGATCAGCCCCAAAGGTATGTTCGTTATTGTATCATTGCCAGTCATCATCTTTATGATTTTATTAACCTTGAAATATCGGGACGGCGCAATGGCCGGCTTCTTTCTGACATCGCTATTTTACTGCGTACTGTCTCTGTGGCTATCATTGTCAGGGTCGAGGAGCCTTCACCGTGACGATACAAGCGCTCTAGGCCAATAGCGTGGCCACTCGTGCCGGACGGCATTAGCGAGAAGTACCTTTCGGGCCACAACTCAACACGAGTGCTTCATCGACAACTAAAACCTTCCCCGATTTCAGAAGGCGTGTTCACACACTATGACAGACCATAAAAATAGCTTGGATCCAGCATTCACCAAAACACACGACGAATCTGAAGACTTGTACTCTACTATACTGGGCGCCTACAAAGATAAGTCACCGACTGCTCAGCATCTTTGGCAGATTCAGCAGCAACGCACACGACATGCATTTGAACTTGTGACCATGGTTCCGATGCTCTTTCCTGGCCTAGATGCGGTGCGCAAGGCGTTCGACACGCTCAGTAACGCCACACAAAGCGAGCCGTTGGCAGTCCTGCTGCGGCGTTCTCTTCGTGAGTCAGGGCGAGGAATAGATGCGGTACTCTCTGGCGACCAACAGACTTTGAACGATAGTGCCAGAGTGTTCATGGAAGTCGAGGTGCTGCTCAGAGAATGGGCGATAGATCCGGATCGCATGGAACAGTGGCTCGCTTTAGAACCAGATAACCGCCATCGCACATTTGGCTTTGGCAAGGTACTGAACCGAATCAAGCAGAAACTAGATGTTGATGACAACCTGGTCATGCCGGAATGGTGTGAGTATCAGGCTCATTCCGCGAATCTTCATCCTTCACCGAATGAAGATTCGGTGGTGCTCCCATCTCTCAGTTCGCAATTGTCTGAGCTCGTCGCTCATATCGACCGTGTTAGGGATGCGTGCCTCGAGCTGGTCAATATTGACGACGATCGAGTGCATCTAGACGTCAACGCTACTCTTGCATTCAACGCCAAACCCTGGCAGGACTTAGTCAGCTTCTGTTTGGAGAATAGAGACGCAAATCTCCGAATGATTCTGAGCAATGCCGGGAAGACGATGCTTCCCAGACGACCGATACCGAAGGGAGACTCCTGGATAGTCCCTTTACCTAAGGCTGATGGTACGGACGGGGATTGAGAATCATAACGCTGCTTCGACAGGCGTTACTTCTCAGTCTCCAGCAGCTCCCTCGCCTCCACCCCAATCTGCTCCGCCATCTTCTCCAGGCTCTTGAGGGTGAGGTTGCGTTCACCGCGCTCCACTCCGCCCATGTAGGTGCGGTGGACGCCAAGGACGTCTGCGAAGGCTTCTTGGCTCAGGCCTCTCTCCAGCCGGTAGGCACGCAGGTTCCTGCCCACCGTCTTCTGGAGATCACCAACAGCCACATCTCTCAGCCTGGCTACCTGCTACTTGAAGGTCTACAGACTGATGAGTAGCATCGGGGTCACGATGCCAGCCCGAGCAGCGGGGAGGTGAGAGCGATGAGCGGTGGCGACTGACTGCAATCCATCAGGCTGCCTCACGGTGCTCGGCGTCGTGAGGCAGCTCTGCTTCGAGCGTCCAAGTCACTGCAAAGCCAACCTTGGCCAACAGCCAGCCAGGCATGTCGAGCGACACGACTCGGCTGCTGACAGCCTTCGGCGAACGATGCACCCGCGCTACCTGCGTCGCCGCAACGGTGTCGGTGATCATCATCTCGGCGATGGCGGTATCGGTGTAGTCAACACGGAGCGAGAGCCCACGCGCAGGCTGAGGCAACTCAACGAAGAGCCGGTGGCCCCACGACGGGGTGACAACACGGAGTAGCTGCCGGATCCTCACCGGCCTACCGCTCTGCGCCGCGTCGTCCAACTGGACGCAGTAGGTCTGGCCAGTCGCCTGGACGGTGCGGCGGATCAGCTGTGGCCGGCCATCGACGGTTAACTCGAGCAACTCGTAGGACTCCTGACTGCGTGCGTCCATACCGGGGCGCGGTGCCATGAACCAAGTAGAGGTGGCAGGGATGTTGCCGCGCAGCGCGTTGTACGCCGCCCGATCGGATACGCAGGCAAAGCGGCGCTCACTACCACTGGGCACGGTGGTGTACTCCCACTCCACCGTCACGTCCAGCAGAGGAGTACCTGCGGTACTCCTCTCTACTGCAGTAGAGAGCCGAACGCGCGCCTCGACGTCGTACCACCGCTCGGCAGCGCGAATGGCTTGGTCGCGGATGTCGGCATAGATCTCGCGAGCGAACTGCTCATCGCCCAGGCGCTGCGCCATGATGGCCGCCGCCGCATCGTCGAGCCGTTCGGGCGTGGTCAGGCGAGCCAGCTCTGCCGGATGGTGGACAAGACCCTCGCACAGGGCACTCCACAGCTTAGCCGGCGACAGGTCGACGATGGCCTGCTGGGTGCGCTGAATGGCGACGTCCTCTTGGTCACGCCGGTAAGAGTAGTCAAGGATGGTGGAGACCAAGCCTGCCCCAAGCAGTGGGCCACCGACCTCATCCAGCGGCAGATGATGCAGCCAGCTCCAGTCGCCCAGGCTCAGCGTCGCCAGCCAGGCGTTGAGCATGATGAGCAGAATACCGACTAGGGTGAAGGAGACGGCCAGCAACGCTGCTTTGGTCTTGAGCAGCCGACGATACAACGGTAGTACATCTTTGCTGGCCATGAATAGATATAGTATAGCAAAATACGAACACAAAGAGCAAACGCCAGTAGCGTTATCTGAGCGTCACAAGTGGTGCGCAGATAAGTTAGCTAGCCGAGCGAGACGCCGCAGACAATCCGTCCGCAAAGGGTATCGACAGAGGGAGCTCACACACGGCGGCTCCCTGCATTTGCGCAGGTCAGAACCGCTTTTATATACGACAGAAATAAGCGCCCCGACGTTGTTTGCGCGCCCACTTTGTGTTTGTCTCTAACGTCAGTTGCACTCAACTTCACTATCCATCAGCCGGCCAATCGCCCATCTCAGCCGCTGCGCCGTCTCGGGGCTGACATCCAGCCCGTGGTGCCCGTCGCCGAGGTAGAGCCACTCGTCTGCTTCACCGGCGTACTGGTAGCGCACCAGGTAGAGCTCGGTTGGCACTGCCCGCCGCTCGGGCACACCGTCGCTGCCGTGCCCGTGCTGGGGGACGACGCCTGCTACGGGGAGATGAGCACTCTCGTGGACGACGTCATCGCACTCATCGCTCGCCACGTCGTGGTTGACGACGCACCACGCAGGGCAGCGCTCCACTCTTGTCCCCGATTGCTCAGGCCGCATGCTGCCTCCTCTCCCCCAAGCACCGTCTGCCTGTACGACCGCAGCCAATCGCAGCGCGATGTGCGAAGGTCAGACCAGCGGTAGCAGCCGATAGAGAACAGCCATGGTGGGCTGAGGTGAAGAGAGCAGGGAGTAGCTGGCTGTCGCCGACCATCCACTCCCCCGCGGTCATCTCCTTACACTCCAGTGATGCGTGCCAGCACCAGCATGTCCATGTACTGGCCGCCCACCAGGTAGCGCTGCGTCAGCCGGCCTTCTTCGACGAAGCCGAGGCTGCGGAAGAGGCCAAGCGACGCGCCGTTACTTGCCAGGATCCATGCCTCCAGGCGATGCAGCGCCAAGTGGCCAACCGCCCAGTCGATGACAGCCCGACTGCCCGCCGCACCATAGCCTTTGCCTCGATCGCTCGGCCGCCAGATGCAGATGCCCATCTGAGCAACGCGGCTGCGCCAGTCGATGGCATGGATCGAGGCCTCACCGACCAGCCGCCCAGCGTCATCTGCCAAGACGAAGCTGTATGCCGTAGCCAGCTGCGGGCCCGCTGTATCGGCGATCTTGCGGCGCAGCTCTGCACTGCTCCTTGGCCGCCAGTAGGGCGGGCCATACTGCGCCAGCTCTGGCCAGTCCGCGCACGCCTCGAGAACGGTGGGGATGTGCGCCTCTGACAGCGCCTGGAGGGTGATGGCCATGGTGTTCCTCCCCCTCTGCTACCGCGCATCGTCTGCTGCCCGTTCCGCTTGATGCTACTCATCAGTCTGTAGACCTTCAAGTAGCAGGTAGCCAGGCTGAGAGATGTGGCTGTTGGTGATCTCCAGAAGACGGTGGGCAGGAACCTGCGTGCCTACCGGCTGGAGAGAGGCCTGAGCCAAGAAGCCTTCGCAGACGTCCTTGGCGTCCACCGCACCTACATGGGCGGAGTGGAGCGCGGTGAACGCAACCTCACCCTCAAGAGCCTGGAGAAGATGGCGGAGCAGATTGGGGTGGAACCTCTGAGGCTCCTGCAGAAGTAGTGCAGGGTTGAAGAGGTTGGGAGAGCGAGGTTGTGGTGGATGAGGAGGGAGTTTCGCTCCTGGAGGGCGCTACTGTCACAGCCAATATAGTGCAACGCAACCGTGACCCTCCGCCCACCGCTTCCGGCACTCCTCGATGGGATACTGACAAAGTTATTGCGCTGATGCTGCGGTCGCACACAGTCGTGCTGGCTGCTCCCAGCAAAGGCGCTTGGTTCGGTTGCATAGAAGAAGGCGTGCCCTGTGCCCGTGGAGCAGGAGTGGAGGGTTGGACTGTGCGCCAACCCACCATAACGATCTCTACTGGCACGCAGAGCGATCCCGGCATTCCAGAGAGGTGTCAAACATGAGCTGATAAGGCATTTGCTCGTAAGCGACAATACCAACCCGACAACATAAATGTACATTCTAAAATAAAGTAACAATGAATCCAGCAGCGCTTCTTTTTGATCGACTAAACAAATATCGGGCAGCCACCGGAAACACATACTTGCTAGAACGATGGCATGTTTCCGATGAAGAGAACTCAACCATAACCGATGCTGACCGAATGGCGCTTCTCGAGTCAGCAAAATGGCTTGTAGATATCAATGCAATAATCGACACCTTAGATAACATGGGACGTAAGACTGGCCCCTTCCGACGTAATTATTCAACCTGGGTCGACAGCACTTTAAACATCGGTAAATCATGGAACTCGCCCTATACACCTGAAGAAGTATGTCCACAAGCTGCACTCGATTCCCTAGAGACTCTAGCCGACATGGTGGACGTTCTTACCCCAAGTTTGCCAAATCCTCTTCGTGACCAACTCATATCATTGGCTAACGAGCTCGCGGATGGACTAGAAGCCGATACAACACTCAGTGATCAGCTTCGCGATCACCTGCGACGAACTGTCGAATATCTGCGGAGGTGTCTGGAAAATCCACGAGAATACCATCTTCAGAATGTAGTCGATGCAACTGACAATGCCATAACCGCAGCCAAGGCTGCTGCCGGTGAGTCGACAGATTCAATGTGGAAGGAGCGATGGCGTCAACTAAGCACTGCCATTGTCTACCCAACAATTTCGGGCCTCATTGCTAATTTCCCGTCGATGATCCTCCAGATCACCAGCAGTGCGTCCTAAACTCCAATATAAGGAGAGCATGTGAACAACGACAATTGGGAACCTCTATCTGTGCGCAGAAATCAACGCCAACCGTTTACGCCAGTTGATGGCGTGCCAGACTTCCTCTGGCAGTATGCGATGAGGTGGATCGAAAATGCACTTAACGACGATACATCTATTGTGTGCGGGCTCAGTATCGACTTGAGGCTTGAGCACGCTGGAAACTATCTTGAATACCAAAGAGCGAGCTACGCTATACGAGCATGTTTGGAAGAGACTGGCCACGATCAATACACAGCTCTCGATGTCATCGATTGGCTCCTTGGTCACAGCTACGGCCAAGCCGACGCACTCGAGTATATTCTAAAGTCTGCTGGCCACGTTCTCCGCGTATCGCCCGATGGTAACCGTCTAGTGGAGCGGATTGATCCCGCGCTCTGGGACGAGTACGAGCAGGTGACTCAGCCAGATGACCAAGCTTCACAGTATATGCAAGAAGCATGGGCCCTTGCCTTCGGTCGCAACCCGAATTTGAGTGATGCCTGGGACAGAGCCGTCAAGGCTATTGAGGTACTTCTCAAGCCGATCGTCTCACCCAAGAACGGCAAAGCAACCATTGGCAGTATGACCAGCGCACTCCGTCAAGCACCAGACAAGTGGAAGTGCAAACTGCCAGATCGGGAATATAAAGCCAATGGTAAGACAAACGTCAAGCCTAGCATCGAAGTCTTTATTGACGCGCTAGCTACGATCGGTTACCAGCCTGATCGGCACGGCAGTGATCAACCGCAAGACATCGACGAAGCCACCGCGCGCAGCATTCTATTCTTGGCTACAACGGTTGTCGGTTGGTTGCGATATGGAGCACTTGTGCTTGCGGACGAGACGCTAACGATTGACAAATAGACACAATTGTCAATGAACCATCCGAATATGACGCACCGCCATTTATTTTGCACAGGATAAGGAAAGTACCCACCCCAACGACAATCGCGGCGCTCACAGAATGTGACTCAACATGAAAAATAATTGTCAGAATCAGGCGAAACTAATTGACTCACATTCGACAATAGGTTTATACTGAGAGTGTTGCACTCTCCTGGTTAGGAGATATAGCATGCGTATTAAATTCATAAAAATTCGCACAGCTGAAACAGTTCCCTTGGTGGTACTCTTTTTTGGAGTCCTGTTTTGCGCTCTATGTATTGGAGTCGACAAAGGAGATCCTAATTTTTGGAGAGCATTGCTGGCAGCAGTTTGCTGTACGGCAATCGGCGCTACAGTAGTAGCCGGTCTACGCTCCTAGTTAAGAATTTCATCAGAACCAGGTAGGAGAGTGCAACATCTCCTCATGAAAGGTACTTACTTTCCTCTCTTGGGGAATTTTCAATTTCTTCACGTTCATATCTTCTGTTGGCTGCAGCTATCAAGCCTGACATGGCTAGCACAATCACCGATACGGTAATATACCACCAAAAGCTCTGCGTTGTGTGACCGACTACATAATGGTGTTTGATCGTCTCAAACATCACCATCCAGAAAATCGCACCAAAGTACACCGCTAGGAGTGATTTAGGGTTCCTTGCAACGTTGGTCGCAAAAAGCGGATACGCAATGATCACTTGCGAATACGCACTTTGGAACGGGCCACCCGAGTAAAGAGTGAACCAACATGAGAAAATTATTGAGGTCGTCACCAAAAGAAATACTCGTATTGCGACACCTTTAGGGTAATGGAATTCATTAGTGTGCTGTTCAATCCGAGGAGGTCGCCATTTTTTTATTGGATATCGTTTCCTCGACTCCTTGCCGTTAATGGTTCTGCTGAATTCGTCTATGCCGCTATTCCATTTGTTAAATGCAACAGGAATATACTCGACGTACAATGATCCCCAGAATAGCAAATACGAAGCGATCCAAATTACGTAGAACTTGATCGGCGGCATATGATACTTGTCGCCTACAATTAAAAGGAAGGCAGAATACGATAGGATTGTTCCTATAGTGTACCAGCCGACAAGATCTGCCTGCGTTAGAGGGTGTGTTGTTGGGTATTTTAACCCTTTCCCTTTGTCTTCTTCAGAGAAGATGCTTCCGATAACAGCAACTATGGCGTCACACACCCGAGTGATGATCGAACTCATGCCCGAACCAACTTCAAGCAGCGCGCGACATAATCTGCCCCGGTAGCGTACACAATGGCGGCAGTGCAGACAGTCAGCGCCTGAGACACGGATCCCGTCATGACGTAGGCACACTCCCAGATGAGGATGGCGATGCCGTACGACATGTGCCAGTAGGCCCCGATGATGATGACGCGGTACTTGGCCAACAGATAGGAGGAGAAGCCGCCCTGTAGCAGGTCGCGCAGAAGCAGCACACTCCAGGCAGCCCATCCCCCGCCGTAGTACAGGCAGGTCAAGAGGATAACCGTGTGGATGGAGACGCGGTCGAGCAGTACGTCACCCAGCCGGCGTGAGGCAGTGTCTTCACCTACCTTGCGGGCGGCCACACCATCGAAGTAGTCCAGCAGCGCGAAGGCGACGAATGACGTGCAGGCCATGAGCTGCCAGCCCATATTCAAAGCAGCAATGCCGAAGAGAATAATGGGAATACGGACGAGCGTGACGGAGAGTGCCGCCATGCGCGCCAGCTGACTTGGCGCAACTTGCTCGGGCGCAATAGTGCTGGCGTATAGGCCCTGGCTGGGCCTGCGCAAGCTGGCCACACTGAAGCGATTGTCGAGAGATGCGAAGATGGCAGACATGATGATCCAATCTCTAGAGAGGCTGTGACGACGTCGTGACATGCAGCATCATCGTGCAAAGCGCAGGCAGAAGTGTCTAGCCCCACAACCAATAGGCAACCCCCATAAGAAATACGACTTTGACCAGGTGCTGTACGTCAATGAGTAGCTAGCTAGGCGACAAGCTGAGCGGTGTTGCCGCATACGCCGAGTGATCGCGCAGGTGCGCGCAGCGTCGTATCTATCCACGAAACTGCTTGCTGGTCTGTCGAGGATGAGCACAAGCGGCGCTGATGCGGAGCTACCGCAGTAGGCGGCAGCTGTAAGAAAAGCGCGCTACGACGGGCTGGTTGGCGATGTTCGGGGCGACGACGGTGAGGGCGATCCCTGCCTTCTGCCTGGGTAGCGTGCGGGGAGAGCTGCCGCTGTAAGCGAGTGTCTGCTGCTGACGAAGTGCAGGTTGCTCGTGGAGCGGCTTCGGCCACCGACTGCGTGCATCGTTACCAGAGTGCGATGCTGAAGATGCGCGGGGAGCCCAGGGCTGGCGCGGTATGTCCGCCTACGATGAAGAAGTTGCAGTACGAGGCCAGACAAACGCGATGACGCAAGGCTGGCCAGCGACAGTGACATTCCCTTATGCAGGCCACCAGTGCCACCGCTGGCCTGCACTATCCCAAGCGGACAGGATGGTCATGCTGAATACAGTTGCCAACTGGGCCACGATCATCAGCGCCGTCCCCGTCGCAATTGCTGCCAGCGTCTTCCTCTTCCGAACGGTGCCCACCGCCGTCCGCCAGCCCAAGGGACTCCGGCTTGGCCTTGAGCCAGCCATCGGCGACCCAGGCTGCTGCGTCCACATCACCAACTACGGCCCCGTTGAGCACTACATCAGCCGAGTCGGTGCCATGCCCGCACACCTGCGACCACGCTGGTCTGTCTGCACCAAACGCATCAATCCCAAGGGCGATCTCCGAGGACCCCTCCTCGTTGAGACAGCATCTGCCAGCATCGATAGAACCATCAAACCGGGCCGCCATCGGTCGTTCCTCGTGCCACAACAGTCAGATGGAAAGCTCCGTGGTTCTGATCCCAAGAGTCAGCGAGTTGTCATCGAACGGTACAACAGCTGGATCAAGAAGGATCGGCCAGGCGGACCACTCCCCCTGGTGCCGTACGTCCTCCTCGGCGACGGTAGCGTCGTGCTCGGCAAGGAGACACGGATCAGCGGCAAACAGCCTGCAGCGATAATATCACTCTGCAAATGCGGCCATCACATCACACAACACGCCGCATATCAACGCAAACGTCTCGCACCGACTATGATGGCCTATCGCCATTGCGAAGAATGCTGGTGCCTCTGGTTCAGGCAGTCGGACAAACAGTCAGACGCGAACAAGATCATTGCCAGCACAATAGCCCTGGAGACCGCTACATTTCCTCACGAATCTCGTATAATAGAAGAATCAGTGATTGGCGAAGCAGTTGAAGATATTGCAAAGACAGACAGTTTTCCCGCACACAACACGCCATCCGGGTAAAGCGCAACTGATTTAAAGGAATCACGATGACAAAGCACAGCGAACTTAACGACGACGAACACGAGCAGCTCCGAGATCAGCTCAAGCAAGAGCGGATGATCAAATCGGCCTTCGCCAATGGCGATGGTCCATGGACGATTGTGTATGACGACTGGCGTTTCGACAATGATGACAACGGCGGTCAATACATGGCGTTTGCTCAGCCACGGATGCACACCAAGATCCTCTCGCACGGCGGATGGGACTTTTCGAAAGGAGACGGATTTCCTGGATTTGTGACGAACGGAGAAGAAATAAAGTACATGAAGGGGGATGAACTACCCGAGTTTGAGCCTCTCGTAATTTACCAGCACTATTACGGTGTCGTTTCTGACGAGTTGCATATTTCAGAAGAGTTCAGGCTCCTGATGAACCTGTGGCAGGATCCGAAGTCTGGTGACTACCATGAAATCAAAGATGACGGCTCAAAAGAGCTTGCCATTAAAGTTAAAGACAAGCGAATCGAAGTGCGGACGCCGCTATTGAAGCGCTATATGGCGGCACGGCAACTCGATGCCGTGCTATTCATCGACACGAGGGTGTCTGTTGAATATGCTGGCGATGTCGCGGATTTTTCGGATCTCAAGTTTGAGGGACAAATTGGCGATGAGCTCATGTATCTTTCGCGAAGTGTTGGCAGGTCACCGCTTAGTGATGCACGTGTTGGCTCATTGGTGTTCGCCAAGCGCATTCTTCCGGCCCCTCCCCAGGAAACCTGTGGAATCTGGCCCTGGGACGAGGATGATCCTGCGGACTACCCAGAGTTCATCATTGACGAGGACGAGTACGGCAAACCAGTCAAGTACACATGCGACCCGGATCTTCTTGCCAACTACTTCGGCAAGAATCCGGACGCGCCACACTACCTCACGCCAGTATTCTTCAAGCCAGAGGTGCTCCAAAGATACTATGACGATTCCGACCTATACACAGTGAGCGATGGGCGTCTATCGTGCGCTTCCATGTGGGGCGTTAAGATCGACAATGGCAACCCAAATTGCGTCGTCGTGTTCCTTGGCGATATCGGTCGCGATATTCCTGCAAGCCACCGGACACACTGGCTCTCATACAACGTGTCACCAACACAACGCATGAGCGACGTAGGCGTGCGCCGGGCTTTTTTCGGTCAGTTCGCAGACAGTGAGAACCCAGAACACCGCTTCAAACTGGCGTACAACCAACTACAGAACTCATGGGAAGAGCACTGGGGATGGCGGCTCCACCGCAAAGCAGAGGGGCAAGACGCTGGTGTGCTTCAGCGTCTGCGCATCCCCGTCAATGACACCGACGCAGAACTGCGCGCGCAGTTGATCAACCTCGCACTTGTCTTGGTGGATTACCTCAATGAGAAGCAGGTGGCCTCGTACCTCTCAGACGCCAAGGGAGACAAAGGCATCGCCAAGCTCAAGAAGTTCCTCACGGCCCAGTCATACCGGCATACCGAACGAGATGTCCGTCTTCTGCAAAGAATCCAGAGGATGCGTTCCCGCATTGCGGCACATTCGTCAGGCAGCAGTGGACAGGCCTATCTCGAGGAAGAACTCGGGAAGGACACTCCGCAGGAGTACATCGCACGCCTCATGACCGAAGCAACGCAAATGCTGGACGACCTCAGGGTGTTTGCGGAGGAGCAGTCGAGGCAAGATTCGGACTCATAACCATCGAAGTTGTCTTCTTTGGAAAATTGTGTTGTTGGTAGTCTTCTCATAACTATGTAATCATTGTATACTGAATGGAGTAATGAATGTCTACACATCGAAATACTCGCGTCTTTCCAACTCATCTTACAATGGGGCATTGAAGCAGGCTCGGAGTGAATACAACGCCATAGCACACGCCACGAAGCGGCAGCCGTACGTTAAGTCGAAGTACTTCAACGGCAACAAAGTGTTTCTAAAGGTGTTTTGGGATCACGTGATGCAGAAACGATTAAAGGAGCGCACGAGACGCCTGCGGTTCTATCGCGCTGCACTCGACGTCTTGCGTCACTCGCAGATCACGCCAGAAACGACCTTTAATGCAGACGATCGCAACATCTTGCTGCACCGCTTTTACGGCGTCACCAAAGATGGCAGCTATTTCTGTGTTCAAGTCAAGGAAGACAAGCGCACCGGCCGCAAAGATTTTATGTCAGTCTTTGACAGGAAATCTCGCTAAAGAATGCCAAATAAAAATCCCCAGCGGGGTAGCCTGAAAACTACATGCCGGAGATTTCGGGTGACACGGCGATCAACTGTGTCTGATTATGATTATATGCTTTTCGCCGGTAATGTCAATAGCGACTTTTAAGATTTGATACTTCGCACACAAACTTAGGAACCTTTACGTGACTCCAGACTTCATTACGCTCTATTCTGCTACACCAACCTTGATCAACCTCAGTGTAAATGAGATCTGTCCGCTGCTATCTTGACTACTGTCCTCGAGCATCTCTGTCGGAGAACCAACATGATCACAGCAGCCATCGGCGCAATGGGCGTTATCATTGGTGCGGTGGGAGCCGCCACTATCAATTTCTTTTTGGAAGTCTACCGCCGTAAACTCGATCACCGAGCGGCACGCCGACTGGTTTGTAGCGAGTTGCTTCGCATTATCGCCATTAGTGCACCCGTCCGGCAATCCGGACAATGGGGAACAGAACGCCGGTCGCTCTCCAGCGACGTTCTAAGAGAGCAGGCTATCATCATGGCGCGGCGACTTCCGCCTAAAAAATGGAAGATGCTTGACAATTCTATTCTTGGCATCGATCGTCTGGAGCTGGTACGTAAGCAATGCGTCGATGAACAGCGGGATCCGTCGGCAGATGAAGTAGATGATTTCAAACGTATAGGCGACTACATCATACAAACGATCGATATGCTGGATACAGAAGCATCGGCCAGCGACGAAACTGGTGAGGAAATACGTGATATTCATCAGGAGGCGGTACAGGAGGTTGGTGATGGAGAGTGAACTATCACCGTTCACGTGGCGCCGTTACTGACGGCCAGCCAGCCAGCCAGACACCATGTCTCAACGAGGTGACCAGAGCAGCCAGCCTTGAGGAGCAGGATGTCAGCGGGCGCTCAACATGGCTCACCCACTCGATGCAGCACCTCTCAGAAGGAAGCACGATAGGTCTCAACAGCTTCACGGACAGGTATGACCAGAGCAGCGCAACGCCACTGACAGAACATGTTGATAGGTCAATCATCTAGAGGTGCGGTACATATGTGACTGACGTCATGTTGTCATCGCTGATACAACCAGTTTGACGATTCTGATTGCTCTACGATACTTTATTTATCTTGCCTCTCGGTTTTGATATATTCCACAAACCGCTTCGTCCACTTTTGTAGGTAGACGAGGCCTAGTTCCGGTATCACTGAGTGACCGTTGTTGATCAATCTAGCTTGCCGTATGGTTGAATCATGTCATCAGATCCCCGTCTTGAAGACTTGCAAAACCGATACACGAATAAGATCGCTAGGGTAGCGAATGTTCTAGCCACCGACCCTCGAACAAAGAAGACTATTCGACGCGCACAACGGGAAATGAAGTGGTCGGGGCTAAACGTCAGTCTCGAAACTGCCGCTGAGCGCATGGTGGAGGAGGTGTTCAGAGATCTATCCGAGTTAGATGAACGACTAAACGGTGTGAAGATAGTTCTTGTTGAAGACGAATTTCCTGAAGCAGGGACGGTTCATGATACCAAATATTTTCCATACATCCATATTAGTACGTCTCTTTTGGGTCTGATATCTGAGCTCACACAGGTTCAGGCGGATTTGGGAAGCAACATGATGCGGCGTCGGCGGCCATTAGAAACACAGGTTGCTGCCTTACGGTACCTCGCACTTCAGTGGTCATTTCATGGATTGAGTGGCACGATCGGGCGCAAGTCGTCTCTGCGATTTGGTATGTGGAGTTCGTACATTTATGGCCTTATGTATGCCGCTACTAGTTTTATTCTAGCTCACGAGGCAGCACATATTCTTTTAGGGCACGAACATAAAGCGGTTCGCAACACGGCAGAATCGCATAAACTTGAATATGAAGCTGACGCTTATGGTCTTGAACTGCTGCATAAGATGCCGCTAATCCGGAAAAAGTCTGATGTCACCTCAGGAGCCATGCTTGTATTGGACGGGTTCGATTTCTTGGTGCGCTCGCAGTGGGTTATCCCACCACAATCTCACCCCTCCGCGGCTAAACGCATAGACAGTTTAGTCCAGAGAGGCCTGTTCCAGCCGACTGACCTTGATGAGGTAATGTCAAAGGTGGCGTGGGCATCGTCTGACACCGTAGAAGCGCTTCCTTCTGAGTTCTGGCAAGATCTCCTGAGTAGCCGCCATTGGATCACAGACTTCCATTCTGAGCAGGTATACTCAGAGATCGTCAATATTGACATGATGTGCGGCATGGACGAAGAGCTTCTTGTCAATGCACTCCAAGAGACACTCAAGGAGGCTAACCGTCAGGATATCGACGTGAATTCTGCTTTACAGCGTATCATGGCAAACTTTGACGACACTAGTTATGGATTAAGTTTGCAAGATATTGACGATGTGGTCTCGATAGATCCAGAAATTAGCACAGTAGGCAGCCCTTACCAACTCGCATGCAACTATATAACGGAGATAATGGTTCGCAACCACGTGCTTCCGAAGGACGACTAGCTAGTATGACAACATTTGCCGACTACGAAGGGCTGGCTGACGACCAACTGTTCGCCAAGATTGGTGCCGATGTCCTTGGCCAGGGACTGGGTGCTGTCGCGACCAGTCGACGTCGCCTCGTTGCAATGGGGAAAGAATGGTATCAAGAGAAGATCGTTGAGCTCCGGAAGCTTGTCTGCACTGAAGATGGAAAAACAAAGTTCGACGACGATCAAACTAAGTGGGCGATGGTTATCGGCCCAATCATCGGCGCAAATTTTCATCTTGATGCTACTGCCTACTGGGCAGTCTGTGTTCTCATCATGCGTACCGGACTTGACCAATACTGTCTAGGTGGTTGCTGAGTTCCTTCGTATAGGAAAACCCAGCGATGTATCATCGCTGGGTGGGGAGGGCGCTACTTGTCGCGGTTGCGTCGACGCTGATGGTCGACAGTAATGCACACGAGTGCAACGAGTGTTGTTGCGTAGCAAGCAACCTCCAGATTCCATAACCAGTATGTGATAGGCCCAATGGCCGCTATCACAATGAGGTTTGGATTGACTTTTCGCGCCGACGGGCGCTGAGGTGCGGACTTCATGATTCCACCTATCTCTCGTGATATATAGGCGGAAATGACCCGCCCTTTCTATCGACGATTCTTATCATCAACAGAAAGGGTGACCCACTTATCAATATAGTACGTTTCAAGAGACAAATTGTCAATAATAGTCATATAGTTTTCTGTTAAGGCTGCCGCGGATTGAGGTTCATTCCACGATACGTCGTCTGCACCTCATTTCGTCAATTGTCGTGGAGAAAATCTTCCCGGTTCACTTATCCCCGCACCGTGTCCTTACTGGCTCCCGCTCGCTATGCAGTGTGCTTGGCCGTCTCGATTTCGGCATAGGTCTGCCGTACCCGCTCCTGGAAGTCAGGGTCGGCTGGGTCAGTACGCAAGGTCTCCCCCGCCTATGCCGAGCCACGGTGGTGCGGTGGAAGGGCGAAGCATGCGGCGATCTGCATCGTCGTCTGCAGGGAAGAGCAGGAGCACGTCGCTCCGCCTCCGCTCCCCCTAGCTACCAATCACCCCCGCGCCGCCGCCAGATACTTCTTGACGGTGTCCCGTCCGAAGCCAAGCTCCAGCCCGATCTCGATGTAGGTACGCCCCTGGGCGTAGAGCTGCCGAGCACGCTGGAGGTCATCGCTGGTGAAGCGTCGCTTGCGGCGGGGTAGCTGCTTGGCTTGGCGGCACGTGGCACGGACGGTGGTCTCTGCGACGCCAACCTGCGCAGCGATCTGACTGACAGCCATGCCTGTGCGGGCCAGGTCGAGAATCTGCTGCTTCTTCGCTGCGCTGATCGGACGGCAGGCGGTGTTGCGAATGCCGCGGGCTGTCGAAGTCTCGCTAGCCTCTGCAGTAGGCGCTACGCTAGCCGTGCTCGATTCCGGAACCACCTCGCCCGCGATGAGACGCTTGCGGAAGGCGAGCAGGGGCTTCCAGTTATTTGTGTCGAGCTTGCTGAAGCGCACCACGGCATCGCTATACAAACCCTCACCACGGGCTCGGAAACACGTTACAGAGTTTCTCACATCGGTTCAGTCTCCGAACTGGTTGCGAGAAGCCTGGAGCCTGGGCGAATCAGATCGGACTGTTAACGTCGCGACGGCACACCCACCTTGCTCATATCGGGTAGGCGGCACTGAAGGCACGCACACGCGGTCCCAGACCATTCATGAAGGCCTCCAGGTGCAACGGCAGGTCGGGGTTGATCACCCCCACCACATCCCAGTCGGGGAAGAGCGTGCCAAGTTTCTTGCCGTTGGCATAGAAGACGATGTCCTGTCCCGGCATCACCGACACCGTGAACCTCACCTGCTCCCAGGGGATCGGGGTGAAGACTCGGCGCAGTGCCTTTCGGGAGACCAGGAAGCAGGCGTCCTCCGTCATCACGGCGGTAAGCCGAGCCCCCTCACTCGTACGCAGGAACGGCACGCCGCTCCAGTGCTCCTGATCAAGACTCGAGTCGGTCCAGAACGTCGTCGCCGCAGCACCGTCACCGCGAGCAGGCAGATCCCACAGAGGTATACGGGCAGTTCTCAAATCTTCGAAGACGCCCCCGATGCCACCTGCATCGGCAGGACGCCAGAAGACCTCCTGCGCCAGAGCGCGTGCACGCAGAAACGTTCCTGCATCCGTGCCCGCATTCTCAAGCACCTTGGCGGTAGCCGAGTCCAGAGGATGCTCAGCCGTCGTCAGCCATCCCTTGGCCCCGAGACGAACAGCACGCACACGCTCGGCAGGAATGAGGGCCTCGATCGCGCTGATCAGGGCACTGAGATCCTCCTCGGGCCAGATTCCGGTGCGGAACAGGGTGACAGGAGCAGTCAGTGCCATGATGTGGGCGCCTTCAAGAATGATCGTCGCATCGACATGGCGAGTCTCAGGCGTTGCGTACATGACCTGGAACGCCACCTTGCCCACGATGACCGAGGCCAGGTACTGCCCCCATCCGGAGCAGCGGTCAACGAAACCCTGCACGTAGCGCTCAAGGAGGGCCGCCAACGTGCGCTCGTCTATATAGCCCGCCGCGCGAGCCGAGGTGAGGATGTTGATGACGCGACAGCAGTCGAAGCCCGCGGCCACTGCGGAGCCGGCGAGCATCGACACGGCGGGTACGTGCGCAGCCACGAGGCTCGAATCCGGCCATAAGCCGGCCTCGGCCTCCAGCGAGTCGCACCACTCGATCGCAGAGGCGGCGTCCACAACCTCGAAGGACTCCTCCAGGAGAGTGGCTGCGACCTCTTGACTCAACCCCGCCAGACCAGCGCCCTCCGTGTCCCAGAGCTCAGGAGCTGCCTCGTGATACGGCCTGGCCAGGAACTCGTAGTCAGCGTGAAAGGGAGAGACAAGCATCATGGCGTCAGTGAGCACGATCGGACCCCGTCCTCGGCACGAGTGTTGCTCTCAGAGCCTTTCAGACACGGTACGGAAGAACAAGATATCAACCGGGAGAATACGGGATCAGAAGGTCTTTTCCTCTCCCCTTCTCCCGGGGCTGCGGGACCTTTGCCCTCCCGCCACGAGAAGGTGGACACTGGCCTTGTCCTCCCCTGAGTCAAGGAGCCGTCATGAAGATTGCCGCTAGAGCCCAGGCCGCCCGGCCTTTCCATGCCATGAGCATCGGCGAGCGCGCTGGAACCCTCCAGGCCGAGGGCCACTCGATCGCCAAGCTCAGCCTGGGTGAGCCCGACTTCGGCGCCCCTCCCGCTGTCCGCGAGGAGATGCGCCGCGTCATGGACGGCCGGCCACTGCCCTACTCCCCCGCCTTGGGACTGCTCGCACTACGAGAGGCCATTGCGGGCTTCTACCGGGACCGGCATGGTGTGGAGGTCGATCCCGGCCGCATCGTCGTCACCACCGGTGCGTCCTCGGCGCTCCTGCTGGTAGCCGCCGCCACCACGGAGCCCGGCGACGACGTCGTCATCGCGGATCCTTCCTACCCCTGCAACCGTCAGCTGGTGGAGACCTACGGCGGCCGGATCGTCCTGGCACCCACCAGTCCTGCCAGCCGCTACCAGATGGACCGTACCTCTGCCGAGTCGGTGTGGACTCCGCAGACGAGCGCGGTGATGCTGGCGACGCCGTCCAACCCCACGGGCACGTCGATTCCCTTCGAGGAGCTGGCATCGATCTGCGCGTTGGCGCGTGAACGCAGCGCCTGGCGAATCGTCGACGAGATCTACCTGGGCCTGGCCGATCCCGACGATGATGGCACGCCTGCACACAGCGTCCTGGAGACCGACCCCGAGGCGATCGTCATCAACTCCTTCTCCAAGTACTTCGGGATGACGGGGTGGCGCCTGGGTTGGGCGATCCTTCCCGAGGAGCTGGTGAAACCCGCTGAGAACCTGGCGGTCAACTACTTCCTGTGCGCTTCGACCCCTATTCAGCAGGCCGCGCTGGCGGCCTTCTCCCGCGAATCCATCTCGGTGTGCGAGGATCGCCGCCAAGAGCTGCTTGCTCGCAGGAGCATTGTGCTCGATGGGCTGCAACGCATCGGCCTACCGGTTCCGGTTCCGCCCGACGGCGCTTTCTACGTCTACTTCGATGTCTCCTCCACAGGGCTCGACGCCCAGACCTTCTGTTACCGCGCCCTGGAGGAGGCGCATGTAGCCCTCACTCCGGGGAAGGACTTCTCCACGACCACGGCTCGTTCCCATGTGCGACTGTCCTACGCCGCGTCTCGTGACGAGCTGTATGAGGGAATGAAACGCCTCGAAAGATTGATCGGCACCCTGTAAATAAACGGGCATTCAACCCAATAACAACGACATCAACCCCCGCTCACGAATTTGGTGCTCGCCTGCATGTATGCTGCACAATACTCTCCATGCCCTCACAGGTCCCTCTCCTTATCATTGCCCTGGTCTTCTTCGGCGTAATTTGTGCCGCCGAATTATATAGACCAATTCGTCAGAAGCTTCGGCAGCGTCGGGATGAGGTCGCATCGTCTCTTCACGAGGGCGAGGAGTCGACATGGACTGAGCTCACCGAGCACCATCGCCCCATCCGGGGCTCAGAGCCCGGCGCGTTCTCCTGCGGCGCGCACGAACGTCTTGTGGCCATCTATGCGCCGTACTCCCTGTGCCACCACGAGCCGTGGGATCGCCTGGCCTGCTCAGACATCGAGGGCAAGCGTGAAATGCTCGCCCGCGACTGGGGTGTGCGCTCCCGCCTTGATCTTCTCAGCCAGATCTTCCAGCTGATCATGTTCGGCCATCGCGGCGACTTCAACGACGAACGGGCCCGGTGGACGAATACCTCGCTGGCGGAGGCTGAACGCTATGAGCTGCAAGGCGCAGCCGGTTCCTCCCAGGACGCTGCCGAGACGCTATGGCGACTGGAACGGATGCGGAACAACGACCGGGGTATCCAGAACGTGGACTTCACAGCCTGGGACATGATTCGCGCCGCCATGCTGACACGGTACGGCGTCGCCCTGGGCTGGATAACGGAGGCGGAGGCGTTGGACACGCTGGCGCTGCTGGATCGCGCGCTGCGGGAGCGCTTTCAGAACTGGACGCAGGTCTGGGAGTCATTTCGACTGACACGCTGGTACTGGCACTCCGAGGGCGGTGAGGACGAGCACTTCAACGACCTTCATGACCTCAATCGCTCGTTCGTCCTGCTAGGACCAGATGGCCCCTGGATGCTCGTCCCCTGGGAGGTCCAGGTTCCCGATTCGTCTCTCATGATCCTGGGCGATCTCATCGAGGCCGGCGTGGCCACACCCCTGAGCACAGGCGAGCGACAGCGAGCCACCCAGTGGGAGCGCTGGGTCGACGATCAGGTCGTTCTCCGCGGGCAGCGCCGTCTCCAGCAATTCGGCACCCATCCAGAGTGGCGTCACCGGTTCACGAAGAACCTTTGATATGCACCACGACGGCGATGTCGCGTGGCGATCCGCCTGGCCGTCGTCGTCGCACCGAGCCGGTAGGGAACAGACCGCTCTACCCGTGCTTGTCGACCATCATCTCCACAGCCTTAGCAGCTCTGCGTTGGCGGGTCTCGGCACGCTTCGCCTCACCGATCCAGCGCAGGTACTCATTCTGGTGCGATGAGGGCAGAGCCGCGAATATCTTCTCCGCCGTCTCGTTCTCCGATAGCGCCTCGGCCAGCTCCGCCGGGATTCCCGCCTGCTCGTTACTCATTCTGTCTCCTCCGGATGATCGGCAGACTGCCACACGGCCCAAGGGTTCGTATACGGAGCTTGTGGTGGACCCGGCCGGACTCGAACCGACGACCGACGCGGTGTAAACGCGTTGCTCTACCAACTGAGCTACAGGTCCAAGCGCAGAAGCCCCGCAGACACAGCCATTGTTACTACTGCTGCTGCGCCTCGTGCGCCTGCATGAACGCATGAGGACGAGGACCTTCCTGCACGGCAACTCTACCGTCTACCGGATGCGAGCCACTAATCGCCCGAATTCTCGGGCACTCGAGGACACCCCTCGACCTCGGAACGCGTCAGCGTCCCCGGCTGGAGACCCTGATTCCGCTCCAGTGCTGCCCCATCGAGGCTGCGGAGGTCGCGTGCATGCCGGCGGTCGCGGCCGCCTCCTCCACCTCTGCGGCCGGGACGGCCCCGGTGGTGCGCGCCTTGGGGGTCAGCACCCAGATGAGCCCTGCGCCGTCGAGGTTGGCCTGGGCGTCCACCAGGAGGTCGGTGAGGTCGTCGACGTCGCCGTCGTCATCACGCCACCACACGATGGCCGAGTCGGCCACGTCCTCATAGTCCTCGTCCACCAGAGTGGTTCCGGTCTCCGCCTCAACCACCTGCCGCAAGGTCTCGTCGACGTCGTCGTCGTAGCCGAACTCCTGGATGATGAGACCGGAGGCGAAGCCGAAAGCCCCACCCGCTGTACTCGCCACTTCCTCACACCGTCCTTCTGGGCTGCGCCCGTCTCTCGCTCGCCCGCTGCTGGGCGATGGGTACTAGCCCACCTCACCCGGTGCCAGCCGCGCAAGTGAACACGCTCGCCAGATTACCTTGAACTTTGCTTTGAACCGTGTTTCAGGCGCAGCCGAGGACTCCACGGTCGTACCGACTCCCGACATGCGGAAACCAACCCCTCGTTATGTGGCTCACATCATACGTGACGTAGGACTTTCTTCCCGTCGAGGGCAGCGTTCGCGCCGCCGCAGGTCGTAGATTAGGGCCATCGTCCACAGCGGCCTGACTTCAGCCCCGTACGCCGATGCAGTTTTTAGTGCCACGGCGCGCAAGCGAGGCTCGGGCCCACCGCACAGACGCGAGGAAAGAGGATTCCGTGAGCCCCACCAGTGACTCCACGCC
>ERZ772964.142-NODE-142-length-36795-cov-101.832_pt1 | contig 36795 bp, 24 predicted proteins | sample MGYA00580675_ERZ772964 | MGnify/ENA primary metagenome ERZ772964 (study PRJEB29015, sample SAMEA2737941) | human oral metagenome | biome: human oral; feature: human-associated habitat; material: dental | place: China | collected 2139 ... | reverse complement strand
CGACTTCCGCACGGGCTTCTCCGAGAGCGAGGACTACCGGTTCTGAGCGCGCCCGCCCCGTCGCGGGGCCCGAGCGGCGGCCCGCCACCTGCCCGGTGGCGGGCCGCCGCGCGGTAGCGGAAGGTCCGCCCGGGCCCGAATTCGTCCACCCGATGAAGGGGCCGAGTCAAGTACAATTTCTTGTACTTGACGCGACTCCGCCCGCGCATCATGATGAGGCCCGTCGTGCCGCGGGTGGGGCCGGGTGACCTTCCCCCATGGTGCGTCGGTGCACCCGCCGGAGCCCTCTTCCCCCTCCGGCAGCCGAGGCGAAGGAGCAACGTATGGATTCGGCCCAGGACACGTGTGCGCGTGCGGATGACGATCGCGGCCCCGGGGCGGACGCCGCCGCGGACGAGTACGCGCCCGCCCCGCCCCGCACCGAACCGGAGGACGACCGGGTGGCCAGGGCCTTGGAGGCCCTGAACGGAACCTGGTCCAGGGCGCTGGAGGAGCTGACGCTGGCCGCTCGGATGCACGATCGGATCACCGAGCTCCAGGCGGATCAGGTCAATGCGCTGCTGTCGCCGGTGGCGCGCCATCTCATCCGCCTGCGCGAGCAGCTCCTCGACGCCGCCGGACGGTGCGCGATCGCGCCCGTTCCCAATCTCGGCGAACAGTTGGACTTCTTCGCCGAGGGCGTGCAGGACGCTCTGGAGATGCTCGGGGTGGAAGAGGTGGCGCCCGCCGTGGGCTCGGCCTTCGATCGCTCGCGCCTGCGCGCCGTCGAACGGATCGCGACGCCGTACGCCGAGCGGGACCGGACGGTGGCCAGGACCGTGCGCCCCGGTCACGCCTTCGTCGGGGCGGGCTCCGCCCTCAAACCCGCCGAAGTCGGCGTCTACGTCTACGATCCGGAGCTTGCCTCGGCGACGTCGGCCGAGGAGCAGGCCGTGTCCGTCAAAGATGTCGATGACCGGGGACGCGCCACCCCCGCCCGCGCGGAGGGGGCGGAGCCCGACCGCACGCCGCTCCGACCGGATGCGCCGCAGAACTGATCCAACTCACCTGAGAGGAAGAGAGCATATGAGCGAGGACGTCTTCGGAATCGACCTGGGGACCACCTACTCGGCCATTGCGCATATGGACGAGTACGGTCGGCCGCAGATCATCCAGAACCGCGATGGCCAGAACACCACACCCTCCGTCGTCTACTTCGAGAGCGCATCCAATTTCGTCGTCGGCCAGGAGGCGAAGAACGGCGCGAGGGTCTACCCCGATGAGACCGTCTCCCTCATCAAGCGGGAGATGGGGGAGAAGAACGAGCGCATCTTCTTCGACCAGCCCTTCTACCCGGAGACCATCTCCTCGCTCATCCTCAAGCAGCTGGTGACCGAGGCGCAGGAGGCGACGGGCTCGACCAGCAGCAAGGTCGTCATCACCGTCCCCGCCTACTTCGGCCTGGGGGAGAAGGAGTCCACCCGGCAGGCGGGCCAGATCGCCGGGCTCGACGTGGTCGGAATCCTGGCCGAGCCGGTCGCCGCGGCCCTGTCGGTGGGCATCACCTCCGCGCAGGACAAGTGCTACTTCGTCTACGACCTGGGCGGCGGCACCTTCGACTGCACCGTGCTGCGCGTCACGCAGAACGCATTCGAGGTCGTCGCCACCGACGGTAACCGCAAGCTGGGCGGGGCGGATTGGGACGAGGCCCTCTTCGATCTCGTCCTGTCCAAATTCGTGCAGGAGAGCGGCATCGATGACGACCCGGCCGCCGACCCGGAGTTCTATCAGGGCCTCATGAACGACGTCGAGACCGCCAAGAAGACCCTGAGCAAGAAGGAGAAGGCGCGCCTGCGCTGCAGCTACGAGGGCGTGCAGGCCGTGATCTTCGTGACCAAGGAGGAGTTCGAGGCGGCGACCCGCCACCTTCTCAACGAGACGCTCGACATCGTCCAGCGGACCCTGGACGCCGCCACGAGCAAGGTTCCCGGGCTGAATATCGACGAGGTCCTCCTGGTCGGCGGGTCCTCCCGCATGCCCCAGGTCGCCGAGGGCCTGTCCTCCCGCTTCCCCTGGCCGCTGAGGAACACGGAGTTCGACCTCGCCGTCGCCCAGGGCGCCGCCATCTACGGCAGCGGCGTGCAGCCGGCCGTGTCCGACGGAGACGGAGGCGAGGGCTCCGCCGCCCCCGCCGACGATCTGCCGATGCTGGGATCGGGCCAGGAGATCGTCCTGGACGGCCGTCAGGTCACCTTCACCAATGTGCTGTCCAAGTCCGTGGGCGTGCGCTTCTTCAACAAGAAGACCAAGGAGCACTACATCGGCTTCCTCGCCCACGCCCAGGACAAGCTGCCAGTTCACACGACCATGACGGCGTTCACCATCGAGGATCACCAGACCTCGGTGGAGCTCCAGCTCTACGAGCAGTCCGGCGAGGCCGAGTCCCAGGAGGTCGAGCACAACAAGCGGATCACGCCCGAGGGCGTGGACCCGAGGATCACGGGCCTGCCGGACCTACCGGAGGGCTCCCCCATCGAGCTGACGCTGTCGATCACCAATGAGGGCCTGGCCTCCCTGCACGCCGTGGAGCCCACCAGCGGCCATGAGCTGACCATGGAGGCCTCCCTGTCGACGATGCAGCCCGAGGAGCTCGAGCAGGCCCGCGGCATTGTGTCGCGGATGGACATCAGCATCTGAGGCCGGGGGTCCGGGGGATCGCGAGGAGAGACAATGGAATTCGACAAGCAGTACCGTAAGTCCGTCCTCACGGCGATCAAGAAGGACAAGTCCCTCCAGGCGGCCATTGACGCCGCCCTGCGGGCGATGAACGCCGATGAGGGCCTCGCGCTGCCCCCGGACCTCGACCTGCCCTTCCTCTACGGCATCGAGCCCTCCATGACCGACGCCCAGCTGGAGCAGCGGGTGCTCAGGGAGATGCCCTCGGTCTGGAACAAGAACAAGCGGCTCTTCCCCTTCTGCACCCGCCTCAAGTCCATCCACGACCTGCTCGTGCGGCGCAATCCCGCTATGAACCAGGACTTCTGGCGGGACCAGGTGAGGCGGGCGCAGGAGATCCGCGCGCAGCGGCTGGGCGAGCTGGCGCAGGCCATTGCGGCGGACAGTGGGGCCGCGGCCATTGGAGCCATTGAGCGCCCGGTCGTCGAAGGATTCGCCACCAGGGCTGGCGTCGACCCCGCCGCCCTCATCGAGGCCGTGGAGGCCTCCTCGGTGCGCGTCGTGGACCCCCTGGAGGAGCCCGAGATCCGCTATCGCCAGGGGACTGTCCGCCAGAAGCTGGCGGGCTCACCCTTCCACACCCTCGTCGACGCCATCCTCTGCATCGGGTCGACGGCGGATCTGGCGCGCCCCGACCACCAGATGCCCGACTCCTTCGCGATCGTCGGGGGATTCCGGCCCCAGGGCGGCTCGCGCGCCCGCATAGATCTGGCCCGGGCGATCGAGGCGCGCGACTACGCGTCCAAGGCCCCCACCGCCGAGGCCTCGGCGGTGGGCGAGGTCATGCGCGTCGTGCTCGAGGGCGTGACCACCGAACAGGAGCTGCAAGATGCGCTCCTCATGAGCGTCATTGACTACGCCCGCCAGCTCGCCGTCTCCGCCCCCCGGCCCCAGGTCCTGGCGGCCCTGGTCAAAGCCCGCGTCGCCCCCGAGGACGCCGCCCGGATCGTCCTGCATGTCTCCGGGGGTTCGGCGGGGGGCCCCGTTGAGAACCTGGACACGGTCCGGGCGCACATTGCGGCCCACGAGCTGGTCGCCGCCCGGGCGGTGTGGACCCGTCTGGCCGGTACCGGGGCCGATCTTGGCGGGCAGGAGGCCCAGAGCACCCTGAAGACGCTCGTCGCCGAGGAGAGCTCCTTCGCGCAGGCCATGGAGCTCTTCTCCCGCCATCGCGACACCGACGTCCTGGCGGCGCGCGACGCCCTGCGCCGGGCCATTGCCATCTGTGCGGACGACGAGGAGGCTCCGCGCCTCCTGGAGACCATGCCCCCGTCCCCGCCGCGCGCCGTCCGGGCGGGGGTCGAGAGCACCGGGTCGGTCGTGCTCAACTGGAGCGAACCGGCGGAATTCACCGGCCAGGTCTCCTACCGGGTGCTGCGCCGCGAGGACCGGGCGCCCGCCGGCCCCCGGGACGGCGATCTCGTGGCCGAGGACGTCACCGCGCTGAGCGTGGAGGATCCGGCGCCGGCGTGCGCGCGCCCCCTGTACTACGGGGTCGTCGCGGTGACGCAGGGGCGGTGCTCGTCCCCGGAGACGGTGCAGACCCTGGTGCTGCCGGCCCCCGCGTCCCCTCGCGTGCACGTGGGGGAGACGAGGGCCGACGTCGCCTGGGAGCTGCCCCGGGCCGCCCTGTCCGCGGAGGCCCGGCTCGTCGAACCCGACGGGCGGACCCGGAGAGTGGGAACGGCCTCGCGCACCGCGCTGTCCTTGAGCGGCCTGAAGACCGGGGAGCGCTATGTCCTGCGCCTGCGGGGCGTGTACTCCCTGCCCGACGGCACCCGCCGCACCGGCGCCACCTTAGAGGTGGAGGTGATTCCCCACGGCGAGCTGCGGCCCGTGGGCGACCTGGCGGGACGCCTGGAGGGCGGCGTCTCCGGCGGACGCGTGCGCGCGGTCTTCACCTGGAGCGCGGTCCCGGGGGCGGAGGTCCGCCTGTACCGGTCGCGCACGGGCATTGGCGCGGCGCCGGGCGCGCGGGTGGGACTGGACCGGATCGAGGAGCGCGGCGTGCGGATCCTGGGCACCGAGTCCGGCGACGCCGCCCACCGGGAGCTGACCGCCACTCTGCGTGCCGGCGCTCATCGGGTCGTGGCGGTGGTGGTCGACGGGAACCAGGGGCTGTGCGGCAACGAGGTGGCTCTCGCCGCCGCCCCGCCGGTCGCGGATCTGCATCTGGACAGACTCGGTCAGAACGTCAAATTGTCCTGGGTGTGGCCCGACGGCGACTACGCCGTCCGGCTCCGCTGGTCCACCCCCGACTCCCAGGCCGGCCGCGAGGTGCGGCGCGCCCAGTACGACGCCGAGGGCGGGGTCGTCCTGCCCATCGGGGACGCGGGCGGGCGGATCGCCGTGTCGGTGGTCCCCGTCGGCCTGGCCGGATCCGTCGAGGGCATGGCCCAGACGCTGACGGTGCCGGCGCGCGCCCGCAGGCGTATCGCCTATCACGTGACCTGGCGCAAGAAGATGCTCGGCGGCCCCAGTGCCGCGGTCTTCGCCTTCGACGAGGCCCCCGGCGCCCCCTTCGACGTCCGACTCGTCGTGCGCGCGGGTCGTCACGCGCCGTCCTCGCGCGACGCGGAAACGGGGACGCGCCACCGCATTGACCCGGGTTCGCCCGAGGGCCTGGTCGTGGAGGTGCCCGTCGCGCGGGGCCGGGGAACCTGGTGGGCCAAGGCCTTCGCGGTTCAGGACGGGGTCAAACTCGTCGATCCCCCGATGAGCGAGTTGAAAGGAAACTAATATGGCGCTGTTCCGCTCCAAACAGGCCGTCTGTCCCTACTGCTACCGGCGTATCGAGTCCGATAAGGCGGCCTTCCGCTGCAACGGCCACGCCGCCGCCGGCAAGTCCCGATGCGTGGCCAGGCCCGATCCCGAGCGCAAACAGGTCCTCGGCGTCGACGAGGCCGTCCTCCCCACGTGGCCCGACAAGCGCAGCCTGCTTCAGCGTCACCGGCCCTTCATCTGCCCCGACTGCCTCGGGCCGACGACGCGGGTGTGCCCGGTGTGCCACACGCCCTGGCCCTCGACCTTCACGGCGGACAGCCCCCTCATCGGCCTGGTCGGCGTGCGCGGCTCGGGCAAGACGATTATGCTCTCGGTCCTCGCCCAGGAGCTGACCACGAGCATCCAGCGGCGCTTCGACGCCGCCATCCACCCCACCGGGAACAGGCGGCTCGTCAGTCAGCTCGCGAATTGGCGGTCGGACATGGGCCGGGGCGGGCATCTGCCCAGTCAGACCGAGACCTACCAGCACGTCTCCAAGGACCAGCGGGACTCCGCCGAGCCGGCGGTCTTCGAATGGCAGCTCGCCGACGGCAGGAACCGCCAGCGGTCCACCATCTTCTCCTTCTACGACACGGCCGGGGAGGACCTGGCCTCCATGGACCGGACCCGGGAGCTCAACTATCTGGCGGCCACCGACGGGGTCATTCTCCTGCTCGACCCCTTCGGCTTCACCGGCAACCACGACCTGGCCCGCAGCAAGGGCGTCGACGAGGACCTTCTTCACGACCGGCCCGAGGACGTGCTGCGCAATATCGTCGAGCTGCTGCGTCAGGCCGACCAGGTGGGCTCCAAGAAGAAGATCTCACGGCCCCTGGCCGTCGTCGTGTCCAAAATCGACGCCTTCTTCGACTCCATTGACGAGGACAGCCCACTGCGGCGCCCCAGCTCCGACCAGCCCTATTTCGACGAGGCCGAGTCGCTCGAGGTGCATGAGCACGTGGCCATGCTGCTCGACGAATGGTCCGGCGGCGGGCTCCTGCGCATGCTGGAGCTCAACTTCTCCACCTTCCGACTCTTCGCCGCCTCGGCCCTGGGCGCGGAACCCGACTACGCCCGGCGCACGGCCAACCCCCGCGGCGTCCTGCCCCACCGGGTGGCGGAGCCGCTCCTGTGGCTCATGGCGCGACGCGGCTTCCTGCCCAAGGAGGGCTGACATGTTCGACGTCCTGGGATACACCGACTGCCGCGCCGACCAGTCTCTCAACGGCTCCACGGGATTCCAGTTCTGCGCCGCCTCGCCGGGAGCCGGCGACGCGGAGCAGAAGATCGTCCGCCCCCGGGTGCACCACTGGGCGCGCAGCCTCACGCGGATCCCGCCCGAGCAGCACCCGGAGACCTTCCGCTGCTGGACGCAGGACGGGGCGCACATTATCCTCCGGGGCCGGTCGCTGACCCGCCGCACCGCCAGCGGCCGGGACGGCAACTCCTACAGTTTCGCGGCCCTGACCAGGGACGAGTGGGACATTCTGCCCGCCCGCCCCGCGCAGCTGTGGAGCGTCCCCGACTGGCCCTCCTCCGAGGTCCAGGGGCGCCTCGCCCCCTGGCCCACGCCCCTGGCCCTGGATCCGGACTTCGAGCCCGAGGGGCTCCAGACGTGGGTGCGCGAGCAGCCCTGGGCCGTCGAGCACCTGGCGCAACTGCTGACCATGGTGGAGATGACCTCGGGTCCCGAGGCCCGCAAGCTTCTCATCGAGCACGAGGATCAGGGCGTCGTCGTACGGTGGATCTCGCTGGCGCAGCTGACCATGTCCGATGAGGAGGCGCTGAACAGCTCGGTGCACTCCTTCGCGGAGGAGCCCGAGTCCGCCCCGGCGACCTTCGTCGGCGCCCATCCGCTCCTGTCCGACGGCGTCCGCCCCAATGCGGAGGGCTACCGGCTCTTCGACCCGCTCCACCAGCGCTGCACGCCCGTCGAACCCAGCGGCTCCGCCCGCCGCCACGCCCAGTGGTTCCTCACCATGGACGCCGACGAGGCCCTCGCCGCGATCTCCACGAGCCGCGCCTGGGCGCGGGTCCTGCCGTCCTCCGACTCCGACGGGGCGGCGCGGCTGGCCGGCCTCGTGCTCCTGGGGGTCGGGGCGCCGCGCCCCGAGGACGTCCCGGTCGCCGCCGAACTGCTGGGCGGACTGTGCCGCCAGGACCCCGACTCGGTTCCCGAGTGGGGCGAGGAGCTCGTCGACCTCCTGCGGGCGTGCTCACCGGCCTCGGCGGACGACGTCGGCGCGGCGGGGGAGGTCATCTGGGAGCTGGACCGGGTCGGCGAGACGGAACTGGCCCGCCGGCTGGCCTCGCTGTGCCTGAGCTGGGGCGGGCGCAGGCCCGACCTCCTGGAGGCCTGGCTCGCCCGGCGCGCCGTCGGGCGCCCGCCGCTGCGCTGGGAGGGGGGCGAGGACGGCCCCCTGCGCGCGGCCGCGGACGGCGCCACCGCCCTGGCGGCGGCCCTGCCCGCCGATCTCCTGCCCGAGCTGTGGACGCTCCTGGGCGATCTCGGGCTCCTGGAGTGCCTGCCGGGCCCCCGGCGCTCCCGCCTCCTGGCCGAGGCCGCCCGCGGGTGCCTGTCATCGCCCGCAGCCCTGGAGCGCCTCATCGATTCCGGGCGCGGCGGGGAGGTGGCCCGCCTGGTCGCCCGGGACCTGCCCGGGCACTGGGCCCGGAGCGGCGAGGGGATCGCCGCCCTGGCCCGGGGGGAGTGGGACGCCCTCCTGGCCCGCCCCCAGGCGCTCGTCGGCGGGCCGGAACTGGACGCCTTCCGCTGGCTGCGCCAGGACCTGTCGCCCCTGCTGGAGGCGCCCGAGGCGCTGGAGAACCTGTGCGCGCTGCTGCCGGCGAGCGCCTGGCCCCTGGCCGAGGCCGCCGCCAACGGCGACGAGGCCCTCGTCTGGGCCTGGCTGCGCACCCACGATCGCCTGAACGACTCCCTGGAGGCGCGGCTGACCGAACTCACCTCCGCCGAGCAGCCGGCCGATGTCCGCATCCACTGGCTCAGGCTGGCGGCCCGCACCCCCGCCGACGGGCCCCGCCCCGTGAGCGGGGCCGCGCTGCGAGGGCGCGTGGAGACCTTCGAACGGCTCCAGGACGCCCTGAGCCGCTGCCAGCCCTGGGAGCAGGAGGTCAACGCGGGTCTGCGCGCGCTGCACCAGGACAGGCGGGCGCACCCCCTCCTCGTGGCCTGCGCCGACACCCTGGCGCAGGCCGCCCTGCGCGCCGCCGACTACCAGGCCGCCGACGCCGTCGTGTCGGACCTGACGGAGAGGGATCAGCGCGCGGTCGCCCACGAGCTCGACCGCATTGTGCGGGAGGCGCTGGGCAGGACGGATGCCGCGGTCCTGGAGTCCGCCGTGAACCTGGCCGGGGACGGGGGCTCCCCGCTGGCCGTCGCCGCCGGGGACGCCGTGGCGGCGTTCTGGGGGGACGTGCGCATGCGCGGCGTCCGTCAAAGGCTGGAGAAGGAACTCGAGCGGCGCCGGCGCCCGGATCTGCTCGACCGGATCCGGGCGCTGGAGGGCCACTCGACGGCGGCGCGCCTGGGCAATTCGGTCCAGCGCGGGCTGCGGCGCTTGAGAAGACGGGGAAGGATCTGATGGAAGACCTTATCACTCTGGCTTTTATGCTGGCTGTTGCCGCATTCGCCATATGGCTCACCGTCATGGCGGTGTGGACCGCGTTCGCCCTCCTGGTGAGGATCCTCGCGTGGGTGATCGTGTACTGCGCGGCGACGGCGGCCCTGGGACTGGTGGGCGGGCTCCTGCACGGCTTCACCATTCCCGTTCAGGCGCTGATGCAGGGGCGCGCTCAAGTGGCGACTCCGGCGCGCATGGCGGCGGGCGAGCTCATCAAGGACCCGCCGCCCGGGGAGAACGCCGCCCACGGGTGGGACCGGGCCTGGCCCGTGTACGTGCCCCACCAGGCGGGCTTCGACCGGCAGGCGGTCAGCGCCCTGACGAAGAAGCGCGTGCGCGCCGCCTGGGCCTTCTTCACGAGCCGGGGCCCCCGGGGCGGGCGGCCCGCCGCGGACTGGAAGGACGCCCTGAAGCAGAAAGTGCTCCACGCCCTGCACTGGGTCGCCTGGTCGGCGGCGGCCCTGCCCCTGATCGGCTGCTTCATCATCGGCACGGCGACCTCGGTGCTCATCTGGCAGGTCGTCATGTGGCTGGGGCAGTCCCTGGTGACGCTGGCCAGTGCGGCGGTGCAGGCGATGCTCCGCCGGCACGAGTCCTGGTCCCGTCGCCGGGCGCACCAGTCGATGCTGTGCAGCCACTGCCTGCGCTCCTCCTCCAGCCCGGCCTACCGGTGCCCCCGGTGCAGCGCGGTGCACTACGTGGTCCAGCCCGGGCCGCAGGGCCTGCTCCACCGGGTGTGCGAGTGCGGCGCCAAGCTGCCGAACACGGTCTCGGGGGCCTCCCGGAAGCTGGATGTCGTGTGCCCGTACTGCGGCCAGGACATGGCCGAAGGCGCGGGGATCCGCCACGTGGTCGTGCTCCCGGTCATCGGCGCCGTCGCCGCCGGCAAGACCCGCTTCCTGCGCATGTCGGTGGTCCAGGTCGGCGACGGCCTGACGGGCCGCGGCTCCCTCATGGCGCTGAGCCCCGAGGCCAAAGCCTTCCTGAATGACTCGCGCGAGCTGGTGCGGGACGGGCGGCACACGGTCAAGACCCCTCACGTCATGCCCAGGGCACTGCAGTACCATGTGGTGGAGCGCGGCAGGGAGGAGATCGAGCTCAATATCATTGACGCCGCGGGGGAGTTCTTCGGGGACTGGGAGACGTCCAACGAACTGCCCTTCCTGGAGGCGGCCCCCGCCTACGTCCTCCTCCTCGATCCGCTGGGCCTGGCGGACGTGCACGCCGAGTTCGCCCAGACCCTCCCCGCCGATCAGGACGACATGGACATCGCCCCGCCGGACCAGATCAACGCCTACCACACGGTCATGGACCGGCTGCGCGCGCAGGGCGTGGATCTGCACAGGCGCGCGCTGCTGGTCGTGGTGTCCAAGGCGGACATCCTGCGCTCCCTGCCGTGCGGCGAGACCCTGCGCGGGTCCGCCTCCTCGGACTCGGTGCGGCAGTGGCTCGCGGACAACGGCATGGACGCGGCCCTTCAGAGCTTCCGCATGGACTTCGGCACCGTGGAGTACTTCGCGTGCGACTCCATGCACCACCTGCCCCACGAGGATCCCGTTTCCCCGTGGCGGGTGGTCTCCCGCGTCGCCGCCCTCAATGACGCGGCGGCGCTCCAGCCCGAACCGACTGAACCGGCCGGGCGGCCCGCCCCCGCCGGCGCGACCGCCTGAAAGGGGATAGATCGAGATGGCCACCAGGATTCCGACGTCGTACAAGCAGTACCGGGCGCTGTGGATCGTCATCCACGCGGCTCTGCTCGTCGTGCTCCTCCTCGCCACGGCCGACTGGTACGCCTTCGGCGGAGGGGACCGGCTGTTGGCCCAGTGGGCCGACCAGGTCATGATCTGGCAACACGATCTGGCCAACGCCATCCGCTTCCCCTGGGACTGACTGTGACGAGGCCGAACAGAACACCGTGCCCGAAGTGCGGCGAGGGTGTTCTGCGGGGCGGATGGTGCTCCAAGTGCTCCTACCGCACGCAGGAGTCCCGACGGCGCGAGCAGAAGGCCCAGAGGCGCCGGCAGCAGGCGGCCGACCCCGCCGGCGACCAGTCCCCGGATCCGCAGACCTGGACCCCCAGGGGCGGCGCGGACCACGAAGCGCCTCCGGTCCCGGTCCCGGTCCCCGACCCCCGCGCGGGCCGGGGCGGCCGGGGCGCGTCGCGGCGCACCGCAACGCCCCCGCCCCCGATCCCGATCCCGGTCTCCGGGGGCCGCGGAGCGGGACCGAACCCGGAACCCCTCTCCGGCGGGCGCAGGCCCATGACGGGCGCGGTCGTCCTGGACGGCACCGTGGTCGATGTCGGCGACGTCATTAAGGAGACCGTCGATCTGCACAGCTCCCAGGCGGCGGGCACCGCAATGCGCGGGTGCCTCCTGCTGCCGCTGCGGCTGGTCGGAGTCCTCGCCGGGTGCCTGTTCGCGCCTCTGCGCCTCCTGCTCATGCCGAGTCTGTTCATGGGGCACTCCGGGCCCCAGCAGGAGAGACTGGTCGTCATTGAGCGCCGTCCTTTCGTCGTGAGGGACGCCTCGGGCGCCCATCACGACTGCTACATCCGCGGGGAGCTGCGCGGGGCCCCCGTGCGTCTGGGCGAGCAGGTGAGGGTCCAGGGGCGCATGGAGCGCGGCACCGGCCTGCTGCGCGTGGCCCGCCTGACCAATACCACGACGGGGGCGACGTCCACCGGTCACATCGACGCCCGCGTCCGTCTTCAGCCGTATATCGTGCTGTTCGTCATTGTCTTCATGGTGTTCGTGTTCCTCACCCTGCGGAGGATGCTGTGAACCGGGGATGGGAGGGCGCCTGGACGCAGTCCGATGAGTCCGGCGAGGAGGCGCCGCTCCGCCCGGAGGAGACGGGCGGCGCCTGGGAGGAGGACTGGGAGGGCTCCCGGGCCGCCGACGCCCGGGTCGAGGACAGCGACCTGTGGTCGGACGCCCGCACCCCCCGGCAGTGGCAGGCGCGCCCCGACGCCGAATTCCGGGCGGAGTTCGACGACTTCGTCGAACCGGACGAGACCGGCTTCCCTGTCACGGAGCGCTTCGAGGACCCCGGGCAGTGGATCGAGCGCATTAACCCGCGCTGGGAGGGGCCGGACGGCCCCTACGGGAGCAATTGCGCCGACTGCGCCCGGTGCGTGGAACGGACGTGGCGCGGGCACGGGGAGGTGGCGGCGGGCCAGCTCGAGGACGGTGAGCCGGTCGACCGCGTCGAGCAGTGGACGGGGCCTCTCGAGGACGTCGACGGCGAGGAGGCGATCGTGCGGCTGGAGCAGGGCGGTCCGGGGTCGAGCGCCTACGTCGCCAGCACGGGAGAGGGATGGGGCCACGCCTACAACCTCGTCAACCACGAGGGTGAGGTCCTGCTCGTCGACGGACAGGACCACCGGGTCGAGAGCGCCAGGGACCTGCTCGACGGACATGATGAATTCCACCTGCACCCGGAGGCCTGGCACCGGGCCGCGTTCTGGGATCCTGAGGGGGAAGAGCTGTGAGAGCGCACAAGATCGAGGAAGAGGCCTGGAGAGTCTTCGAGAGGGCCTCGGGACACGACCGCGAGAAGTTCCGCCTGGAACGGGTGGAGGGCGGCTGGGTGGTGCGGTGGGCGGACCGCGCCTCGACCCCCATGGGGATGGCGCCCTGGGTGATCGCCGACGACGGTGAGGCGATGCGCGTGGGCTACCCCCTCTCGCTCAAGACGGTTCTGGCCGAGATCGCCCGAAGAAAAACGCCGTGACTTCCGCCATGGCGCCGGAGACGGTAATGGGGCTGCCGTCGACGATCACGAGCGCGCAGGCGGCGCTCGACTCGCTGCGCCACGGCCCCTTCGCCCGACGGCGCTGCGCGCAGCCGGCGGCCGCCCCGGGCATGACCTGGTTCTCCATTACGGCGGTGCCGACGGAGGAGGCCGGCGCCACGACCGTGCTCGAACGCTTCCTCTGCGCCGCCTCCGGGGCGGGCGCCGTCGTCGTGCTGCGTCTCGGGCACACCGACACGGCCGGGATCAGGTGGAGCATCGGGACGCAGGACGAGGCCGCCGCGCGGCGCTGCCGCCTCATGCTCGCCCCCTTCTACGACTTGGAGGCTGAGACGGAGCCGGCGCTGACCAGTGGTATGGGCGTCGGGGTGGTCCACCGGATACGGCCACTGCCGGGTGAGAATCCGGCCGATTCCTCCCCGGGAGTGCCCATCCTGGAGCTGCTGCCTGGAGTGAGCGGGCAGTGGTCCGTCCAGCTGCGCTGCTCGGCGCTGCGCCCCGGAGCACTGGAGCGGGCCGAGGACCTGCTGATGAATCTGGAGCAGCGGGCCGCCGAGCAGCTGACTCGGACCCAGCAGGTCACCACCACCGTCAGCAGTTCGACGACGTCGGCCGGGTGGAGCCTGGTCATCGACCACGTCGCCGCCCTGCGTCGTCTGATCTGCCTCATGGAGGCCCGCGGGGGCTGGGCGGTGGACATGTGGGTGACGGCCCGGACCGAGCCGGAGCTCGACGCCGCCCTGGCCTGCCTGCACGGGGTGATCGGGCAGGAGCAGGGCCTGCACGTCATGACCCGCGATCTGGAGATCTCCCGGACGGGTGCGGATCCGGACCCGACCAGTCTTCTCGACTCGCGCACTCTCGCCGGGATCCTGGCCAGTCCCGGCGCCTCGGTCCCCGGGCTCCTCGCCCGGCCCGCGCCCCCGGCCCACCGCCACGGGGTCAATATCGCCGGCCCCCTGGACATGGGCCGCGCCTGGGGCACGGACCAGCGGGTGCGCATTGGTCTGGGCGACCTGGAGGGGCACGGCTTTCTCACCGGGGCCACCGGCTCGGGCAAGTCGACCAGCCTGCTGCGCCTGCTGTCCCAGGCCTGGAACCGCCACCGCCTGCCCTTCCTGCTCATCGACCCCGTCAAGGACGAGTACGAGCACATGTCGGAGCGCTTCGAGGGCGGCCTGACCCTCGTGCGGGGCAGGGACATTCGACTCGACATTATGCGGGCCTGGCAGGGCGAGGACCCGGCCGACCACCTCGCCCAGGTGGCCCGGGCCTTCATCGGCTCATTCACCATGCCCTCGCCGGCACCCTATGTGGTGACCAAGCTCTTCGATCAGGTCGTGGGGCAGCCCGGGGGGCCCTGCGGCGCCACGCTCCACGACGTGAGGGACATGCTCGATCCCATTGTCGCGTCCCTGGGCTACGCGGGCGAGCCGCAGGCCAATATCCGGGCCATTATCGCCACGCGCCTGGACCTGCTCCTGTCGCCTCTGCGCGCCGCCCGCCTGTGCTGGCCGGACTCGACCATGATCTCCCGGCTCATGAGCGGACCCGCGGTCGTCACCTTGGCGGATCTGGGCGACGACGAGGAGCGGTCCTTCCTCGTTCTGGTCCTCACCATGGCCGTGCGGGCCATGGCGCGCCTGCGCGGCGCCGTCGGGGGAGTGCGCCATCTGCTGGTCCTGGAGGAGGCCCACCGGGTCATCCCCGACATCCCGCCGTCGGCGGACCCGGAGGCCACCAGCGCCGCCAAGGTCTCGGCCGATCTGCTCTCCGGCATGCTCGCCGAGGTGCGGGCCTACGGGGAGCAGGTGCTCGTGGTCGACCAGAGTCCCTCCCGGGTCAGTCCCGAGGTCCTGCGCAATACGAATCTCAAGATCGTCCATCGCGTGGTCCACCCCGACGATCAGGTCCAGGTGGCCGGGGCCATGAGCATGCTCGCGCAGGAGGGCCGGGGCCTGGGACTGCTGCGCGCCGGGCAGGCCGTGATCTCCTCGCGGGCGCGGCCCCAGCCGCAGACCGTCGCGATCGCCGTGGCCGAGCCCCTGCCGCGGGCGGGCGCTTCGCACCGGGTCGCGTCCTCCCCGGCCGACTGGCCCTGCTGCAACGGCGATGAGAACCGCCACTTCCGGGCCTGGAGTCAGGCGGGCGCCGCTGCGCCGCACCTGGCCCTGCTCCTCACCGGCGCGCGCGAGGGCGCGGGGGACGGTGCCGCGCTGCGCCGTTGCGTGCACACGGCGCTGGCCGCCCTGGCGCCCCCGCATCAGACGGCCGTGCCGTGCCTGGTGTGGGCGGGGCTGCGCCGCCTGCTGGTCCAGGAGCGCCTCGAGGGCCTCCTGCCCGACGCCGGAGCGGTGGACCGGGCGCTGTCCTGCGCTTTCGAACTGTGGGAGTCCGGTCGCGGCATCACCCGGGAGGCGGGACTCGACTTCTCGGTGCCGCTGGTCAACAACCGCCGGATCTGCCCCTGGTGCGGGGAGACCTGCGCCTTGGGGGTTCTTACGCGCACCCAGTACGAGGCCGGTCCGGGGCTGGGACTGCGCCTGCTGGAGACCAGTCGATGGCGCGACAGGGGCAAGGACGTCGAGAGGCACATCCACAACGAGGCCTCGCGCCTGGAGCCGCTGCTGGGGGACGGCGCCGCGCACCATGTCATGCGCTGCCAGATCCGTCAGATCGCTGCCAGGAACAAGGTTCACGAGGCCTTCGCCGAAAGCCTCATCCGCATATGCGGTGTGGAGAATTGAGGGGAATTCCGCTATGGACGTCATTATTGGCATTGACCTGGGAACTACCCGCTGCGTAGTCGCCCATGACGCGGGCGACGGCGCGCCGGTCGTTATCGACGCCGAGGACGGGAGCCCGTACACGCCCTCGGTCGTCCACTTCGACGAGGGGCGGTGGGAGGTGGGGGCGGGGGCGGTCCTCATGGCCCCGGTGGATCCGGATGCCACTGTCGTGGGGATCAAGCGGGAGATGGGCGAGGACACCGTCATGTTCTTCGGCGACGACGAGTACGGTCCGGAGGGGATCTCCGGGATCATTCTGCGCCATCTGGCCGATCTGGCCGAAGCGGAATTGGGTCGCGGGCGGGTGCGCGCCGTCATTACGGTCCCGGCGTATTTCGGGGCCGCCGAGCGGGAGGCCACCCGCAGCGCCGCCCGCATTGCCGGAATCGACTGCCTGGGACTGCTGGCGGAGCCGGCTGCGGCCTCTCTGGCGATTATCGGCGCTCTGAAGGAGGCAGACACCCGCCTGATCTACGACCTGGGCGGCGGCACCTTCGACGTCACCGTCATTGAGCAGCGCGGGGCGGGGCCGGCGAGCGTCGTCGCGGTCGACGGCGATTGCCATCTGGGCGGCCTCGACTGGGACGAGCGCCTCGGCGACCTGATTCTGGATAGCTGGATCAAGACCGCGGCCGACCCCGGGGCGCAGGACGACGACGATTTCCTGGAGCGGCTGCGCGGGCATGCGGAGAAGGTGAAGATCTCCCTGTCGCGCCGCGGGGAGGCGAATGTGACTCTGCGCCGGTGCGGGCATCGGGCCGTGGTGACGATCACCCGGGAGCAGTTCGAGCGCGTCACCGCCGACCTGCTGGACAAGACCGTGGAGGTGGCGCGCCGCGTCCTCGCCGCCGATCCCGTCCGTCGGGTGAGGGCCCCGCGCGAGGCGGTCCTGGTGGGAGGGTCCTCGCGGATGCCCCAGGTGGCGCGCGCCGTCGCCCAGCGCCTGGGCATGCGGGCCGTCCTGCGGGATCCGGACACCTGCGTGGCCAAGGGCGCCGCAATACTGGCCCGCTCCCTGGCCGCCCGGCGGCCGGACCGGACCGCCGGGATGTCCGCCGTGGCGGCCGGGGCCGCGCCCCGCCCGCTCCTCGCCCGCAGCGCGCTCACCGTGGCGCCGCGGCAGATCGGACTGGTCCTGCGGGACTCCCACGAACCCGGCGGAGCGGAGACCGTCGTCCCCGTCGTTGCGGCCAATGAGGCGCTGCCGGTCCGCGATCGGCGGATCCCGGCGGCGACACTGGCCCCCGACCAGGGCCGCGCCATGGTGACCCTGGTGGAGCAGCTCGGTCCCGTCGTCCAACCGGAGCGGGAATTCCATCGCGATGTCGCGGTCCTGGAGATCTCCGGTTTGACAGGGGCGCGGGGCGGCGAGGTCGGGCTCGAGGTGAGCGTGGACGTCAATGGCATTCCGAGTCTCGCGGCCTTCCAGGACGGCAGGCGGCTCGCGGTGCGCGGCCGCAGCCAGGGCGCCGGCGCACCGGAGCGCCTGGACCGGCTGACCCGGCGGGTCAGCGGCCCGGCCCTCGTCCCGGTGACGCAGACCCGGGACTGGCTCCCGCATGACGCGCGGCGGGCCCGACCCCTCGCCCGGTGGCCGGTCGGAGAGCACTTCGACGAGTTGGCCGACTCCTTCGGGGGCGCGGTGATTCTGTGCCTGGATGTGTCCGGATCCATGATGGACGACCTGCCCCAGGCCCAGAAGGGCTGCCTCGCCTTCCTCGACTCCGCGCGGGAGGCGGGATACTCGGCGGGCGCCGTCCTGTGGAGCCACATCGTCGTCGGCTCAACCGCTCCGACGCCCGACGGCGGCGGCGCACGCTCCCTCATCGGCGCCGCCACGAGCTGCGGCGGGACTAATGTGTGCCCGGCCCTGCGCCGCGCGGACGAGCTTCTGGAGGGGTGCCGCGGCGACCTGGTCATTGCGGTCTTCGGCGACGGCGATCTGGGGGATGCGCGGCAGGCGGAGGATATCGCCCGCACCCTGACCGGCAGGGGGATCCGCATTATCACCTGCGGGCTCGGCCTGGACAGCGCCCGCTCTCTCGCGCAGATCTCCACGGAGGAGCGCTCGGCGCCCCGAGCGGCGGACGCGGGCGGGCTGTCAGAGGGCATCGCCTCCATGGCCTCCGGGCTGCGCCAATGGTGAGCGGCCGGGAGGGCGGGCCTGGGAAGAACTGCCCGTATCCGCGTCGCGGACCGCTGTATTCTCTGGGGCAGTGCTCGCCGCCCGACGACCCGGCAGGCGACAGACCAGTCCCATTCGCATTCACCGCACATTCAGGATGATTACCATGTCGTCACCCTCGTACCCGCCCCCGTCCTACCAGCCCGTCCCCGGCGAAGCCCCGGAGCCCGTCCAGGCCCCGATCCCCCCGGCGGGGCAGTACGCGCCCGCCGCGGCTCCCGAGCGCGGGCGGCGCTACTCCACCGCGGTCTTCGCGGCCGGGATCCTAACGCTGGTCGCCTGCGCGCTGCTGGCCTGGTCCGCCTACACCATGCTCGCCTCCCTGAAGGTCTTCGAGGTCGTTCTGGGGCGCGCTTCACTGGTCAGCGGCCTCGTCATCGGGACCTTCGCCCTGGGGGCCCTGCTCCCCCTCATCGCGTTCATCGCCTCCATTATCGGCGTGGCGCGCTCGCGCGCCCGCATTGTGCCGGCGCTGGTACTCGTGGCCGCCCTCATCCTGCCGGCCGTGGCCACGGCCGGCGGACTCCAGCAGGGCGGGAAGGCGCTGTACGACCAGACCCTGGCCGACGCTCAGAACTACATCGGCCAGGTCGACACGGGGGACGTCAACGCCCTCTACGACCGGTTCAAGGCCTTCGGCGTCAACCTGCCCGGGCGCCAGGAGATCATTGACGTTCTCAACGGGCTGGGAAGGGGCGAGGACGCCCCCGGCGGGGCCACCCCTGCTCCCGGCGGGGCGAGCGGCGCTCCGGACGGGCCCGACGACGACGCCTCCACGGCCCCGGACGGGCCCGATGACGACGCCTCCGCGGCCCCGCAACAGGACGACGAGCCGCAATGAGCTCCTCCGACCTGCCGCCCATCGGCCCGTGGCGCGACGACGGCCGCGCCACCGGCGCCGGCAACCCCTTCAGCCCGACCACCCCGTCCGCCGTCAACACCGCGACGGGCGGGCGCGACGCCCCCGCGCACGCCCCGATCGGCTTCCTCCTCGCCTCCCTGGCCGCATCCGCGGCGGCCCTGGTCCTGGCTGCCCTGTTCGAGCATCCTGGCGCGGCCATTGCGGCCTGGGCCCTGGCGGGCCTGGGCGGGCTGGGACTGGTCGTCGTGTTCCTGGTGCGCGACGCCCGGCGCCACTCCAACCCCCTGTACCTGACCACCCGCCTGCCCGTGTGGCTGTACCGCGTCTGTGTCCTCGCGGCACTGCTGGGCGTCGCGGCGGCCTCCGTGCGTATCGCCTTCTTCGTGGGAAGGATGTGACCCCGTGCCCGCCGGACCCCGCGTCTTGGCGCCTTTAATCGGGCGTCTCCTGGTCGCCCTGGCCGTCGTCGCCCTGTTGTCCCCGGCCCTGATCGCCCCCGTCGTCAGGGCCGACCCCCCGGCCGCCCCCGCCCCGACCGGGCTGTCCGACTTCGGCGCCTGCCTGACCGGTCGGGGCAGGGGGTCCATGATCATCCTCATTGACCAGTCGGGGTCGCTGCGCAGTAGCGACCCGGACAAGGCGCGGGTGACCGCGGCCCAGTACCTGGTCCGGCGCCTGACCGCCTTCACCCGCTCCACCGGCATCTCCCTGGACGTGCGAGTGGCCGGTTTCTCCGCCGATTACGCCGCGGCGGGGCAGTGGACCGCGCTGAACGACGACGCGCTGGACTCCATCAACGCCTCGATCGCCGCCGTGGGCCAGGACATCAAGGACTACGACACCGACTACTGGACGGCCCTGGAGGGCGCGCGCCAGGACCTGGCCGATCACGACCCCGGCGGGTGCTCCGCCATCGCCTGGCTCTCCGACGGCGCCTTCGACCTGGACGTGCGCGACACCCCCGCCGCCGCCAAGCAGTTCGGGGAGAACAAGCCCTACGCCCGCGGCGCGGACCTGACCGACGAGTCCGGCGTCGGCCGGGCCGAGCAGGCGGGCCAGCAGGACCTGTGCCGCCCCACCGGCCTGGCCGACCAGCTGCGCTCCTCGGGGATCACCCTGCTGGGCATCGGCCTGTCGAAGGGGCAGGCCGACTTCACGCTCATGCGCCGCATCACCCAGGGCGGCGGGGCGGGGGCCGCGGCCGCCGGCCTGGAGCCCTGCGGGGGCGTGAGCGCTCCGGCCGGCGCCTTCTACCCGGTCAGCGACATCGACTCCCTGCTGCTGGCCTTCGACACCATTTCGGCGCCCGGCTCGACCGTCATCTCCCGCTCCTCCCGGATATGCCAGGGCTCGGTGTGTCAGGAGGGCGAGACCTCCTTCGTCCTGGACGGGTCCCTGGAGGAGGTGCACATCCTGGCGTCCTCCGACGTCGACGGGCTGACCGCCTACCTGTACGCGCCCGGCGCGACCGAGCCCGTCGTTCTGCCCGCCTCCCGCTCCGGGGCGCAGACGGACCAGGGTGTGCACTCGGAGTGGATCACTGCTCGTACTCTCCAGATCGACCTGGTCGCCGGGGACCTGAGCGCCTGGGACGGGCACTGGCGCCTGGCCTTCGCCGACACCTCCTCGTCCTCGGCCGACCACGAGGTGCACATCAACCTCCACCTGTCCTCCCCCCTGACCCTGTCGTGGCAGAACCTGGCCGATGCCGAGCTGCGCCAGGGCCAGACGGTGGACGATGCGCGCATTGTGCTGCTGGACCACGCCGGCGGTCACGACGTCGACCCCGCGCGCATCACCGGCTCCATCGCCTACTCCGTGACCCTGACCGACTCGCAGGGCGCGCAGCACACGCTCCTGGACTCCACCGACCCGGCCCGGCTCGCCGGGCCCGTGTCCCTGACGCTGGGCCGGGACATCGCCCCGGGGGCCGCCACCCTGACGACCTCCGTGACGGTGACCACGGCGAGCATACGGGAGGGGGACCGCACCATTGACGGCACGACCCTGGCGCCCACGCTCGCCTCCGTGCCCGTCACCGTGAACCCGCCCGAGGACTTTCCGAGCCTGGGCGACGCCGTCGACTTCGGGCGCGTGGAGGAGTCGACCACCGCGAGCGCCTCCCTGCCGGTCACGGGCCCGGGCTGCGTGTGGGTCGGCGCGGACGCCACCGCGCTCACCGGCGCGCCGGCCGAGGCCGGGACGATCGCCGTGAGTGCCCAGGCCTCGGACGCGGCCTCGTGCCTGACCGCGGCCAAGGGTCAGAGCGCCCAGCTGCCCCTGACCCTGACGGTGGCCGAGCACGCCAACGGCGCCGTCACCGGGACCATCGCCGTCACGGTGGCCCCCCTGGACTCGCCCGACCGCGCCCAGGTCATCGAGGTCCCCTTCAAGGCGGATATGCGCCGTCCCCTGGACGTGGGCACCGCCTGGACGGCCTTCGTCCTGGCGCTCCTGGCGGGCGTGGGAATCCCGGTGGGCCTGCTGTACTTGTCCAGGTTCCTCGCCGCGCGCATCCCCGCCGGCCCGCTCGTCACCGCCGTCAAGGCGGTGGACGTGCCCCGACCGGGGGTCGTCGGATCCTTCTCCGTCGCCCCCCAGGACCTGCGCACGCGCACCGTGTTCAAGCCCGTGCGCGAACTGGACGTGGACAGCTACCGGCTGCGGGTCGCCGTGGGCGTCTCTCCGACGGCGCTCCCGCAGGTCCGCCTCGTCGCCCCCGAGGTGGCCTCCGTGTCCGGGGCGGACCCCGGCTCGCGCGAGGGCCGCGCCGTCCTGCCGCTGGCCGTGCGCGGGAACTGGGTGGCGGTCCTCGACCAGCCCGACTCCCCGCGGCGCGCCACCCTCATTATTCTGGCCGCCTCGGCGGATCAGGACGTCATTAACCGGATCGTCGCCGAGGCCGCCAGAAAGCTCGGAACCGCCGTCGCCTCCGTGGCCGACGACGCCTCCGACTCTCCGGACCGGAAGGACGAGAACGGCACAAAGCCCGACTCCTTCGAACCCCCGGCCAGTCCTTTCGGATCTTCGGCCAGTCCCTTCGGGTCTTCGACTGGTGACAGTCCTTTCGGGTCCTCGGCCAATCCCTTCTCCTCGACCAATCCTTTCAGCAGGCCCGGCGGCCGGGCCGACTGAGCCGACCGCTCCCCCTCCTCGCCATCCCTCGGGCCCCGCCCGCCGCACCGGCACCGCCGGAGAAAAGGACAAGCGCATGTACAAGGTTCTCGTCATCGGATGCGGTGGCTCGGGAGCGAAGACGCTGGCCTACATGATGGACCAGCTGCGCGCCGACCTCGCCGTCTACGGGATCAGCGAGATCCCCGGATGCTGGCAGTTCCTCAACGTCGACACGCCCCTTCAGGAGGAGGAGGGCGAGGCCGTGGGCTCGGTGAGTGGGCAGGGCGGCGCCTACGTCGCCTGCGGCGTGGCCTCCGGGGACTACGCCGTTGTCGACGAGGCCCTGACGATGCGCGTCCAGAAAGAGCCGTCCGGACTGCGCCGGCTCGCCACCTGGATGCCGCGCCGGCCCCGGGACGTCGCCTTCCCCGTCACCGTCGGCGCCGGCCAGTTCCGCGGCATAGGCCGTCTGCTCGTGCTCGGCAAGCTCGGGGAGGTCTCCCGTGCCGTCCAGGCGGCCCTGGCGCGCATGGCCTCCCCCCGGTCGCAGGAGGAGGCCGCGCACGTGGCCGAGGTCGTGCCCGGAGCGGGCTCCGCCCCTAGCGTCAGCGCGCCCCCCATGGTCCTGGTCATCTCCTCCATGGCCGGCGGCTCGGGCGCCTCCATGACCCTCGACGTGTGCCGCCTGGTCGCCGGGGTGCGCTCCACCCCCGCCATTGACCCCCAGAACATCTCAGTCTTTCTGTACACCGCCGAGGTCTTCGAATCGGTGCCCGTCCACCTGCGGGCCGGCATGCCCGGCAACACCCTGGCCATGCTCGGCGAGATCGTCGCCGCCCAGGCGGGCGCCGCGGGGCGGGCCGCCCGCCTGGACGAGGCGCTCTACGCCTCCCTGGGAATCAAGAACTACGCCGCCCGCGCCTTCAAGCGCGCCACACCCATTGGCCTGCGGGCGGGCGGATCGGGGGCCGCCTTCGGCGACGGCACCGCCGAGGGCGTCTTCCGCGGCATGGGCCGGGGCCTGGCCCGCTACATCTCCTCCCCGGCCTTCCAGGACTATGTCCGCTACGACAACGGCAACCCGGTGAACGTGCCCGACCGCGAGCTCGTCGGCTGGGGCGTGGACCCCACGGACACGGCCTGGAGTTCCTTCGGATACGCCTCGCTGTCCACCGGGCGCGACCGCTACGCCGAGTACGCTTCCCAGCGTATCGCCCGCCGCGCCGTCGATCACGCCCTCGACGGCTTCAAACTGCCCGGGGACACCACCGGGGACAGTCAGCGCCTGGCCGATCTGTGGGCCGAGCGTCGCTCCCTCGAGCTCTCCCGGCTGGGCCTGCCCCCGGCCTCAGGGACCAATGTCCTGGCCGGCGACCGGGCCGTCGACCAGGAGACCGCCGACTGGCTCATATCCGCCCAGGTCAGTCCCGCGGTCAACGAGCAGGCCCTGCGTCAGCGGGCCCGCGGGACCGTGGACTCCCTGTTCGCCCGCAAAATGGCTGTCTCGGGCGGCATTGCCCCGGAGGACTGGCTGGAGAACATCCGCCTGTGGCTGCGTCAGCAGGAGTCGCAGGTGAAGGCCGAGCTGACCCGCGAGGCCTCCGCCCTGGCCCTGACGCGGGCGCAGGAGATGGCCGACCGCCTCGTGAGCACCACCCGCACCGCCCTGGCGGAGCTCGGCGCGCCCTACGCCCTGACCGTGCTCGCCCATCTGCGCCGGCCCGGCGGGGTGCTGCTGTCCCTGGCGGACCGCCTCGCCGACCTCGGCGCCTTCTCGAGCGCCGGCCCCCTGACCGTGCCCGACTCCCTGGTGAGCAAGATCCGGACGTTGGGCAAGGGGGCCCTGTCGAGTGAGGCACTGCGCGCCCTGGAGCGCGAGCTCCTGACGCACCTGAACGAGCAGACCTACACCTGGCTCGCCTCCCGGGTCGCCGCCGACCTCGCCCCCGCCGTCAAGGACCTGGCCGCCTCCGCCGTCAGGCCCCTGGAGAACGCCCTCAACGAGACCCGCAAGACCCTGGAGGCGGCTCGGGGCGACAAGCGCAGCGCCTATGGCGTCGCCGATATGGCTACCGACATCTACGCCGCCTGGCCCGAGGAGGCCCCGGCCGGCCAGGACCGGGTCGCTCCCGTGCCCCAGCGCTTCGCCGCCGCCCACAACGAGGTCGTCCTCATGGAGGTGGACGCCTACGCCGCCGGCTTCGATGAGCACATTAGGCAGGCCGCCCCCCTGGACCGGCGCGGTGATGTGCGCGGAGCCTACCAGGCCGTCGTCCACCAGGTCCTCACCGGGTCCTGGGAGCAGGGCGCCGGGGACCCCGCCCCGGACGACCTCCTGACCGTCGTGTCGCCCTGGGTGCCTCGGGGCCTGCGGGACGCCACCCGGGGGACGCTGCCCGCGCCCGCGCGCTACGAGGTGCGGGCACGCCCGGCGGACCTGCTCCGGCGCGCCCGCGCCTTCGTGGCGCGCCGCGGCGAGGCCTTCGAGGCCTTCACCTCCCAGTCCCTGCGCGGCTATCTCAATGACGACGCCGTGGGCGACCACGAGCGCGACCGGCGCTCGAAGGCGGTGCTGACCGGGCTCAAGCGCACCCTGGAGATGGCCCGGCCCCTGGTCGAGATCGACGAGCAGACCTACGCCGAGCTCCACAACGGGGAGCGCCCGCGCCTGTCCTTCACCTTCTCCACGGTGCCCTTCCGCAACCAACGGGTGGCGGACGAGTTCCTCGACTACCTGCGCCGCAACGACTCCTTCGACGCCGATGTCGTCATCGACGCCGTCGAGCGCAGCCTCGGGGACGACGACGTCGCCCGCGTCGACGTCTTCGGCCACTACCCCCGCACCCTGCCGGTGGCCTACTCCGGACTGCTCAAGTCCGTGGCCGAGGTCTGGAACGCCGCCGCCGGCTCCGGCGGTGCGCGCGAGGCCTTCTGGCAGTTCCGCCGCGCCCGGCCCCTGCCCGGCGGCCTGCCCATGGGCGACGATGAGCGCCGCGCGATCGTGCGCGGATGGTGGATCGCCACCCTCGCCGGGGGCGTCTCCCGCGACCCCTGGAAGCGGGCCGACGACCGCCATCCGGTCAGGGTGTGGGACCGCGACGACGGGGAGTGGGTGGAGATCCCCGCTCCCATGCTCACCCCGCCCTCGCGCATGATCGCGCCCAACGCCTGGCTCCCCGCCGTCCTGGAGTCCTGCCTCCTGGCCTACCTGCGCGTGGACCACGAGGGCCTGGACGCCTTCCGCCCCTGGCGGGCGCTGCGCCGCTGGGCCGACGACTCGGACAACCACCCCCGGGAGAGCTTCGGCCGGGCCACGTCGGCCGAGACCGCCCTGGCCGAGCTCCTGGGCGAGGGTTCCCTCGACGGACTCACCCCGGTCATCGACTTGGCGGGCGCCCCGGCCGAGGAGCGCCGCCGGCTCCTCCTCGGCTTCGCCGACGCCGTCCTGACCGATCTCGACCAGAACTACCTGCCGGGCCCCGGCAAGGCCGACGAGCCCGGCCACTGGACCAACTACCGCAGGCGCGAGCTGCTCGCCACCACGCCACTGACCGTGGACCTGGCCGAGGAGATGCACCGCGAGCTGAGCGCCGTGCGCGAGATCCTCGCCGAAGTGGAGCCGACGGGCGCAGCGGGCGGGGCGGACGCGCCGGGGGCCTTCGACGGACTGGAGTACTGATGAGCGCCCCGACCACGACCCCCGCGCCCCCCGCCGGCGCCGTCCGGGACGACGCCGTCGTCTTCATCGCCCCGCCAAGCCAGCGCCCCCTCCTGGCCGCCCTCATGGACCTGTCCAGCGCCGGGCTCCTCGCCCCATTCCACTGGCTGGAGTCCGTGCCCGAGCCGGAGGCGGACCGCGACTTCCGCGACCCCCTCGTGGTGAGGGTGAACGAGGGGCGCACGAGTGTGCTCCCCTACTCGCGCGCCGTCAACCGCTACGGCCTGGCCACGGTGCGCCTCATTGTTGTCGTCCCCGTGGGCCACCCCGCCGCCGACGCCCTGAGCGCCACCGCGGAGCTGCACTACCAGGGGCTGGGCATTACCGCGGGCGCCGTGCGCCGGTGCCTGCGCGTGCTGGTGCCGTGGTCGGAGGATCCGGCGCCGGCCGAGCTGGGCCATCAGGGCTGGAACAATGTCATGCTCTCGCCGGAGTCCACCGCCGACCCGGCCTACAGCGCCAACGGCTGGTGGCAGAGCCCCGAGATCATCCCGGGCGCGGCCGCCGTGGGCCTGGCCGCCCAGGCTGGTATCTGCGGCGCCGTGACCCGGGCGCCCATGGACGAGCGGCCCGCGGCCGGATCGACTTACGTGGAGGTGACCCGCACCTTCGTGCGGGTGACCGACGCCCACGCCGTCGAGGACGGGCTGCGCGACCTGGTCACCGACGTCGGCGTCCGCTACCCCCAGCCGGTCTGGGGCGACACCCGCCAGTGGGTGCACTCCTACCCCGACCCCGGGGAGCGGGTGCTCGGCGCGGCCCGGACCTGGCACCAGCGCCACCAGAGCGCCTTGCGCCGGCCCCTGGCCCGCCCGCCCGGACGGTCAGGACCGTGGGCGCCTGGCAGGCCATCACCATGTTCTTCTCCTTCCTGGGGAGGACGCTGGTGGGCGCCCCGGCGGACTGGCTGCGCTCGCTCACCCGCGCCATCAAGGCTACCGCCGCGCGCTCGGTAGAGAGAACGGTTTTCGGGGAGGGCTCCCAGGTGCGGGTCGTCGTGGGCGGCGTCGACGACACCGGCCGTCCCGCCGGCTGGCGGGAGCTGGCCGCGGCGGCCGCCGGCGCGGGCGCCGCCATGCCCGAGCAGGAATTCGGGGGCGCGAGCGCGGGTGCCGTCCGCGACTTCGGGGCGCTGTGGCAGGACCTGCTCGACGGCTCCTTCGCCCTGCTGGGGGGCTCGGGCTGCGAGAACCTGGGACTGAAGCCCTACGAGGGCTATGTGCCCGATCGGGATGCGGTCGCCCCGGCGGTCTCCGGCAGGGCGGGGAGGTTCACCATTGACCACAGCCTCGGGGATGTGCCCGCCGGCACCGTCCTGAACGCCTGGGACGCCCTGGAGATCGACCGGGTCGCCCGGATGCTCCAGCAGGCGGCCGCCTCTCAGGACGCCCGGGCGCGGGCGGCGCGCGAGCACCTGGGCCGCCTGGAGCAGTGGAAGCGGTCCCATGAGCGGCGCTTCATCCCCCTCCTGGGGCGCTCCCTGGCCACGACCTTCAACGAGACCCGCGAGAGCATCGTCTCCATCGAAAGGGAGCTGCGGACCCTGGTGGGCCAGAATCCGGGCCCGGCTCTGGAGCGCCAGCAGAGTGCCCTGGCCAGGATCCTGCGCACGGGACTGATCATCCTGCTCCTGGTCATCCTGACGCCCGTCATCCTGGCCCTGCTCAAGGCGATCAGCTGGAAGACGGTCGTCCTCATCGTCACGTTCGCCCTGGTCGTCTGGTTCGTCGTGTCGATCTGGATCTTCGTCCGACGTCAGCAGGAGGTCTTCCAGCTCCTGCAGCGCACCGAGGAGGGCGAGCAGCGCATCCCGCTGCTGACGGCCAACCTCCGCCTGGCCGTGGAGGACCTCGCCGCCCAGGGCGCCGCCTACTCCCAGTTCGACGCGTGGGCCGCCGTCGTCACGGTCTTCCTGGCCGACCCCCTGGGGGAGCGGGACACGGTCCGCACCGCGCGCGAGCATGAGACGGTCCTGCCCGAGTCCCTCCAGCGCGTCGTCGTCGAGGCGGACCCGGGCCACGTCAACGACGTGGCGGCCGAGCTGCGCTCGCGCGTCTTCCAGGTCGGCTGGCTGCGCGAGGCGTGGGGGGTGGTGCGGGCCGCCGTCAAGGACGACCTCACCCCCGACCAGCGCACCCGTCTCAAGAACCGCCAGCTCAGCCTGTTCACCGAGTCCGGCGAGCCCGGCTCGGCGCTGAGGAACTGGGCGGACGCCCTGATGGCCAAGGGTGTGCGCTCCTCCGCCGGCGCCGACCGCTGGGCCCGGTGCTTGGAGCTGCTGGGCGATTCAGACGGGCCGCGCCTCGACCTGCGCGTGCCCATGTCTGACGGCTCCTGGCGCCTCGTCTCCGACTACCGGCGCGACCTGGAGGCCCCCACGAGCCGCTCCGTCGTGACCGATGTCCTGGGGCCCGTGGCGCGCTCGGGCGGATCGGCCCTGACCGCCCCGGCGGGCCACTGGTTCTGCGAGTCGCGCGACGGACTGAGCGAGACCATGCTCCTGGCCGACTCCACCGCCCCGCTGGCGCCCGCGGCCTTCATCTACCCCGAGCCCGAGTGCGCCGGCCCCGCCTTCAGACTGGACGAGCCCGACTACATGGAGGGGATCCGCGCCGCCGGCCCCACTGTCGAGCCGGGGACCGCGCCGTCCGACCCGCCTGCGGGCCCGTCCGGCCTTCTCGAGTACTGAGGCCATCTCCCCGATCATCCCGCACCCCATGTGAGGAACGAACCCGTCATGCCCGTCAACCTTCGCGACTTCATGAATGCGATGAACGAGTGGATCCGCGACGCCCCTCCCGGAGCCCGGGAGGTCCTGCCGGCCTCAATGTGGATGAAGGTGCGTCAGTCCAGCACCGACGTCGACGGCGGTGTCTACTTCGACCCGCGCACGATCGTGGACGCCGCCCTGGACGGCCGCAAGGAACTGCTTGACTCGGTCGCGGCGCCGCTCGCCCTCGCGCTCAATACGCGCTTCGCCCCCAGGGAGGCCGAGCCCCGTCCGCGGCGCGGCGGCCTGGTCATGAACGGCCGATCACCCGCCGCCTCGACTCCCGCCGCCCCCGCCGCCGAGGAGCGCGGCTACTCCTTCCCCGCCTACGACTACTCGCGCGACGACCTGGACTCCGCCGAGGAGGACGGCCACCACGTCCCGGTGAACGTCGATCGCTTCGACATCGGCCTGCGCTACTCGTGGCCCGACCCGGGGGACAATGAGCTCTACCGCGTCGTCGTCTCCGATCTGGAGGACCCCTACAGCCCCGACGAGTTCGAGGAGATCGCCGTCACCGAGGGCACCGAGGCCTGGGACTCCGCGCCGGCGACCACCGCCGTGCGCTTCGTGACCGTCTGGGCCTACGAGCGCTCCTCCGGCGGGTCCCTAGGCCAGTGCCGGCGCGTCGCCAGCAGGGTCATCGTCCACGACCTGAGCGACTGGGCGCTGGAGTTCGACCCCGAGTCCAGGTCCGTCATCGGGTCCTGGACGCCCCCGAAGGCGCCGGAGGGGGCGCAGGTGACCGTCCACTCGGCCCGCCTGCCCGTCGACCGGCCCCCGGGCCAATTGCTCAAGAGCGCGGCCTGGATGAGCTACGAGATGCCCAACAGCGGCTCCGGCTTCCAGGACGCGCAGGTTGTGGGCGGCAAGCGCTACAACTACGTGGTCGCCGTCGAGGTGAGCCTCAACGGGCGGACCCACGCCTCGAAGCCGGTCCTGCGCTCCATCACCCCGAGCATCGTCGTCGAGCGGATCGAGGACCTGGCCGCCGTCGAGGCCCCCGCGCCCGACCCGTCCCGCTCCTCCACCCTCACCATCACCTGGACGCAGTCCCCCCGGACGAGGGTCGTCCTGTACCGGACCCGGGAGCCGGTCGACGAACAGGCCCGCTCCCGCGACGAGATCCTCCAGTCTCAGCTCGCGGACGCGCGCCTGCCCGAGGAGGCGCGCCTCAACAGCCGCCTGGTCGCGATCGACGGGACCGCGGACCCCGCCCGCACCCTCCACACCCTCGCCAACGTCCCCTGGCCCGCCGGCTCCGAGTGGGACACGCTGCACCTGACCCCCGTGACGCTCCACTCCGGGGACCGGGCGAGCATCGGCGAGCCCCTGTGCCTCAAGCGCGCCAGGCAGGTGCGCAATGCGACGCTCACCCGCCGTCTGAACTGGGACCTGGTCACCTTCACCTGGCCCGGCGATGCCGCCGCGGTCGAGCTGAGGTACACGGCCGCCGGGCAGGGGCTCGATCTCCATCAGCCCCCGTTCGCCTCCGTCACCAAGGAGGAGTACCGGGCCGACGGCGGCTGCGTGCTGGAGCCCGGGCTGCCCGCCGCCGGGGGCCGCCTTCACATCAACTCCCTGGCCTACCTCGAAGGCCGCCGGATCCCCTCCCCGGTGGTCGGCCTCGACGTGCCCCCGCGGTGGGTCTACCGGTACACCCTCATCTGGCCCGGCGACGCCGCCCCGATGCGGGGCCTGGGCCATCTGTTCGCCTCGATCCTCAGGCAGACCCTCGTCGAGGTGCGGATCACGCCGGTGCAGGGTTTCACCGATCCCGATGACGGCGTGGGCCTGGTGCTCCTGTACCACCCCTCCAGGCTGCCGCTGAGCCCCGACGACGGCCAGGCCGTCCCGCTGTACCGGCGGCGTCCCACCGGGGGGGACGATCAGGAGGGCTCCCTGGTCGTGCCGCTGCCCCCGCACGGCCAGGAGCTGTCCCTGTGGTTCAAGTGCTCCGGGCTGGCCGGCGGCTACCTGCGCCTGGCCGTCAATTCCAGTGTCTCGTCCCAGATCGATCAGGAGTACAGCCGCCGGGCCCTGGAGCACTACGCCCTCATCGACCCCGAGCTGTCCCTCCTCTTCAGACAGCCGTGACGCCATGACCGCCGCCCCGCCGCCCGCACCCCGGCCCAACGGGCCGCGCGCCGCCGCGCAGCTGCTGTACACCAATGTCGATCGCGTGGCCGGCGGCCGGGCCGTCTCCGGCTGGCAGACCATGGAGGTCAGTGCTGGCCTGGACGAGGCCGGCGCCACGCTTATGCGCGGCCTCATTGAGCCCAGCCTCAACCCGCTGCGCCCCCTGCCCGGCTTCCCCACCCCTGAGGAGATCGGGGCCGCCGAACGGCGCTTCGCGCAGGTGCCCACCGGGATTGGGACCGTCCTGGTCCACACCGCCCCCGCGGGCGTGGACACCACCGGACGGCCCAACACCATGAGCCATCTCGTCCTCCTCCCCGATGAGCCGGCCCCCGCCCTCATGACGGCGGATCTGTGGCGTTCGCCCGGCTGGGTCGCGCCCTTCGGCCCCGATCGGGTCCGCGGCTCGTCGCTGCCCGATCCCGCCGCCCTCGTGGCGGGATCGGCCGTCGACGACGACGCCGTGGCCGATTTCGTCGCGGCCGCGCCCCGCGGCCCCGTCCTGGGCGCCATGGCCGACGCCCTCCAGCCCCGCGTCCTGGCCCGCGTGGACGGGCGCGCGCCCGACGAGGCCGCGGACCTCGTCGTGGTCGCCTGCGCCTCGACCGACGAGGCCGCGCTGTGGGTGGGGGCCCTCCAGCGCACCTGCGCGCCGGCCACGGGCCGACTGCTGGGCTTCTCCACCCTGGAACGGCTCACCGGATCGGGGGACCTGGAGCGCCTCTCCGGCATCGGCCTCGATCTTGTCTTCGTTCCGCCCCCGGACCTGGAGGCGGTGTGGCGCCGGACCGGGGCGCTCGTGGTGGACCCGGACCGGCCGCCGTCCACCGCCCCGATCACCGGTTGGGGCCGCCTGGTCGCGGCGGTCTGCCAGGACCGGGGGGCGTGGATGGCTGGCACCGTGGCCCAGCGGGAGGTCATGGGGCTGCTGGCGGACCACCGGGACCTGTCGCCCGCCTGGCCGCTGGCCGTGGCGGAGGCCTGCGACCCGGGCCTGCTCGCCGACGAGCTGGACGACGTCGTCGAGTGCGAGCTCGTGGACTGCCAGCCGTCCGCCTTGATCGATCAGCCCTATCTGTCGAGCATTATCTCCGAGCGGGTCCTGGGCTCGGACTGCCGAGAGCCGGCCGACTGGTGGCGGCGCCTGGCCGCCGTGCCGGCGAATGCCCCGGTCACGGGCCTGGTGGACGGGCTGGTGAGCCGCTACCTCCGGGCCGCGTCCCAGTCGGCGTCTTGGCTGCTGGACGAGCGCCGCGAGCCCCCGCCCGCGGCGCGCCGGGCCCTGAACCTCTGGAGCGCGCAACCGCAGTGCGCGAAGGCGGTGGAGCGCGCGGTGGAGGACATGATCTGCGCCGTCGAGGCCGACGGCCCCGACGGCGCGGCCCGGCTGCGTCTGGCGGACGGGCTCGTGCGCGACGGGCTGGTCCTGCCGCCGATGGCGGCCAAGCGGCTGTTCGCCCCCGCCTGCCGGGCGCTGCTGAGCCCGAATGCGGCCGAATGCGCCCGCATGACCGGCGTGCGTGCCGGCCAGGCCACGCGCGCGCACGTCCTGGACCGCGTCGAGCAGCTCCTGCGCGCGCCCGCGCCGGCGGAGCCGCGACGACTGCCGTCCGTCGGCGCCCCGGCCCTGGAGTGGCTCACCCGGGGCCTGTCCACCGCGACCGCGCCCCTGGTGGAGGCCGAGCTGTGCGCCTGCGCCCTGCTCGGGACCACGGCGCCGCTCGAGAGCGCGACCGAGCGGCTCCTGAGGGCGCTGGAGGCGGCCGCGGCAATGGCGCCGCGGCCCGGCCCCCTGCGCCTGGCTGGCGCGCTGGCGGCTGCGCTGGGCGCGACCCTCGCCCCCGCCCAGGCCGTCCGGCTGCCGGCGCTGGTGACCAACCGCGAGGACGTCCTGGCCGCCGTCATGCTGACCCGCCCCGACGATCCCTTCTGCCTGCGGACGGCGGCGCAGGATCTGCGACAACGGGGGCACGACGACGCCGATCTCGTCTCCACGCGCTACCCCGGCTTCTCCCTGTGGACTTCGGTGCGCCTCCTCGTGCACTCCCAGGAGCTGGCCGGTCTGACCGCGCCGGCCCCGGACGCCTGCACCCGGGCCCTCAACGTCCTGGCCGCCGTCGCCGTCGTGAGCCGGGATCCGGCCCTGAGCGGACTCCCCGCGGTCGCGCCCGCCCGGGACAAGGCGCTGGCCACCCTCCTAGTGGGCCTGTGGGCGGGCGTCCGGATCGACCCGCTGCCCCCGGCGTGCGCCGACGGGCCCCTGCTCGACACCCTTCCCGGGCGCCTGGCCGCCCGGCCCCAGATCCTGGCCGGGCCCGGCGGGACGCGGCTGGGTCCGAACCTGCCCCGGGTCATTGACCACCTGTTCTGGAACGCCAGGGGCCGGCGCGTCCCCGAGGACTGGCTGGAGTCGGTCGAGCGGAATCGGCGGGCCCTGGCGGAGGCCGAGGCCGCCGGGGACCCGCTGCTGTCCGGGCGCTACGAGGCCGTGCTGGCGGTCTGCCGCGCGTGGGCGAGCCTGCTCGGACCGGAGGACGCCGACCCGGTCGCCGAGGAGCTCGCCGCCTTCAGCGGCCGGCCACCCGGCTTCGACAGGTGGCTGGCCCGGACCATCCTGTCCGCCATGAGCCGCCCCACCGGCCTGCGCTGGCTCTTCGGCGCCCGCTGAGCGTCATTCCCGCCTCGAACCAAGGAGGACCCCATGCCCGACATCCTCAATAGCAGCGAGTGGGAGCGCGTCGCCCTGCCCGACACCGGGGCGATCAAGCTCAACCTCGTCTCCCGGCGTACCCCGGCCCGCCTCGTGGTCCTGGGCGGTGCGACCACGCCCAAGTACCTCGGCGCGGACCACACGGCGGCGGCCTTCCCGGCCCGCTCGGTCTTGTCGGACCGCCCGGTGAGCGTGCGCGCGACCACCGCCACCGGAGAGGCCTTCAGCGGGGACGAGCGGGTCGACCTCATCGTCGACGCGAACGGTCAGGAGCGCTCCTTCCTCCTGCGCGACCTCGACGTCGCCGGACAGGTCGATGCCGCGCTCATCCGCCTGGAGCGCGCCGAAGGCGGCCTCCTCATGAGACCGGGGGAGGGGGGCGCGGCCACCCTCGGCCTGGGCGGCTGGTGCGTGCGCCGGCGCCAGGAGTCCGGCGAGCCCTGCGCCCCCGCGGTGAGGCGCCTGGTGGTGGACACCTCGGCCTCGATGCGCGCCCACGCCGGGCGCGTGCGCGCCCTGGAGCGGTTCCTGTCCGATATGGCCGCCACGACGGGGGCGGACGAGCCCCGGATCGAGCGCCCCCCGGCGGGGGGCGCGCCGCGCCACGGCGTGGGCGCCGTCGACGTCCCGGACCCGCGGGCCGACGGCACGGTCCTGCTCACCGACGTCCCGCCCGCCCCCGGCGGCGCCCGCTGTCTCATTATCGGTCCGGCCCAACTCGCCCGGGCCCTGCCCTCGCCCGGATCCTTCGTGGCCGACGACGCCGTGTGGGCCGAGCTGGAGCGCACGGACAGGGCCTTCTCCGCCTCCACCCTCGCCACCCTCACCCCCCTGCTCGACTGGCTCACGGCGGGGGAGAAAGGAGATGCCCGATGAATTCCGCCTGCCCCTACTGCTTCACCCGTCTGGGACGCGAGGAGGTCGTCTACCGGTGCACCAGCGGCCGGTGCCAGCCGGCCCCCGACCCGCAGGCGACCGCCCTGGCCGGCTACGAGGTGGTCACGACCCGGATGTACCGGCAGGTGCTCTCCGAGACGGTCAAGACCCTGCCCGCGGACCTGCCGTGCGGCCTGTGCGGGGGCACGTGCACCCAGGAGGTCTGCCCCGCCTGCCACCGGGACCTGCCCGAGCAGTGGCGGAACCGGCGGGTCTTCACCATGGCCATGGCGGGCGCCCGCGGCTCGGGCAAGTCCGTCTACATCGCCGTCGCCGTCGAGACGCTCATCCGCTACGCCCAGGCCCGGGGCCGCACCGTCGGCCCCGAGACGACGGGCACACAGGAGGTCTACTCCTCGCGCTACTACAAGCCCCTCTACCAGGAGAACAAAGTCGTGGAGGGCACGCCGCCGATCGCGGCCGGCGGCGCCTACCAGAGGGACCCGCTCATCTGGTCCGTGGTAGGCGGGCCCGAGCGGCTGTCCATTGTCATGCGGGACCTGTCCGGCGAGGACGTCGAGAAGCTGGCCGGGGTCCGTCCGAACTTCTCCTTCATCGACCGGGCCGACCTGGTCGTCTTCCTCTTCGACCCGCTCATGCTGGAGTCGGTGCGCCAGGTCCTGGCGGGCGTCATCCCCGACGTCGACGCCCACCGCCTGGGCGCCCGCCCCGGGGAGGTCCTGCCCCGGGTCCTGGGCCAGACCGGCTCGGGGGCGGCGCGCCTGGCCCTGGTCATCTCCAAATTCGACTCCCTGCACCAGCTGCCGCGGGTCAGCGACTCTAGGGCGGCGATCCTGGCCAACCCGGCGGCGCACTTCAACCAGGACGCCACCATGCGGCGCACCGCCCTGGCGCCGGACCTCGCCGCCGCGCAATTCGAGGCGGACTCCCGCTTCCTGGACGCGGAGGTGCGCGCGCTCTTCGACCGCATTAACGAGGAGAGCGTCACCTTAGTGGCGGACCAGGCTGCCCGGGACGGGCGCATCGCCGCCGTGCGCCACTTCGCGGTCTCCGCCGTGGGGGAGAGCCCCCTCCACGCCAATCAGCTCACGCAGCGGGGCATCTCCCCCTTCCGGGTCCTGGACCCGATCCTGTGGGGCTTGAGTGCCAAGGGCGTCGAACTGTGAGACCCCCGTGGCCCGCGGGCGCCCGCCGGGGTGTCCAGGACCACGCGCATGGCTCCCGCCGAGCCCTGGCGGCGGCGGCGCGCCGCGGGTAGCCTGACCCGCGGTGCCCGCACGCGGGTCGCCTCTCCACTTCCGTTCCCAGCGGGCGCGGCTCCGGCCGCCACGTGACGCGGGTCTGCCGCGGCGGGAACCGACGGGCCCCTGACGCGGGGCTCCGGACGCAGCGCCGGCGAGCCGGCGGCGGGCCGGCCCAGACTCCGCGGCGGTGCGCGCCGTCGCGGGGGAGCGGGGCCGGCGGCGGGCCAGATCAGCCCAGACGCACGTGTAGATGGAGAATCCGTAGTGCCCACCATTCAGCAGTTGGTCCGCAAGGGCCGCTCGACCAAGCGCTCGAGGTCCAAGACGCCGGCGCTCAAGGCCAGTCCGCAGCGCCGCGGCGTGTGCACCCGCGTGTACACCACGACCCCCAAGAAGCCCAATTCCGCCCTGCGCAAGGTCGCCCGCGTGCGCCTGTCGACCGGCATCGAGGTCACGGCCTACATCCCCGGCGAGGGCCACAACCTCCAGGAGCACTCCATCGTGCTCGTGCGCGGTGGTCGTGTGAAGGACCTTCCCGGCGTCCGCTACCACATCGTGCGCGGCTCCCTCGACACCCAGGGCGTCAAGGGCCGCCAGCAGGCACGCTCGAAGTACGGCGCCAAGAAGGAGAAGAAGTAATGCCTCGTAAGGGCCCCGCCTCCCGGCGCCCGCTCGCCGTCGACCCCGTCTACGGCTCGCCGGTCGTCACCCAGCTCGTCAACCGCGTCCTGCTGGACGGCAAGAAGTCCACCGCCGAGCGCATCGTCTACGGCGCCCTGGAGGGCGTGCGCTCCAAGACGGACCAGGACCCGGTCTCCGTCCTCAAGCGCGCCCTGGACAACATCCGCCCGGCCCTGGAGGTCCGCTCCCGCCGCGTGGGCGGTGCCACCTACCAGGTCCCGGTCGAGGTCCGCCCGGCCCGGGCCACCACCCTGGCCCTGCGCTGGCTCGTGGACTTCTCCCGGCAGCGCCGCGAGAACACCATGACCGAGCGCCTGACCAATGAGATCCTCGACGCCTCCAACGGCCTGGGGGCCGCTGTCAAGCGCCGCGAGGACATGCACCGAATGGCCGAGTCCAACAAGGCCTTCGCCCACTACCGCTGGTGACGGCGGCGCGTCGACCGGGCCCGCCCCGGCGGGGGCCGGCCGACGTCATCACTTTGAACCGACTGAATAACGAAGGACTTCACTCGTGGCACTCGACGTGCTGACGGACCTGACCAAGGTCCGCAATATCGGCATCATGGCCCACATCGACGCCGGTAAGACCACCGTGACTGAGCGCATCCTGTTCTACACGGGCATTAACTACAAGATCGGCGAGACGCACGACGGCGCCTCGACCATGGACTGGATGCCGCAGGAGCAGGAGCGCGGAATCACCATCACCTCCGCCGCCACCACCTGTTTCTGGAAGGACAACCAGATCAATATTATCGACACCCCCGGCCACGTCGACTTCACGGTCGAGGTCGAGCGCTCCCTGC
>ERZ772964.135-NODE-135-length-37384-cov-13.5773_pt1 | contig 37384 bp, 38 predicted proteins | sample MGYA00580675_ERZ772964 | MGnify/ENA primary metagenome ERZ772964 (study PRJEB29015, sample SAMEA2737941) | human oral metagenome | biome: human oral; feature: human-associated habitat; material: dental | place: China | collected 2139 ... | reverse complement strand
CCGAGCGACTCGACAAACAAGCCGGAATCCATCACCACCAGCGGCTGCCGGAGCAGCTCGTAATATTTGCGCGCTTTGTCGATGGCGACCTCTGCTTGGTCATCGGACTGAATTTCGGGCACATCAGGCAGATTTTTGTCGAGCGCCACCAACTCTAGGTCGTAGCCAGCAAGCGCGTGGTTGGCGCCAGCTAGTTTGTATAGGTTGGTGGTGGCGTAGATTAGTTTCATGATAAATTACCTATTTACTTTTAATATTTCACTTACGCAATCCTCAATCAACGCCAGAAAACGCTGCTAAACCTGCCCTATCCATACCTACATCTTACCATCTTTTAGCGAACGATGCGCGACGAAGGGGCTAATTCCGTCATCGACGCTGCTTAATGTATTCGATAATTTCTGCATAGTTTTCGGGGGTTGTGGTGGTAGTTCAAAAAAATCGTGCGGGTCTATAAAAGCACGCTCCGACACCTCGTGCTCTTTCGCAAAATCATTTTCGATATTTTTAATATCGCCGAGGAATAATAGTTGGTAAGCGATATTTGGATACGCGTCATTTTCGGAAGTATTCCTCAACTTTTCTGCGCGCCAACCGCCGATTAGCTGCAAATTTTCAAGTTCGATACCGCACTCCTCCTTTGCTTCTCGCTTGATACATTCGGTGGGAGTTTCGCCCTGCTCGACGTGCCCACCCGGCAAACCCCAGCCTCGCTTTGGTTTTGCAATCGCGAGCTTGCCCGATTTATCAAAAGCTGCCACAAAACAAGCGGTTACAGGAAAATCAGGCAGTTTATCAAACTCTTCAAACTGCACTTTTGTCGATTGGTTTTCGCCCCAGTAAATTACTTTGTAGTCACTCATTTGCTACCTTTTTTAGTTAACTCAATTTCGCATTTAGTAATTTCTATTTAGTGCCGAAAATTTATATAGCAGCCATAGTTCTTCGAGGGTCATGCTAGATAGTTTTTTGCTCACATTTACCCCTTCATCAAATCGCTACAATCCTAATTCTCTGAGCGACTTTGGATCAGCTGCGCCTGGGCTACCAGTCATGACGTCGACGCCAGAGCCGTTCTTCGGGAAAGCGATGGCTTCGCGGATATTGCTTTCGCCCAGTAGCTCCATCAGCATGCGATCGACGCCGAAGGCGCAGCCGGCGTGTGGCGGGGCGCCGTATTTGAAGGCGTTGATCATGGCGCCGAATTTTTCGTCGACGTAGCTGCGTTCAAAGCCGAGCAGCTCGAAGGCTTTGTAGAGCGTTTCTGGGCTGTGGTTGCGCACGCCGCCCGAGCAGATTTCGTAGCCGTTCATCACCATGTCGTATTGGTCGGCGACGATGGCGAGTTTGTCGGCGTCGGTTTTAGCGTTTTCGAGCGCCGCCAAGCCGCCGCGCGGCATGCTAAATGGGTTGTGGCCGAAGTCGACTTTTCGCTCGGAGTCGTTCCATTCGTAGAATGGGAAGTCGACGATCCAAGCCAGCGCAATGACGCTCGGATCTTTTAGTTCGAAGTGGTCGGCAAATTCATTGCGCAAACGACCGAGAACTTTGCTGACAGTCGCGCGGGTATCAGCGCCAAAGAAGATGGTGTCGCCGTCCTCCGCACCTAGGCGAGCTTTGACTTCGCTAAGTTCTGTCTCGGTCAAGAATTTCGCGATTGGACTTTTGGCCTCGCCGGCTTCGTAGCTTATGTAGGCCAGGCCGCCAGCACCTTCGCTTTTGGCGATGTCAGTAAAGCCATCGATTTGCTTGCGGCTGAGTGATGCGCCGTTTTTGACGCAAATTGCCTTGATACACTCGGCGTTTTTGAAGACGCCAAACTCGGTTTCACTAAATATGTCAGTTAGCTCAACCAGCTCCATACCAAAACGCAAATCCGGCTTGTCGGAGCCATACTTTTCCATCGCCTCGACGTATGGAATACGCGGAATATCCTCGCTAAGTAACTTTTTACCTGCAAAATCAGTCGCTAAATTTTTAATCAGCGGCTCAACAGTGCGGCGAACCTCATCGCCGTCTTCGACAAAACTCATCTCGCAGTCCAGCTGGTAAAACTCGCCGTACAAGCGATCGGCCCGCGGGTCTTCGTCGCGAAAACATGCCGCCAGCTGATAGTAACGCGGCAAACCGCCAACCATCAGCAGCTGCTTGAACTGCTGCGGCGCTTGCGGCAAGGCGTAATATTTGCCCTCGTGCAGGCGCGACGGGATGATAAAATCGCGCGCACCTTCGGGGCTGGAATTCGCCAAAATCGGCGTCTGCACCTCGGTAAATTCGTTGTCATTCATGTATTTATGAATAATCTGGTACATCTCGGCGCGCTTCTTTAGCATCTGCTGCATTTTCGGACGGCGCAGATCGAGGAAGCGATACTTGAGGCGCAGCTCCTCGTTGGCTTGATTTTCGGAAAACGGCTGAATTGGCAAGGTTTCGGCGCGGTTCAAAATCACCAATTCATCGACTAACAGCTCCACGCCGCCTGTCGGAATTTTGTCGTTGCGCAAATCTTCCGCCCGCTCGGTCACCACGCCGCTGGCGCGAATCACGAATTCATCGCGCAGCTCTTCCGCCAACGCAAATGCCTGCGGCTGGTCGGGATTAAACACTAATTGCAGCAGCCCGGCGTGATCGCGCAAATCAATAAAAATTAGCCCGCCATGATCGCGCCGCGAATGCACCCAACCGGCAACCGTCGCACGTTCACCGATTGCTTGGGTAGAATTAAGAGTAAGCGTTCGTTTCATATCTCTGTTATTGTACGCGCAACGAGCATAAATTTCCAGCTGCCGTTATGTTCATGGCATTTGCGCGCCAAGTACTGTACAATAAGCGTAAGAAGTATGAGAATTTTAAATCACACCGTCGTGAAAATTTTGAAGCGCTACCGCATCGCGACCGATGAGCAGCTGCAGCCATTGCTTGACGAAGCGGAGCGTTCGGGGCGCTCGCTGCAAGACGTTGTGCTTGACGCGAAATTAGTGTCCGAAACCGAACTCACTAAACTATTCGCCGATTACGCTGATATTCCGTACGTCGAAATCGACCCGCGCGACATTCCGAGCGAAGTACTCAACCGGATTCCCGAGCGAATCGCGCGGCAATACAACGCCGTTATTTTCCAGGTTGATGAAGACGGTTTGGTGCATTTGGCGATGGACGACCCCGACGACGTGCAGGCGACCAATTTCATCGAAAAGCAAGTCGGCGGCAATATTCGCATCTACATCGCGTCGCACGATAATATTTTGCAATGTTTAGAAAATTACCGCGGCGACGTCAATCAAGAGCTCAACGAAGTAATCGACGTCCAGCGCGAAGATGACGGCTCAGACCAGCAAGTATCCGAAGCTGATGTCGCCGAAGACTCGCCGATCGCGCAGACCGTTAATCTGCTGCTTGAATATGCTATTCGTTCGCAGGCATCAGACATTCACATTGAGCCGCGCGAAAATTTCGTGCAGGTGCGCTATCGTATCGATGGCGTGTTAAAGGAAGTCAACCAACTGCCGCGCAACGTGCTCGGCGCGCTTGTCAGCCGCATAAAAATATTGTCTAACCTCAAAATTGATGAACGCCGCGTACCGCAGGATGGGCGCTTCAAAATCAAAGTTGCCGGCAAACAGTACGCGCTGCGCGTCAGCACCCTGCCGATTGCCGACGGCGAAAAAGTCGTCATGCGCGTACTGGACGAGTCAAACCAAGCAATTAGCCTAGAGCAGCTCGGCTATTGGGGGCGCTCGCTGGCAATTATCAACAGCGCTATCGCCGAGCCAAACGGCATGATTCTCGTGACCGGACCAACTGGCAGCGGCAAGTCAACCAGCTTATTCAGCGTACTCAATATGCTCAATACGCCTGATGTAAATATCTCAACGATAGAAGATCCAGTCGAGTACAAAATTCCCGGCGTCAACCAAACGCAGACCAACGCCAAAGCGGGCATGACGTTCGCAAGCGGACTGCGCGCCCTGCTCCGCCAAGACCCTAACATCATCATGGTCGGCGAGATTCGCGACGGCGAAACAGCAAACCTCGGCGTACAAGCAGCACTTACCGGACACTTAGTATTTTCGACGCTTCACACCAACAACGCCGCAACCTGTCTGCCGCGCTTACTTGACATGGGAATTGAGCCGTTTTTAATCGCAAGCACCGTCAAAGCAGTTGTTGGGCAGCGGCTAGTACGGCGATTATGCATGAACTGCCGACAAGCATATGCGCCTGAGCAAAACGAAATTAATGAAATCGTGAAATTATTTAACCTCAAACCAGGGCAAACGTTCGCCTACATTCACGAACTTGAGCTGCAGGCTATCCAGCAAAAAGTCGGCGGCGACACGCCGCTCGGCACAAGCGAACAAACCATCATGCAGCTGTGGCGCGCTAATCCTGAGGGCTGCGACGAATGCGGACATACCGGATTCAAGGGGCGCGTCGGTATTTACGAAGTGCTCGACATGAGCCGCGAAATTCAAACGATGATCACAAAAAATGCGACAAGCGATGAGATTCAAGACCAAGCAATTAGCGAAGGCATGATCACAATGCAGGCAGACGGTTTAGTAAAAACATTGCGCGGCAATACAACGCTCGACGAAGTGCTGCGCGTCACGAGGGAGTCGTAAATGGCAAAATTTACATATGTCGCCACCAACGCGCGAAATGCAAGCGTGCGCGGTTCAGTCGAAGCGACCGACCGCGCCGCAGCGATTGAGATATTGACGAAACAAGGCTTGTCGCCGCTTGATATTAGCCAGCAAAAAGAGGGTGCGGCGCGCGGATTTAGTGCATTCGGTGGCAAAAAAGTCAAAAATGACGACATTGTCATGTTCACGCGGCAGCTAAGCGCGATGATTTCCGCCGGCGTTCCATTGCTACGCGGCTTATCGTCGCAATATAAGCATACCGACAGCGAAGCGCTCAAAACGGTACTCGGCGGCGTTATCAAAGACGTCGAAAGCGGCGCGCCGCTCGCCGATGCGCTCGCGAAATACCCAGCAGTCTTTAACGACGTCTACGTCAACATGGTGCGCGCTGGCGAGGCAGGCGGTATTCTCGACGACATTTTGAAACGCCTTGCCTTGCAGCAAGAAAAAAATGCTAGCATGCGCAAGAAAATCAAAAGTGCAATGACATATCCAATTGTTCTGCTCGTCATTGCAATTACCGCGTTCCTGGGCATGATGATTTTCGTCATTCCGCAAATCGGTAAAATGATGCAGGATCTAGGCGGCCCCGACCAGCAGCTGCCAGCGATTACGCAAGTAATGCTCGCTATCAGCGACGTCATGGTGAAATACGGGCTGTTTATTTTACCAGTCGTTATCGCCGGGGTTGTGTTTTTACTGCGCTGGCTCAAAACACCAAAAGGCCGCCATATTTTTCACCGCGTCGTGCTAAAAATTCCTGCTGTCGGCGGCATCGTTAAAAAGGTCGCCGTCGCACGGTTTGCGCGCACATTTTCAGCACTCATGGGGTCAGGCGCCGCCGTACTGGAAGCGCTTGAAGTCACGGCGCGCGCTGTCGGCAACGTCGTATACGAGGACATGCTGCGCGATGCCGCTAAACAAGTCGAGAACGGCAAACAATTATCAACCGTCATTGAAAAAAGCGACTTGTTCCCGCCGATTGTCGCACAAATGCTCTCTGTCGGCGAAGAAACCGGCCAGACCGACGTCGTACTCGTCAAAGTTGCTGATTTTTACGAAGAAGAAGTCGACGTCGCGATTGACGGCATCAGTTCAATCATCGAGCCGGTCATGATCGTTATTATGGGCGGCGTAATCGGACTTGTCGCCGTCAGCGTCATGGCGCCGATCGCCGGACTGGCATCAAGCGTGAAAAGTTAAAAAATCATACCGCTTATGCTATACTAGATCAAAAGAGCAGATAACCGAATATGCCACATTTATTTTATAAAAATAAACCGCTGATCGGTCTGGATGTGAGCCAGACTGGTATTAAAGTAATGTCGATCAACCAAAAACGGTCGCTTATTCAAGGCTACGGCTCGCTTGATCTTGATCCCGCCAAAACACAAACGTCGCTAGACGACGAGAATGATAATTATCTGCTTGACAACCTGCGTTCGTTGCTTGAGCAAAATATTGTCGGCACCGTGTCGTCAGATCATGTCGTCGTCGGCATTCCAACAAGCCGTACGTTTTCGCGCGCTTTCAGCGTGCCGGCAAACGACGAGTCGCATATCAAAGGCGCAGTGCAAGTCGAAGTTGAACGCTATATTCCGATGCCCGCCGATTCGCTTTACATTGATTACCAAATTGTCAAAAAAACCAAAGAAAAAATTATCGTCGTGCTCGCTGCCGCACAGAAATCAGTTGTTGATAGCGTGCTAAAAACCGTACGTGACGCCGGGCTGTTGCCGGTCGCAATTGAACCAAGTATCAACGCAACTGCGCGCGTTCTCACTTCGACCGAAGAAGGCCACTTAGCGACGCTCATCGTTGATATCGGTACGACCAGCACCGACATCGCCGTGCTTGACGAAGGCGCGATTCGTATCACCGGATCGGCAAGCGTTGGCGGCAACTCGTTCACGCTTGATATCTCATCGAAGCTTGGTATTTCGCTCGAAAAAGCTCATCAGTACAAAGTCTTGAACGGTTTATCGTCCGGTCCGCAGCGCGAGAAAATCGAAACCGCGCTGACGCCCAGCCTCAAGAAAATCGCCAATGAAATGCGCAAGGTGATCCGCTACTATAGCGAGCGCCTCGTCGACGAGCGCACGATTGAGCAAATCGTCATCGTCGGCGGCGGTGCAAACGTACCTGGTATCGGCGATTTCTTCACAAACGAACTTGTCATGCCGGCGCGCGTCGCTAGCCCGTGGCAGAACTTCGATTTCGGTAATTTGCAAAAGCCGAACCGCCAGTTCCGCCCGCGCTACATCGCAGTCGCCGGACTTGCTAGCGTATCGCCCGCGGAGGTGTGGGGATGATCAATTTACTGCCGCCTAACGATCGCCGCCAGCTCGCGGCAGCGCGGACGAACACGCTGCTTGTGCGCTACGTCGTCATTTTGCCGATTCTAATCATCGCAATGCTCGCCGAGATGGGCGCCGTGTACTTTTTCATGAACTCTATACAAACGAACAACCGGCGTATCATCGCCGAGAATGAAACGCAAGCAGCACGCTACGCCGATGTTAAGAAGAAAGGTAGCGAGTACAAAAAGAACCTGCTCGTCGCAAAATCAATTCTCGATACGCAATTCCCATACACCGCAGTCCTGACCGCTATCGCGCAGGCGCTGCCTGAAGGCGCATCGATTGAGCAAATTGCTATTGATGCGCAAAAGCTCAACACGCCAAGCGAAATCAAAATGCGCGTACAATCGTATCAGCAGGCCGTCGACGTCAAAAATATTCTGCAAAAAATCAAAGTTAATTCAAAATTACTCTTTTCCGACGCAAAAATCCAAGTTGCAAATTACGGCGATTACTACGAGGCAACGTACAACGTCACGTTTTCAAAGGAGATTTTACCGTGAAATCGAAACAACGTACCCTAACGCCATCAATCGCGAGAGCTATTTTAGCAGGCGCATTGCTGCTGATGGCTGCCGCCGGAATCGGCATATTTATATTTGGCCAGCAGCAATTGAGCACAGTTGCTGAAGAAACGCGCAAGTCAACGACCGACGCTGAATCATCGTCAAACGAATTACAGGCCTTGACGACGCTCAAAAACCGGCTCAAAGAACAGAATAAAGATGTTGAGCGCGCCGCAAAAATCGTTTCTATCACTAAAAATTACAGTTACCAGGATCAAGTCGTGCAGGATTTCGTCAACTATGCGAACGCGTCTGGCGTCGTTATCAAATCAATTGACTTTTCGGCGAACAACGCCAGCACAAGCGGCACAGCAAGCAGCTCAAGCAGCTCGACTAGCGCGGCAACAGCAGCCAAGGCACCGAACGGCACGAAATCAATCTCTGCAACAATCACGCTGAATACGCCTGTTTCATACGACAACCTGCGCGACTTCATCTATCGTATCGAAAAAAATTTGTTCCAGATGCAAATCAGCAATTTGACGCTATCGTCCAACAAAGGCACGGGCGGTGTCGTCGTCGACGCATTAACTGTAACCGCTTACGTGAGGTAATTGTATGGAAGTTTCTGTCGCATTCGCACTCGCCGCCAAAAAAATCGGGCAATTTATACACCGCTACCACGTGTTATTGTTCGCCGTGCTCGCTATCGGCGGATTATCGTTTGCAACCTTTTCGCTTTATCAACTCATCTCTCAGCCCGCCGAAGAAGCTACGCAGAGCACATCTGCCAGCTTCGACACGAAAACAGCTGCGCGCCTGCGCAAACTTCACTCGTCCGACCAGCCTGCCGCGCCAAACCTACCGCCAGGACGGACTAATCCGTTTTAGCCTTATGATTATCCTCGGATCAAACCTCAGACACGCACCCGTCGTCAGCATTCAGACGAGCGGCGAAGTTGCCCGCACGGAGCGCGCAATTATCGATCCGGCCGACCTGCGCGTACTCGCCTACTCTGTGACGGGCGCATTGCTACCGAAAACGCTGCAGCTGATGCGTATTGCCGACGTACGCGAGCTGAGCAGCATGGGATTTATTGTTGACTCAATTGATGAATTTATTGCGCCAGACGACGTCGTAAGTCTACAGAAGATTTACGATTTGCAATTTGACTTGCTCGGTATGCGCGTGATTGATCAACGACGGCATAAGCTCGGCAAAATCATCGACTTTACTATCGACACGAATACGTTTTTGGTGCAGCAGCTTACCGTCAAGCGGCCGTTATTTCGCAGCCTAAACGACACGGAATTACTCGTGCACCGCTCGCAAATTATTGAGATCAACAACGACGAAATCGTCGTGCATAGCGAGACCAAGGCACCTGAGCCTGAATTGCACGAAGTAGTCGGCAGCTACGTCAATCCGTTCCGCAAGGCGAATCCCGCTAAGCAGCCGATCAATGAGAAAGAATAAAAATTGTCAGACTAAGAAGTTAAACGTCATTATTCTGCAGCGCTTGCTTGATGTCGTCGTAGTCGAAACCTTGCCGCGCCAAATACGCGATAAATTTTTGCTCGTCCGGATAACGGCGGCGTTTTTTGGCGATAATTTTAGCAAGCTCCTGCAAATCACTGCGATCCGATTCGGCAAGGACGCGGTCAATAAGCGCGCGGTCGATTCCTTTAGCGGCAAGCTCGCTTGATAATTTTCGCTTCGACGTTCCTTTTAAGGTATTGCGATTTTCAACCCACCAACGCGCAAACGCCTCATCGTCGACGTAGCCTTTTTCGCGCAGCCGCACCAAGACGCGGTTTGCCATGGACTGATTGACGCCAGGATGCTCTTTTATGTGCCCAGTGCGCCGCGATTTGTAGCGCCGCGCTACCGTCTTTCGCTGTAGATAATCGCATACCTCGCGCACCGAATGCGGTCTGGCGAGGCAATACTCAAGCGCGCGCGCATACAATTTGCCAAACTGGCTTTCGGCTTCCAGCTCCGCCAATTCCGCCGCCGTGACGCACTGTCCGACTTTCACGCCTAGATCTGCTACCTGCGAAATGTCCAGGCTAAACCGGTATTTCCCGTCGACCGAAACATTCACGCGGTCAGGATTGCGGGTTTGAGTGGATAGTGCGGTGATTTTATGCGTTTTTGGCGGATCATGCTCCATAGTGTTTATTGTAGCATTTTGCCTAGTGACGAGCAGCATGTCAATTCGGCTATACGCGTATCCTCAACATCAAATGCCCAAAAGTACGACAGAAGCTTGACATAGTAACCATTTATTGATATATATATATTGGCTTCACGAGCCAATTAGAAGCTCACATTGAGCAGATTTTACAATTTGGTTACGATCTGAAACAGAGCAAACCTTTCCCTGGCTGCCAGAGAGTCGTTTGCCCTGTTTCAGATGAGCAGGCGTCAAGGCAACTACGATCAGAAAGAATACCATGATCTCTCGAAAGCTCATTGTCACAATTGTTGCCATGCTGCTGGCTGCTGTTTCGCTGGCAGCGTGTGCAAACGATTCGGAGACCGTCTCGCACAACCTCTCGCAGGACGCAGACAACTTCAAGGTGCACCGACGGGTTGTGTTTTTTAACGGAATTACCGATAAGTATCTCCTTTCAATTGAGGGGTACTGTTCAATCACCGATGAAGACAACCAGCTGGAGGTGACTTGTAAGACCGGTGAAGGTACGTATAAGAAACACTTCCTCGGGCTGTCAGATAATGTATCTTATTTCGTTGAACAGCTTGAACCGATCGAATCCGACCCGTACCACTACAAGGTGGTATTCAAGCCGGAGACTATAGCGCCAGACGTTGAGCTGCGCACTTCAGACGGCTAAGCCTGCACCAAATTACAACTAAAACCCTAGGAAATCCCTAGGTTGCACGGGCAGCCCTAGCGCCAGAACCTGAGGCTGCCCGTGTATAAGTCTTATAATAAAGATATTGCCATTATTTCTAGCAACATACTCCTAGACATTCTAATTCAACTGGCTTATGTTAAAAAATATTCGCTCTTAGAAAACATAGGAGGAAACTCATGTCAAACTGGACTGATAAAGATTTTGAAACATACACGCAATCCGATTGGGAACTTATTAAATCAGTAAAAGAACTTACTGATACCAACCTCGGCAATCCTGCCGTCTTGAAATTTGCAAATGAAATAGCGCTAGCGATTTTCGGCATGCTGTGCGTGCGGCGGCACAAAAAGGGCAGCGAGGGCGCAGACGGACTTGGCATGGCGCTTCAGGAATATACCGGCACCGTCTTAGGATACAGCAAAGGCGGCGAAAATGACGGCTGGGCGGACGAATACGCAAAGCCGATTGACCAATTTATACGTTTCGGCAAAAAGAAATTTAACAAAAAAATCGTAAAATAACAAGAATACACCGATGGTCTCGGCGCATTCTTTGCTTTGTACCACGAAAATATACAACTAAGCACGGCTAGTCAACTGTTCTCCTCCGCCTCCTTCACTTTCTCCCGTACTTTATCATCTATCTCCGCCAGCACATCCGGATGTTCTTTTAGATACTTTTTGGTTTGCTCGCGTCCCTGCCCAATCTTTGCGTCATTGTAATCAAACCACGCGCCAGCTTTGCCAACTACGCCGTATTGTACTGCCAGATCAAGCACGTCACCAGTTTTTGAAATACCCTCATTATACATGATGTCAAATTCTGCCACGCGGAACGGCGGCGCGATTTTGTTCTTCACAATCTTCACGCGCGTACGGTTGCCGATGACGTTATCGCCCTCTTTGATTTGTCCAATCCGGCGAATATCTGCGCGCACCGACGCGTAAAATTTCAGTGCGTTGCCGCCAGTCGTCGTCTCAGGATTGCCGAACATCACACCAATTTTCATACGGATCTGGTTGATGAAGATTACCGTCGCTTTCGACTTGTTAATAATGCCAGTCAGTTTGCGCAGCGCTTGACTCATCAGCCGCGCCTGTAATCCCATATGCGAATCGCCCATGTCGCCATCAATTTCTGCCTGCGGCACAAGAGCTGCAACCGAATCCACAACAATAAGATCAACTGCGTTAGAGCGCACTAATGTTTCGCAGATTTCTAGCGCCTGCTCACCATTGTCTGGCTGCGACACGAGCAAGTTGTCGGTATCGACGCCTAATTTTTTGGCATACGCCGGGTCGAGCGCGTGCTCTGCATCAATAAACGCTGCCGTACCGCCTTGCTTTTGCATCTCGGCAATAGCGTGAAGCGTCAGCGTAGTTTTACCGCTTGATTCCGGACCGTAAATCTCAATAATCCGCCCCTTCGGGTAGCCGCCGCCGAGCGCAATATCTAAACTTAAACTGCCGCTCGGTAACAACTCGACATCAACTTTCTTCGCTTCACCGAGTCGCATAATTGAACCATCACCGAACTGTTTGGTAATTTGATCCATCGCAAGCCCTAATGCCTTTAGCTTGCCCTCGTCTGCCGTTGGTTTCTGTGTCGGTGTCTTTGCGTCGGTTTTCTTCGCCATGCTTCCCCCTCTCGTAGCCTCATTATACCCTAGACGCATATTTTTTGGTATAATACCAGATATGAAACGAAACGGGTTCACTGTTATTGAGCTGCTCGTTGTCATCGCTGTGCTTGGCGTTGGCTGCTGGCTTTTTTTTAGCGAAAAAATGAAACTAGACGCCGTCCAGCGCGACAATCAACGCAAGGTCGCTATCAACGCTATGTACTACAGTCTTGAAGAGTACTACTATGCTAAATTCGGCTATTACCCGCAAACGATCGACAGCAAAACGCTGCGCACCGTTGATCCGGAATTATTTACCGACCCGACTGGTATTAAATTCGGCAAAAGCGGCGCGGACTACAGTTATAATTCAACCGGCTGCTCCACCGACGGAAAGTGCACCGGCTACACGCTGCTCAGTACGATGGAGCGCGAAGGCGACTACCGTAAGCAAAACCGCGAGCACAAAAGCTAATCGTCGCCCTCGCCGACTGGACGACCATTCTTAAACGCCTCGACAGCATTATTCAAAATTGCGATTTCGTGCTTCGGATTCGCGACATAGTGAAAACGATACGTTGTTTCGTCGCCCTCAGTGCTCAGCCGAATCGAGCCGTAATTAAATATCGTCTGCAGCGGTCCTTGCTGCGAATAGCTCGCATCCTCAATGTTTGCCAGACTTACCGTCTGCTCGCGCTTTGAGAAAAGGCTCATTTGGATTTCTTGAATCACGCTCTCATTCGTCAAAAAGAAATGGTTTTGCGTATACACCCACACCGCGATATAGCCGCCGATCGCAAATAACGTCATCACCATCGTGGCAATGACAATCACTTGATTGTATGCCGCAAGCGGCAGCCCGATACGCTTCGCCATGTCGGGGTAACAAAACATACATACCGCCGTCAGCGTAATGCCGGTAAGCGACAGTATTATTGGCGTCCACAATCCAATACTATGGCGCGTCACAGCGCTGATAACATATTCGTGCTGGCTTAAGTTCAACCAAGGAAAGCGCTCAACAGACTCTTGGTGTTTGCGGCGTGTTTCTTCGGAGATATGCACGGGAATCGGCTCAGTTGAACGTGCAACGTGCACGACTTGCTTGCCAGAATCGGTGACCTGCGTGTGCGCCGGCTCGACCGGCGCTGCGTACAGCGGCCGCCCCTCGGCGTCGTATGCTACTGGTTGCTGTCCGTTCGCTGCGTTGTCATCGCTCATCGCTCACCTCCTCGCCGTTAGTACTACCTATAGTATACTACAAATTCAAATGCTTGCGTGCCCGCGGCGTTACGCGCCGGCCGCGCGGTGTGCGTTCAATGAAGCCGATTTGCAGTAAATATGGCTCGTAGAAATCCTCAATCGTACTCGCTTCGTCGCCGGTCAGCGCTGCGATAGTGGTCAAGCCCACTGGATTATCGCCATAATTTTTAAGTATTGCGCTCAGCAATTGCCGATCGGCGGGATCAAGTCCCAAATCATCCACTTCTAGCAGCTGCAACGCTTGCTGGGCTATCGGCATATCAATGATACCGTCGCCGTTCACATCAGCGTAATCACGCACCCGCCTAAGCAGCCGGTTAGCGATTCGTGGTGTCAAGCGCGCCCGAGTACTCAGCAGCTCCGCGGCTTTTTTGTCAATCGCCGTCGCTAAAATAGCAGCACTGCGGCGCACGATCTGTGCAATATCTGCCGGCGTATAAAACTCTAACCGATAGATATGCCCAAACCGATCGCGCAGAGGAGCCGCTAAACTGCCCGTTCGCGTCGTCGCACCGATGACAGTAAAATGCGGCAAGTCCAGCCGCACGCTTCGCGCCGCCGGCCCTTTGCCGATGACGATATCCAGCTTATAGTCCTCCATCGCCGAGTACAACACTTCCTCCACCGCCCGGCCCAACCGGTGAATTTCATCGATAAACAATATATCGCCGTCTGCTAAGTTCGTCAAAATAGACGCCAAGTCGCCCGCCTTTTCGATCGCCGGTCCGCTTGTCACGCGCAGCCCAGCGCCCATCTCGTGCGCAATGACACCCGCCATCGTTGTCTTGCCAAGACCAGGCGGCCCATACAATAGCACATGATCAATCGGTTCACCGCGTTTTTTCGCCGCCTCAATCGCCAAACGCAAGTTACGCTTCAACCGCTCCTGACCGACATACTCATCAAACGTCTGCGGACGTAAAGTTACTTCAATCTGCTGCTCCGCGCCGTCATCATCATGCGCGCTAGTATCAACGATTCGTTCAATTGCCATAGATACAGTATAGCATTATAGCGGCGGGGTATTGACTTTGGTCGGCAAGTATGATATATATATATTAACTTTTCGCAATCCTGCGAGAGGTGGAACATTGAGAAAGGAGGGGGCGACATGTCCCCCATTGCTGCTACTGACACTGAGCTTGAGAACAACCTTGACGCTGTCGTCGCGGAGACGCTGCGCGCCCCGCGCAACAAGACCATCCGCCCCTATGCCAACATGCGTAGGAGCTTTGAGAGTCGGGTTCGGGGAATCGTCATCAACGGCCCACACATCGATGATCTCCTCGTTCTCGCCCGCACAGGCGAGGAGGTTGAGTTCAACATTGTTTGGTTCGTCAACGGACTCAATGAGCCTGTCAAGATGACAGGTCTTGTTACCCCTCTCAACGCTGTTGAGTGGAGTATCGTGCGCAATAACGTCGTCGTCCGGACTGACGACTGTGACTTTGTGTACTACCCTGAGAGAATCGGGGAGATTTTTCGACACGACGAAGGTATTGTTCCCGAGGCTCTCCAGAGCTACGGAGACTACCTCCCCGTCCCGCGGGACGGCAGGGACGACTGACTTAGTCTCGCGGCGCGGCACTCGCGCCTCATCGGCTGAGTGCCGCGCCGCCCTGGCAGCTAGCCGCCCTTCTACATCAGGCAATCTGAAGCAGAAGAGCACGGGCGCCGCGCCCCGATTCCGTTTGAGCGCTTTCGCTCCCGAACGTCGAGTCGGCTCGGTCTCCGAGCGCTAGCCTAGCGAACTCCGTTCGCCTCCTTTCTTCCGCTGCCGCTTGAGCTGCCCTTTCCTAGGGCCTCGCGGTCGCTATCAGAGCCGTTCACGGCTCTCCCGCCCGGGTTCACGCCCGGGCTTTTCCCTATTTATTATTGTTTTAGTGCCCGCGTCACGTTCAATACAAATGATATGGCGCGGAGATGGTAGACGTCAAGACAGTGCTCAAAACTGCCGAGTTCAAAAAAGTATGAAGATCCAAGAAGAGAACACTGCACCGGGAGTATAAAAGACAGGCAACCTATGCAGTTAAGCTCTTGCGGAATAGGATCTAGGCTTGTATAATGCATCATGCTGGAGATATACTTCAGTACACTCAGAGGATAGGAGATGCCATGAGTATTAAGGGGAAGCCTGTTAGTGCTGTGACTGCGACGGTTTTGGTCGCGTGCAGCCTGCTCATTCCATCTGTCGCCAATGCGAGTCAGGAATCGCTTGACCGCGGGGACTTTAGCATCGCTTGCCATCAGCAGCACGGCTGGAGCTAGTTTCCGCAGCATTTCGGTGGCGGAGCCTACGGATGGAAGTGCACTAACTTCTTCCACAAGAAAGTAGACATCAGCGTTCAGCGCTACTGTAGGTCGGCATACGGTGCCGATGCCAAGCTCCGCAACGCCGCCGATCCTTACGGCTGGTACTGCGCATAGCGCGGTACCACTCCCCCGTCCGAGTATCATACAACACGATACTCGGACGGGGCTTTTTACTATCCATTGTAAAACACGCTCGTCCATGTATAATAATAGACATGAGCAGCAATAAAAATCACACAAAAGTTAATTGGCAAACTATAACTATCACTGTCTTGGCGATTGCGTTAGCGGTAAATTCGTTTCTGTTATATGCATTTTATTGGTCGGTCGATCACTTTCTGACAAACCAGGTCGAAATCAACGCTTCTTCAGTGCGGCGCGATACAGAGCTGAAAAAGCGCATTGATGCACTTGAGAAGAGGTAATCCATCTAGGGCGCTTGGGGCTCAGGTGTAGAAACTTATAACACTATCGCTAAAGGTTATCCTCGCAACGCCCGCGTCACGCGCTCGGCTGTCGGTAGCGCCGGATCAACTCCTTCAAGCGCGCGTGTGGCGTCTGCTAGTGTATAACCGAGCGCCACGAGGGCTTCAAGGGCTTCGTCGGCGGTATTAGATAAAGTTTGCGACAATGAATCGGCGCGGTCGTATGCGACCGGCACGCCAACTTTATCGCTCAAATCAACTACCACGCGCTCGGCGGTTTTTTTACCAACGCCGGCAGCTTTTTGAATGAAGGTGTGGTCGGCGTTAGCAATAGCGTTGCGAACAATTTCTGCCTCGCCCAAGCTCAAGATTGCGAGCGCCGCTTTCGGCCCGACGCCCTGTACGGTGATGAGCAGTTGAAATAGCTTTTTTGCCGCCAGCGATGAAAAGCCGAATAGCTCTTCTGCTTGTTCACGTACGTGGTGGTAGGTGTAGATTTTTGCCTCGCTGCCTACGCTGAAACGCTCAAAATCACCCGCTGCCACATACACTTCGTAGCCGACGCCGCCGGTATCAACGACAATACTATCATTAAACTTCTCTGCAACCGTTCCAAACACATGCGCTATCATTATCAACCGTCCTACGGATTAGTTGGCGTCGTATTGCCGCCCGGATTGCTCGGCGTCGTACTGCCGCCATTATTGTTTGCTCCGCCGCCGGTATTATCGTTGTCCGAATCATCGTCTTTCGCGACGCAGTTCGCGGTGTTGCGCGAATAGCGCGAAGCAGCTGCCTGTGTCTTTGGTATTGTGACAATTTTACCTGTTTGCGTATCGCAGACAGTGACGCGCTGGCTATTAGCACAATTTGCGGTGTCACGCGAATGCTTTGTGCTATCGTATTCATTTGTATCAATTGATATGACTTTGCCGGTTGAGAGGTCACAGACTTGCTCGACCGCTGCTTTACAGTTTGCTGTGTCTTTTGAATATTTCGACTCGCTAAATTCGTCTTCTTTGATCGACTCGACTTTGCCGGTCGCGAGGTTACAGACACTGATGGTCGTCGGTTCGGCATTGCAACTTTCGGTCGGCAACGCGCCGCTCATGAAATATTCGTTGTAAGTGTTACCGCCCGCTTTTGCCGCTAAACCGCCGTTCTCGCGGCAAACAGCACGCTGTACAATACCGCTTGGCACATTAAATTTCACATCAGCCTTGCCTTTCAATAGCGCCGACATCGTGCCTTTGAAGATCGGGCCCGCCATATCGCTGCCGCCGCTGCGCATCACCGTGTTATCGTTATTGCCGACCCACACACCGACGACGTACTGCGGGTTGTAGCCGATCGCCCAGGCGTCGCGGTTATCATTTGTCGTGCCGGTCTTGACCGCTACCGTACGATTGCCCGGCACTGTAATCGACGAGCCGAAAATCCGGGCGCGCGTTGCAGCGTCGCTTAAGACATTTGAAATCAAGTATGCGCCCTGCTGGCTAATCGCCTGCCGCCCTTTATGCTCGCGTGCAAAGATTTGCTTGCCGAATTTATTGTTAATTTCCGACACCATTGTCACGTCGTATTGTTGCCCGTTGTTTGCAAACGCTGCGTACGCATTCGCCATTTCGACCAGCGGGATTTCTGCCGAACCAAGCGCCAGCGACAAACCATAGCCGCTCGTGTTGTCGCTCAGCGTGGTGATGCCAAGTTTTTTAGCAGCGCTAATCGACTTTGAGATACCATACTTTTGCATCACCTCCACGCTCGGAATATTGAGCGACCAGTTGAGCGCCTGGCGCACCGACGCTTTGCCGCGGCTCGTTTCGCGGCGATCGGCATCACGCGGGACGTACCCGCCGCCGAAATCCTTCACTTTGTCGTCGAATACGGTTGCGGGCGTTATCGTGCCGTCAGCGAGGGCATTTGCGTAATAAATCGGCTTGAAGCTTGACCCTGTCTGGCGCGCCGTCGTCACCATATTGACCTTGCCCCACTTTTCATTATTATAATCAGCACTGCCGACCAGGGCACGGACTTCGCCGTTCGTCGGGTCGACGATAATGCCGCTTGCATTACTGCCGCCCATACGGTTAATGTATTTCATCTGCGCGGCGATATTGCCTGTTAGCGTTTGCTGCGCCGATGCGTCAAGTGTCGTCTTCACCTGATAGCCCGAGCGCATGACTTTTTCATAACCGTACTTTTTACTCAGTTGGCTAATTACCATTTCCGCAAAATGCGGCGCAATCGACGCTTCGTTTTTCTTCGCGCCTGCGCCATACGCAAGCTCTTGCGTAGCGGCGGCATTTTTCTGATCCTCGGTGATAAAGCCGTTTTTCACCATGCGCGACAGCACGGTATTTTGACGCTCTTTCGCGTAATTTTTATTGCCGCTAATCGGCGAATACGCGGTCGGTGCCGGCAGCAGCCCGACGAGCATCGCGCTCTGCGCTACATCAAGCTTATCCGGCGTCGTATTAAAATACGCTTTCGCAGCCTCTTCGACGCCGAACGCATTCTCGCCGAAATACACCGAGTTCAAATACATCGCCAGAATCTGATCTTTCGAGTAATTTTGCTCTACGGCAATCGCCATAAAAAGCTCCTGGTATTTGCGGAAATAGCTATGCTCGTCGCTCAGCAGAGTATTTTTCACAAGCTGCTGTGTCAGTGTCGAGCCGCCGCCCGTCCGCGTCACCAGTGCGCGCAAAATACTCAGCGGATTAAAACCGCCGTGCTTATAAAAATCCTTATCCTCGCTGGCAATCAGCGCTTTTTTCATACTGTCAGAAATATTCGCGAGCGCCACATCGCTGCGGTGTTCCGCCCGCCCTACGCTATAGAATGCTTTACCACTCGCGTCTTGCAGTACGATACCGGTATTGTTGCGGTTCATTAGCCGCTCTGGGTCTTTTATGTCGTTCGCAAGCATAATGTAGGTGACAACCGGCACGATAATCAAAAACGCAAGAATCGGCAGTACGATAAACAACGCTTTTTTCTTCGCCGGCAGCCCGCGCCACCACGTTACAAACTCGCCAAGCTTGCCTGGCGGTGTCCACTTTGGACGGCGGTGCGGCGACTTTTGCCGCCCTAAATTCGCATAGCGCCCCATGCGCGCCGGTTTCATTTTTGACTGCTTCTTTTTCAATAATAAACTATCCACTGTTTCATTATACCGCGTGTCCGCGCTGCATAAAAGCGTGCGTCAGCGCCGCAGCCAGCGCATCGGCGCAATCGTCTGGCTTCGGCACTTCTGTTAACCCTAATTGCAATCGCACCATTTCCTGCACTTGCGGTTTTTTTGCCGCGCCATAGCCCGCGATCGATTTTTTGATTTCATTCGGCGTGTATTCGTAAATCTTAAGATTCGCCTGCTGTCCTGTGAGCGTCGCTACGCCGCGCGCCTCCGCTACGCTAATTGCTGTCGTAATATTTTTTGTAAAAAACAGCTTTTCGATCGCCATATGCTGCGGCTTTGTCTCGGCGATGATTTCCGTCAAACTACGGTAAATCTCCTCAAGCCGTTCCGGCAGCGGCGTATGCGCCGGCGTCGTCACCACGCCCGCCGTCACCAGTTTCACGCGCCCGCGCACGGCGTCGATCACGCCAAATCCGAGAATGCCCGTACCGGGATCAATACCAATAATACGCATGGTTGTTATTTTTGCCACGGCAAGCGTATGCGCCGGAATAATCGTGTAATTTCGCGCCGCCACTCCCAGCCGGCATAGCCCGAGCCTGCCGCCGTGATGCCGCCGACCGCCCACCACATCGCATAACTTGACGCAGCTGCCGTGTCTGACTCAACAGGGTACGATGTTAACTTTACGCTTTCTGATTTCTTCTTGCGGCAGCGGTTTGTCTCAGGATTGCGCTCCCAGCCGTCTTTGCACGGTTTCGGCGTTTTATCGGCGCTCGCGATTTTTTTGCAACGCCCAGTTTTCGGGTCGCGGAACTGATCGTCGCGGCATGGCTTAAGTACTTTTGCCGCTGCTGCCGCGATTGAACGGCAACGACCCGTTTCTTCGCTGCGGTATTGCCCGTCTTTACACGGCTTTACCGTTGCAACTTTCGCGTAATTTTTACAACGACCAGTTTCAGGATTGCGGTATTGCCACGGTTGGCAAGGCTGCAACTCGCGCTCAACTGGCGTCTGTTTTTCTTTGACGCATTTTCCCGTCAGCTCGTTGCGAATTTTTCCGATAGGACACGGCAGCCACAACTCCGCGACATTGCCGCGCCCAGGCGTGAATGCGTACGTCGCCATCCAATCATCATCAACCAAACTCCACGACGTATTTTTTGGTAATTTTTCGTAGTAGATTTCGTCGACCGTTTCGCCGCTACTACTCAATATTCGCACTGTGCCGGTCGTTTTGCCAAGCTTTAAGCCGGCTTCTTTTACGTTTACTGTCAAAAAATCATGCACCGCAAGCTCGCTGTCGCCAAATCCATATTGCTTTTTATTGCTGCTTGTCGCTAGCTTGCAGCCGTTTAGATTAGCTACTGCATCGCCCGCGTTATAGATTTCAATAAATTGATCGTCGAGATTAGCGCCGATTTCGGTTAGTTTTATGTTAGCGCAAGCGTTAGGTGGTACTGTCGGTTCGTGCGGATTATCGGGCGGCGATGGATCGCTAGGCTGGCTCGGCTGCGGCGGGTTAGGTGGCTCCGGCGCCGCACAGTTGATAAATTGTCCAAGTGAAAATTCATTTCCGGCAGTGAAATCATCCGCGTTATTATCACTATCGCGCACGACATTAGCGCCTATGCAGCGCTGCAAAACATTTTGCTTTTTTGAATCAATCTTTGCAGCAAATTTTTCAAACGCTGCCGCTTTATTCCATCCGATCAAGTCCGCCGCTCCGCCCGCTGCCGTCACGAGCCGCACTGAACCATTTGCAGCAAGCGAGCCGCTTTTATAACTGTCGTCAAATACTTCGCGGATTTCAGAGAGTGCTTCATTTTTACTGTGTCGCACCGCATAAAATTCTCCGGGCTTCAGTGCTGCATCGCCAAAATCTTTCAAAATCCGCGTCTGTTCGCGCGCGCCGCCCGTAAAACCTTCTTTCAGGAATTGCAGCCGCCAACCTTTCAGATTTACCGCCTCGTTGCCCGCATTATACAATTCAACAAACTCTTCCGCGCCAGGACCAATTTTTACTTTCGAGATGAGAACCTTTGGCGGCGGGATTGTAGACGAATCAGCGGCAGCAGCTTGAGCCGATGGCGACGTCAACGCATCTGCTTGCGGTGCGGCAGTTTGCGCTACAGACGCAGGAGCTGCGGGCGCAGGAGAAGTTTCCGGCGCAGATGACGCAGCTGGCGGCGTTGCCGGCGGATCAGATTCAGCTGTCGCAACAGGTTGAGCTTGCGCGACCGAAGTTGTATCAGACTTCACAACCGCAGATTCGGCGGCTGTTTCCGGCTGCGCTGCTGCGTGTTCGGCTGCTGGACTTTCCGTATTGTCAGACGGCACATTAACCGCCAGTGCTGCTGGCGCAGGAAACACCAGTCCAGCAATCAGTATCATAAGTAGTCCGCGTCGCATTACATTCATGCTTATCTCCTTACTTACGCTTAATACGTAAAGTATACCAAAGCGTATTACGGCGCGCAAACTACTCGTCAATGTCAACTGTAATATCGGCGTTTGTATGGACGTTCGTGACGTCATCCAGCTCTTCGACTGCGTCGAGCACCTTCATCAGTTTGCGCGCAGTCTCAATATCACCAACCGGCACGTCGTTATTAGCAACATATTGCAATTCAGCATCTTCAACGTTCAGCCCGGCCTGTACGAGCGCTGCGCGGACTTTTGCTAGATCTTTCATGTCGGTGTAAACAGTCAGCCCACCGCTTTCTTCAACCGCATCTTCCGCGCCGGCATCAAGCACTTGCAATAGCGCGTCCTCGCCGGTAGCCGCTACGCGAATCACGCCTTTGCGCGTAAACTGGAACATCACGCTGCCTGCGTCTGCCATTGTGCCGCCGTTTTTGGTCAATGCGGTACGGATTTCCGGATACGTGCGGTTTTTATTGTCGGTCGCCGCCTCAACAATAATACCGACACCACCCGGACCGTACGCCTCATACGTCACTTCTTCAAGCGCTGCCGCATTTTTATCGTTCACGCGGTCAATCGCACGCTGGATGTTGGCATTTGGCATATTAGCGGCTTTTGCTTTTTCGATCGCCATTGCTAGCGCTGAGTTCGTCGCCGGATCGGTACCGCCGCGCGCCGCAATCGCGATCTGGTTACCGATTTTCGTGAAAATAGCGCCGCGCTTAGCATCAACAATCGCTTTCTGGCGATGCGTCGTCGCCCATTTGCTGTGTCCTGACATACCGACTCCTTTGTTTTAATTACATCACAATTTATTACGATTATAACAGATAGCAGCGCACTATTCTACTACCGACGCGTCGCGCAATCTGTAGCCGCTCGCGCGTTTCATATACCCCACTGCCGCGAGCAACACCACATACCACGCCGCAGCACCGACCCAGCCAACCTGCTGCGTGATTTGTGCCCACGGCTGTTCGGCGCACCAGTAGGTTGCCGCTATCATACACGACAGTACGAATTGCGCCGGATACCCCAATACTGCCGCCAAGCCGGGTGCAACCATCGCGCCAACGCCCGCGCCCGCCGCCAGCACCATTGTGAATGGGATAAACGGCACGATGAGTAAATTTGCAAGAAGCGAAATCACGCTAATTTGCCCAAATGCCACCAGCAAAACAGGCGCGGTTACTAATTGCGCCGCCAACGTTTCCAGTAAAATTTGCCCGATCGCCGGCGCAGTCTGCCGACCGAAAAAGTACGCCGTCATAATCGGCGCAACGATGATAACGCCCGCAAACGCCGCAAAACTCAATTGCCAGCCGACATCTCCCCACGCGTAGCTCGGATTCCATAGCGTTGTTATTGCGAGCGCCATGCCAAGCAGTACGACCGGATGAAATTTACGACCGTAATACCACGCCCATAAACTTAACCCCGTCACGAGGCCGGCGCGCGTCATGCTCGGGCTGAGACCGGTCACCGCCATAAATCCGCCAATCAACCCCGCGCTTGCAAACATTGCCAAAAACTTCGATACTTTCGCAAACAAACGCCGTGCTAAGCGCACTAAAATCGTTAAATTATAGCCGCTTGCCACGATGATATGCGTTAGTCCGGCAATTTTCAGCGCTTCTAACAATTGCGGCGGCAGTTCGCTCTTTTTGCCCAGCAAAAAGCCGATACCGAGGCTTGCTTCTGGCTCGCGAATTGCCCGCCGCACCTGCGCCGCAAAACCATCGCGCAATTCTAGCGCCGGATCGCCGCCCGGCACGCGCTTAGTTTTGAGCACTGACGCCCGCGCCAGCGACGCTGCATAGTTACCGAACCCAGCGCGCAGCGTACCGCTAAGCCTCAGCCGATCGCCGCGCTTGATATTGCCCGGCTTCGCGATTGTCACCCAAATCTGCCCGGGCAGCGACCGCTCGCCCAACACTACATCAATAATTTGCAAGCGCAAACCGCCGCCTGACGCTACGTCGGCATCGTCTTTCACTGTGCCAGACAGCACTACTTGTCGGCCAATGAGTGGCTCGTATGCTGTGAGCTGCGCTTGATCGCCCGATCCGCGCGCCAGTCCTACGCACGCGCCTGCCGCTACCGCTAGCACAATCATATACCGCTGCGGCGTTTTGACGATAATTATAAAAATAACGAGCGCCGCCAGCCCAGCGACCCACCCGGGAATATCTGCCCGAATCCACTGAGCCGCCGCGACGCCAATAACCGCACCGTAGCACAGCGCCGCGACATGCCACATCAAATGAATCCGCTCGCGCAGCCAATTCATACCCCGATAGTACCACAGCTTGACTCACCCGCCGACAAGCGGTATAATACGAACCGTTCGGGTCCATAGCTCAGCTGGTTAGAGCACCTGCCTTTTAAGCAGGGTGTCGTGAGTTCAAGCCTCACTGGACCCTCCATGCTTTTTGAAACCTATCCACTCCGTAGGAGTGGGTTTTTATTATCACGCAATAAAATTCTGCGAAATCGCAGCGCCTAAGCTCGTTGCTTCGCTCTATTTCTTCTTTTTATCCGCCGCACTCGCATGCGGTTGGCGGCGAAAACTAATTTCCATAACCGCACAAACAATGCACGCTGTGATAATCGTGTGGCGATACTGCATAATATACGTCGCGTACTGCCGGCTTGCATCGTCCATCTCGACCGCAGCGCGAAATGCGCCGTACGTCAGCATGACTGCAAACACTGCAAAGACAAACGCTCCCGTAACGCTATGCCACCGAGACGACGCGCGCCCCGCCCGCACCATCACGATGAGCGCCGGCAACAGCGTCAACACCGCCGCCACCACGCTTGTCAGCGGCGGCTTCGTCAAAACAAGCCCCGCTTGCGCCACGACTGGCGCCAAACTGCTCGCCCACGCATCCGCAAGCAATGCACCTGCCGCGAGCGCTAATGTCGGCACGCCTAAATTTCGCCGGCTCAGCCATGCTGCCGCAAATAAAATCGCGAGATAGATTCCCAGAATGATGAGATAGGTCATATTGCTATTTTAGCATGAGCAATGCCATGCTTCAGGCAAATCAATCATCACAAGACCAAGTTGGCGTATTAGCATTAAAAGACTGCTGCGTTGTTTCATAAGTTCCCGTCCATTCTTTTCCGCAGCATTCGCATTGCGCCAGCCGTTACGCTCCGACCTTGTCTTTCCTCGGCCGCCGCTTGGCGTTACGCTCAATGTATTCAATGATCGGTGTCGCCACGTCGCGCCCTGTAATTTTTTCAATGCCGAAGCCTGGGCTAGCATTTACCTCCAGCACCAGCGGTCCGCGCGCCGAACGCATGAAATCAACGCCGGCAACAGTCAGGTTCATCGCCCGCGCTGCTTTCACGCACATTTTACGCTCTTCATCGGTTAATTTAATTGCTGTACCGGCACCGCCCTTGTGCAAATTACTGCGGAAATCGTCGTCCAAGCTCTGGCGCCGCATGCTCGCCACAACGCGGCTGCCGACAACAAACGCGCGAATATCCGTTCCCGCCGATTCCTTCACGAACTCTTGCAGCAATACGTTTGTGCCGTCTTCATTTGTAAGATAAAAAGCCTGCAGCACTGTATGTCCGCGCGCTTTCGCAACTTCTCTGAGCCGCTTCGTCGAATAGTTTCCGGGGCCATTAGATAAGATAGCGATTTTCATCAGATAATATCTCCTCTCGGATTATTATGATAATATTTTTCAAAAAAGGCTTTCGGATCGCGTTTCAATTCTTGAATGAGATCATCCGATCTATTTTCCCGAATGAACCCCTTTGACACGTCTACCAGAAATTTCTTGTTCAATATCTTACAGCCAATCAGCGCCGGATATCTATTCTTCGACCGGTCAGCCAGCGTAAACGTGCCGCGGATTTTCTTACCGCCTAAAATTATCGTCAGATGCGTAAGAAATCTCACTTGCAAGTCGCCATGCGCGCTGCGCACCCTGCTCGCCTCAAAGTTTTTCGTCCGGTACACCGTACCGCTATAAAATTTTGATTCCGGCGCAAAAAGCGTAAATGAAAGCTCGCCGTCGCTGCTCATGGCAATATTCGACGCCCAGATTGACGACCGATCCGCACCCGTATCAATTTTCACACGAATGCTACGTGCGCCCTCGCTCGGAATAACAATATGCGCTGTCCGCCCGATGATGACTTTTCCGCTATTCATAGTGCTACTTTATAATTATATTCGTTTTGTGTCAATTCATTTACCGTACCGTTTCGTCTATATACGTTTTTTATGATTCGCACGCACGATCGCAAAAATCACAGCCGCTAGCACGAACAACCCGATCGTAATGTTTAAGAGCGCCTGAAACTCGCGCAGCATGTAGAGAATCGCCACTGTTACACCGACCGCGCCCCAGATTGATGTGAGCTTGCGCGCAGTCGCTACGCCCATAATAACGACCGCCGCATGTTCAACGAGAAATAGTAATTGATACCAGCCGCCGTCAATAAACGCGGCAGCCAAGCCTGGAATCGTCACGAGACATAATAGCGTTACGAGATGGCACATGCTCTCTATTGGACGTTTGCACGCGTAATATCCAGCATACAATGCCGCCGCAACAAGCGCCCAAAGATGCGTATACACGAGCGCGTGCGTATCGGGAAGCGCTACGTATAGCAAACGCTGCGCACCAAGCATCGCGACAATAATGCCGCATTCCACGAATCCCAGCTGCTTCATTTCATAGCTTTGTATACCAAATACAACTCCGGCGCCAGCCAGAATCGCTGCCGCGCCCGCTACGATAGCTATGTCCGACGATAGTAATGCCAATAGCCCAGCCAAACTAGCCACCGTTAAGCTTGACACGAGCATTGCGTTCCACACTCGCCCGGTACCGCGCCACAAACGATACAACCACCCTGCACCGTAGAATCCAATCAATCCAAACGTCGCAATAGCTACAAGCGCCCCGTTAAACGATACGCCGCACCATGCGCACAACAATGCCACTAATATAACACTCATCACGTTACCGGCATACAATAACGCAGCGCGGCGCACAACATACACGAGCACATACATCGCTACCACCGCCGCCAACCATCCCGCCGAGCGCATCAAGTAAGTTTGATTTGACAACAATGCAAAACTGCCGAACGTTAATGCGCATGCCGCGCCAGACCGCCACCAGGTTTTTGTCTTGGCGGTAGCCCGATTTGCTGCGCGCATCAGCACACTCACCGCCCCAAATCCTACAAACGGCAGCCACGCTGCCAGTGCGCAAATCTCTACATACGATAAATTGCACGCGATACCGGCAAGCAGGATTTGCACGACAAGCACGGTATGAAGTGCATACATCATCACGATTTCCTTTTGGCGGTACGCCGCATGCGCGCCTATCGCCACGATCGGCAGCCACGCTAGCAGGCGCCATTCATTCGCCATACTCATCGCGAGCACCGCGAGACCAATAACTGCGCCATATCCGATCGCGGCGCATCGATACATCGCCGCGGTGCGCGAAACACGGTTGCGCCAGCGGAAATACTCCGCTAACGCAATCGTCGTAGCGCTATGTCCAACACCAAGCGTTACAACAGTTTGCGCAGCATTAAAGCTACACTTAGCGCATAGCAACCACCCCGCCGCCAACGTCGCGCCATGCGCACACAATACCATCCAGCGCAGTTTTTCAACCGCGACAATATAGTAAAACGCCGCCGCAAGGAGCACCCACCAGCCGACATACCGCCATGAGACATCATGCCCCAGTGCGAGCTCATACATAGCTATGTAGAATACCGCAAACAATAACCATATACTCATCGACACGTAGACAAGCGCACCAGCGCTTGGCGTAAGCTGTTTAATTAATAAGCGCAGCGCGAGTACCGCTATAACACACGCCATGTAGATCGTGATGTATACATCGTACGATATATGTACGATATTATTCACAACAATCAATAGCGGCACCGTAATAATATATACCGCCGGCCACAACAGTCCGTAGCGACGCAATCGCGCCGCCGCGAACAAAGACAGCACCATAGCAAGCACTAATTCCACTAGCTGCGGTATCGCTTCTGGATGCGCCAGCGCGGCGTCGCTCCTCGATAAAGATGGAACCGACGCAAGCAACGGCGCGACGAACGCCGCCGTGAAAAATCCAATCCATAGCATTGCCTCGTGAATTGACGCTCGTACACCGCCGACAGGCAAGTAGCGGAGCGACACAATCACATTAAGCAACGCCGCAAGTGCCACCGACAAGCTGATCGCAATATACGACGTGCCGCTTGCCCATGCCGCAGCAGTGCCCGCCGCCACCAGCGTGAGTAATCGCGCTGAAAATTCCGCATAATTGCGTACCGATTTATCCGACGCTGCTAGCGCTTGTGCAATATAGTAGAGCAACCCGGCAACGAGCACCACCGTATATTCCGAAACGCTTAGCACTGCCGCTGAAACGGTCGCCGCGAAAAGCGCTAACGGCACCGCCACCAAGCTTGACGTATAGATTGGCTGCACGAACAATTTCGGCACGCCTGGAATCTTTGCGTAACTCAAGAGCGTCATCGCGCCGCCAAACGCAATCATCACGACGTAATACCATGCCAATTGCGCACCAATCAGCGCCGGCAGCGACATCGACACCGTAAAGAGCGACAAGATAGAAATATACGATAAGAATTGATTTTTGAACGTAATGGCAGCGAACATGTACATTACCACACCGATAAGCGATGTAATAAACCAGCACAGGGCAGCATCATGCAACACGAGCGCGTACATCGTAATACCCGCCACCGGAATACTTGCAAGCGCCGTACCGACAAGTGCCAGCGCCGCTGGGCGAATCATCGGAATATGCTTTTGTAACACAAAACCCGCTGCGTACGATGCAATGATCAGCAGCCACACAAGCACCATACGCAGCCACGGTGCAAGTGCAAATGTCTGCGCCAACAAAATAATACCAGATACGAGCAACAAAACAGCAACATACAGCGCAATATTAATCGTTACATGCGATGACGGCTGCAGCAACGGAGCGCTACTGTGCGGCGGTGGGACAACATAACCTACTGAAGGCGGCGGCTGCACCGGCGCGGGTACAGCATGCTCTTTCGCTAGAGCAGGCTTATTCCGGGATGAAGCAACTGAATCTGATTCGTCCACGGGCGTGCTATTATCACCCTCATCTGCCGTCGCAAATTTTTCGGCTGGTTCGGGCGTAACGGGCAATACGGCGACACTAGGCATTTTAGGCGAATGCGCCGCACCTTGCTCGGCCGCGCGCACGCCATCCCAATAGCCCTGGCGGTACGATGCGCTCATCGGGTCAACCGTACGCTTCGCCTGGCTGCTCTTTTGCGACAACAAAATAGCGAGAACAACTGTTGTGACAAAAAATAGAAATCCCATGCTGCCTCCTCTTTGCGGTTACTCTTAGTATAGCAAAACTGAGAGAAATACTAGTTAGATACTCTCATTTTCAGCGGCTTGCAATTTATTGCGATCCGCGTAACCCTACGAAAATATCCCGCGCCGCTTTGCGGCATCAAATCCTTCAAGCAGCTCGCGCTGTTTCTTTGTCAATTTCGTTGGCGTATCAACAATGACGCTGACGATGTGCGGTCCGCGGCGATCGCTCCGCAAATGCGGCACGCCGTGGCCGGACAGCTTGAAATCCGTACCCGACTGCGTACCGGCTGGTACCTTCATCGTGATAATACCGTCGACAGTCTCAACGTCAATCTCTGTTCCGAGTGCTGCATCAACCATCGAGATATGCTCTTCACTTAAAATCAGATCACCTTCGCGCGTGAATTTTTTATGCGCCCGCACGCGTACGTGCACATACAAATCGCCACGCACACCGCCGGCAACAGCCTCGCCGTGTTCGCGCAAACGAATCGTCGCGCCGTCGTCAATCCCAGCCGGAATCTTCACCGTAATGTCTTGCTCGCGCCGTTCAACGCCCGTGCCGTGGCAGCGCGTACACTCTTTATCCGGGACTTTGCCGCGCCCATGACAGGTTTCGCAGGTCACTGCTTGCTGGATCGGACCAAACATCGTGTTCATCACGCGGATTTGCTGCCCCGCACCCTTGCACGTCGGACATTCTTTTAGCTCAAAACCAGGCTCAACCGTCGTGCCGTGGCAGTGGCTGCACACATCATTAAGTGTTAGCGATAGCGTTACGTCTTTGCCGAAAATTGCCTCTTCAAAGCTCAATGTCACGCGCGTTTCGACATCGCGCCCGCGCGCCTCGCCTGCCGTCCGGCTACCGCCCGCGCCGCCAAAGAACTGGCTGAAAATATCGCCGAATGCACCGCCGCCGCCAAAGTCAAAATGAATATCTTGCCCGTTGAAATTAAAGCCTTCAAATGGATTGCCGCCGCTTGCGCCACCGCCAGCAGCGCCGCCAACGCCCGCATGCCCAAATTGATCGTAGCGCTGGCGTTTTTGCTTGTCTTTCAGTACCTCATAGGCTTCATTGATTTCTTTGAATTTCGCCTCATCGCCACCCGCCTTGTCTGGATGATACTTAACCGCCAACTTACGGAAAGCCTTTTTGATTTCGTCTTCGCTCGCGCCTTTACTAACGCCAAGCACTTCATAATAATCTCGTTTTGCCATAGCCTTTCGCTATTATAACGCACTGCTAGCACTCATACAAGTAGAGTGCTAATTCCTGTGCAAATCGCGGTCAATTTCATCGGCAATCTCGTGTCCAATCGTCTCTTCAAGCAGATCTTCCACTGTCACGATACCAATAATTCGGTCGTTCTGCTCAACCGGCACCAAGTGCGACCCAATCCGCCGGAATTTATGAAACATCGTATCAAGCGCTGTCCGCGCTCCAACCATACGCGTCTTATGGAGCGGAAAACACCAAAGCGGCACCGGATTGTCATCAAAGTCAATATTAATCATGTCTTTTGCGAGCAGCACACCGTGGCATGTTGTCAGCTTGTCGTCGAATACCGGAATGCGGCTATAGCCGCGCGCGATAATTTCGTTCACCATGCGCTCATCGAGAATCGTATCAAGCGTCAGCCACTGCACCGCCTTGATCGGCGTCATGATCTCTCTCACGGTTTTTTCGCTTAATTGCAGCGTACTTTGGATGATTTCGACTTCGCCGCCATCAAGTTCGCTTTTGCTGCCGATTTTATGCTCGCTGATCAGCAGGCCAAGCTCAGCACGCGTCAGCAATCGCCGGTGTTCAACGCCAACCAGATGGTCGAGCAGCAACGCCAGCGGTTTCGCCACCGGATAAACGACAATAATCATCACGCGGATCAGCGGTGCAAAGAACGCGCAGGTTTTCAGTGCAGATTTGATAAAAATCGCTTGCGGAAGCACTTCGCCGAACACTACCATGAGCAACGTTGTCGCAATGCCGGCAATCCAGCCGTTAAAATGATGTTCCAACAATAGCGAACTGCCCGACACCACTGCCATATTTGAAAACAAGATTGCCGCAAGCGACAAATGGGCGTCGCGCCGCAGAGGCAACACTTTTTTCGCCGCACGGTTGCCAAGCTTTGCCTTGCGCCGCAGATCGCCGAGCGACAATGACATCAGGCTGATATTCAGCCCGGAGCAAATCGCCGCCAACATCACAAGTACTACAACTTGAATAAAAACAGAAACATACTGCATGTATTACGCCTTTAGTATACCATCAAACGTCGGTCGCTGCCGAACTTTTATTGTTGTGGCGCGGATTTTTTGCTGCAAAGGCGCGCAAATCGACAACGACATCATCTTCATCGACAATTTTACGCCCGAGCAGAGCTTCAATGACATCTTCAATCGTAACGACACCTGCCGTTTCGCGGTAATCATTCACGACAATGAACAAATGATGGCGCGTCTTGATAAACGCAGACAGAGCTTTTTCAAGTTTTTGATTTTGATTGATACAATAAACTTTTTGCTCCATCGCCGTCTCTGCGCGGTGCGAGCGCTTGTCCGTAAGCGTCAGCAAATCACGGATATAGAGCACGCCGACGATATGATCAATATCGCCATCCATAACCGGAAAGCGGCTGTGCCCGGTCTTGTGCAGTTCGTCAAGCAAAAGCGGTCCAATTAGCTGGTCTTTTTTCACTGCATCAATCACGCCGCGCGGCGTCATGACTTCCTCGACCGTTTTATTGCCGAAATGGAGCGTGCTTTTGATAAGGCGTTTTTCGTCAGCGGTCAAAATCGCACCCGATTCTTTTACCAAATGCTCTAATTCCTGGCGCGAACTGAGCAGACTCGCTTCGGGCGGCGTCGCGACGCTCCGCAATAGTTTACCGACGCTCGGATAACGTTCGACAAACTGCAGCAACTTCGGCTCAAACATCATATAATATCGGTCGGCGACGGCTGCTAGCATACCGTTATGCGCAATACGGCCGTATCCGAGCGCTACAAATACCGCAATCAGCACGCCAGCCAGCCAGCCGAATGCCATAATTGCACACGGCACCGCGCAAACCAGCAACAGTGCTTCAACCGCTTTCTGCAGCGATAGTATATCATTGATGAGCAAGCTGCGCCGCAGTTCTTCTGCCGCCGACACGTCGCCCGTCGCCCGCCGGCGCTGCAATTCATACGACGATAATACGGTACGCCGCGGCGATATACTTGCTACCGCAACGAGCGCGAGAAACAGCGCGGCGAAAATCAAAACCCAAATCGTCTGCATGCTTTCATTGTACCGCAGTATCGCTTGCTTGGCGAGGCTCGGCGCGCTATACTTTACAAAGAGAAACGAAGGAGGATTATGACAAAGCGAGCCTGGATTATTTTTGCCGCAATCTGCGTGGCGATTATCGGCGGATTGATTTATTTGTCGCGCAACAACAAAGTAAACGTGGCAAATGTCGACCCTACCGCTATACAAACCGCTGCTGCCGATAACGGTAATATCGCCGACCACACCTACGGCAATATGAAAAGCAAAGTGATTTTGTTTGAGTACGCCGATTTCCAATGCCCGGGCTGTAATTCAGCGCATCCAATCATCAAAAAAGTCGTCGAAAAATATAAAGGGCAAATCGGCTACGTCTTCCGTAATTATCCGCTGACGAATGCGCATCCGAATGCGCTTGCTGCCGCTGCCGCTGCCGAATCAGCCGGCGTAGAAGGCAAATATTGGGAAATGCACGATAAATTATTTGAGCAGCGCAGCAACTGGGTCGAACTAACGGGCGCAGCGCGCACGAATTATTTCGTGTCGCTCGCAGCAGAGCTTGGTATTAACAAAGATAAGTTTTCTGAGCATCTTGATAGCGCTTCAATCCGCAAAAAAATCGACTATGACCTCGCTGTCGGCGCGAAAGCCGGCGTCGGCGGAACGCCAGCGCTCTTTATCGGCAAAAAAGACGTCGGCAATCAAAAAGTTTCAAACGGTAAAATCATCTCGACAAGCAAGACCGACTCAAACGCAACATACGTCTGGGCGAACGCCGACGACTTCGAAAAATACGTCATCGTTCCTGCGCTCAAAGAGCACGGTATTGCACTACCACGCGAAAACTAGCTGCGCCGAAGAATCATGCATGCGAAAACACCCTGCAACCAAGGTGTTTTTCATACCGCTACCGCAATCAGTATACAATATACCGCTGCCACACCGCGGGCAATATATCCACCGCAATTCGCCTGCTGCAGCTAGGCGCAAACGATACAGCTATTGACATATTTTCTCCTATTAGTGCGTGCATTTGCACGATTCTGCTCGCCATGATTTTGCGCGCTCGACCTTTTGGCTATCATTACATATCACGCGCAGCTCGCGAACTCGAGCCATCATAACGCATTGCCTGCCGGCATGCAAGCATAAACGGATTACGCGCTAGCGTTTTTTCAAGAAATAATACCCCGTCGCAATCGCCGTGATGATACTCGCGGCGACAATAATCCAGAATGCCATCACGCCGTGCGTATCAAACGGGAAGTCGACATTCATGCCAAATAGCCCGGCAAGCATCGTCGGAATCGTTAGCGCGAGCGTCGCGACCGTCAAAATCCGCATCGTTTCGTTCAGGCGCGTATCCATGACGGCGCGGAAGCTATCGCGTACGTTTTGAATCGTGCGCAAGAGCGACTTGCACCGCGCGATTAACTGCTCAATATCAACTGACAAGTCTTCGACGATCCCCTGGTCCTCTTCGCCGAGTTTAATGAGTTTATAGCGCGTATTTAGCGTGCGCTCCAGTGCAACATTCGTCGGAATCAACGCGTCTAAATAGTCGTTCAGTTTACGCTCAAACTCTACCAACGTAGCGATATCGCGCGAACGCAAAGTCGTCACATCGCCTGTAACAGCGCGCGTCTGGCGGTTAATCAGCGCCACGCGCGACTGGTACGATCGCAGCATCGCTTCAACCATTACCAAGAATAATTGTGTTTGCGACGGTGCTTGAATCCGCGTACGGTCAACAAATGGCTGCCACACGCGCCCCATACGTTCACGGCTAAGCGTCACGACATGCTCACCGAGCGCAAACATGATCGGCGTCGTAAAATCATTAAAGTTATCATCAACACCTGGCAACCGCGTGATGAAATATACCCAGCCATCACCCTGCTCAATCCGCGGTATCTCATGCGGGTCAAGTGCGTCATTCACTAAATCATCATCCAACCCAAGCTGATGCAAATGAAACAAATCGTCCGCCGACGGATTTTCGCACCGCGTCCAAGCGACGCATTTAACATCGTCGCAGCGCTCTAAAGCGCCGTCCGCAAACTGGTAGTAGGTAAGCATACGTTTATTGTACCGCGTTTACGGACGATAACGCGAAAATTATGTATTTGATGTGCTGTTCGCGGATGGTTGAGGATTCGTTTTTGGCGCCGTCTGGTTTGCGCCTTGATTTTGAGCCGGCGTGTTGCTTGTCGGCTGACTCGTCTGATTTGGCGGTTGTTGCGCTGACGAACCAGTCTGCGGTGGCGCCGAGCCAGAGCCTCCTGGCGCACCGCCTTGCTGCGACGATCCGCCGGGCGCTACACCTTGCGAACCCGCTAGAGAACGGCTGCCACTTGACTGCATACCAAGCATATACCCAATCACGCCAGTCAGAAGCGCCATTAATACCGCTGCAACTACCAGCCCCGTATTCACCGCTAATTGCCGTGCTGCAGCCGGCGCTTTCGGCGAAGCGTTAAATCCATCTTCTATCTTCATTTATCCTCCTTCTCTTAGTTAGTAATGAAGGAAACTATAACGGCGGCGCGTTAAATCCAGCTTAAAAAAACCTACGGCTTTGCGGCAAGCGGCAGGGAAATCGTAAACGTCGTTCCCTTGTCCTTGGCGCTTCGTACGGAAATCTTACCGCCGTGCGCTTGCACAATCCGCTGCGCAATCGGCAAACCCAGTCCGTACCCGCTAGTTGTGCGCGATTCCTCAGCGCGATAAAACCGCGTAAAAATCTGCTCAACCGTTTTACTGTCCATACCAATTCCCTCATCGCGCACCGCGATCACTGCCTGGCGACCTTTGCGCGTGTTTGATATATGAACCGTCGTGTCGTTGCCGCTGTATTTGATTGCATTATCAAGCAAAATCGTCACGAGCTGTTCTAGTTTCTGGCGGTCGCCGAGTAGCGTCAATTCTACCGTCTCGTCCTCGACGGCGATGTTTTTTTCGACCGCTTGCGCCACTACCAAATTCATCGCACGGTTCACGACTGCCTGTAGCGACACCGGTTCTTTCGTCATAGTCATGTCGTCGTCCTTCAGTAACCCGAGCATGGAGTTTGCTAATGTTTGCAAACGTGTCACATCGCTAACATTATCAGCAATGACACGTTTCGCCTGCGCAAGCGTAAGCTTCGTATTGCGCGCCGCCACTTCATTTGCCGCCAGTAGCGCCGTCAGCGGCGTGCGCAATTCGTGACTGGCATCGCTCACAAAGCGCGATTGCGCCGCCATATTTTCCTCAATCGGCTGCAACGTGTGCTGCGCCAACAAATAGCTCAATAGCGACGCCACGACAAACATTATCAAGTTGACTATCACCAAATTGATCCGTAGCGATGCCATCGCGAAACCTTCGCGCTTCGACAAATAATCGCTCACGCTCAACGACTCGTCGTCAATCACAATCGGCGAGAGTTTTGAATCAGTATGCCGCTGCTCTGGACGGCGGTGAAATTCCTGCGCCGAAAAATTATACAGCACAAAGCTAAACACGATGCTCATCACCATAATAATAGCGAGATATGTACCCGCTAGACGCAGCACATCGCGGCGGCGCACATGCTTCATCTCATGCGCCGTCCTTGATCACATAGCCGAAACCGCGCACTGTTTGAATGAGCGGCTCGGATTGTTTGAATGGTTTATCTATTTTACCGCGTAAATAATTGATAAACACCTCAACGTTATTCGGCAAGATATCAGCGTCGAAATCCCACACGTGCGTCATGATATTTTGCTTGCTCATGATTTGATTTTTATTGCGCATTAAATATTCCAAAATCGCAAATTCCTTGCTTGATAATTTCACCGGCTTGCCAGCACGCGTTACCGTCCGATTCACCGTATCAAGCCTGACATCCTTGGCGGCTAGTACATTATCAAGTACCTCCTGCGGGCGGCGCAGCAGTGCGCGGATACGCGCTCCCAGCACGTCAAAGCTAAACGGCTTCGCGAGATAGTCGTCGGCGCCGCTATCAAGCCCTTGCACGATGTCGCGATTTTGGTCTTTCGCAGTAAGCAAAATAATCGGCGTTGTGTCGTCGGCAGCACGCAGCTTTTTCGCCACTTCATAGCCATTCATTACCGGCATCATCACATCAAGCACGATTACATCGTATTCATCGGCACGCGCCGCATTGTAACCGTCCTCGCCGTCGTGCTCAACATCAACCGCATAGCCGTCAAGCTCAAGCCCTTGTTTGATTGCCTCGGCGATTCGCACCTCATCGTCTACGACTAAAATCTTCATTATTTTACAGTATACCCTCCTCAATAAAAATTTAGTAGGCTGGCACTATTTCCGGCCACATATACCGAACAAGTTGGCGACCACGCTTACTAGCACGCACCCACAAATCGCCGTAAACTGACTTGATCGTTACGAGTTTTTTCGCACGCAGTCGCTCCAGCTGCTGCGCCACGCGCGAACGGCTCATACGCAACCCGCGCGACAAGCCGATTACGTCGTCTTCGCCGTTTTCGGCAATTTGCTGCAGCACCAAAGCTTCGTCGCTAGTGAGATTAACTGGTTGAACTTTTTTCATAGGCTTCTCCTTTGTTTAACAATTAGTAGTATGCCGGGCGCAGCTTGGACTAAGCTTAAATGCTTAAGATAATTTTCTACCCCTGTTAAATCATAAGCGCCAAGTCTTGACACGCTTCTCTGGATAGAATACAATTTAAAGTGTCATGTTGGTTGAGCCTAGTTAGTAGACTCCCTGTTCCTTTCGAAAGGAGGTGAGCATGAAATCGCGGATAGCCGCCATCATGGCGGTGCTAGTGGCGACGTTGGTTTTTCTACCGGCTACCGCTAGCGCCGAGGAAGTGGAGATTACTCGTAGTTACGAGGTGACAGGTTACGAGGTGTGTATGCATCAAGGACACTTTGCCGCCACGACGGTAACTCCATGGGATCCGTATAGCCTCATTTGCTATGATCTCAGCTTCCCTGCTGGAGTGACTCTGTACGGTTCTCTTGACATCCAGGGGTATTGCTCTTTCAAGTACCCGGGGTCAAAGGCTGTATTGGCAGAGCACAATATCTTTGGCTGGCGATGCGAGCGTCGCGAAAAAATAGAGGTTTAAAAACCTCTATCAGCGCCCGCTCAGCCTCTTTT
>ERZ772964.134-NODE-134-length-37886-cov-3.84568_pt1 | contig 37886 bp, 34 predicted proteins | sample MGYA00580675_ERZ772964 | MGnify/ENA primary metagenome ERZ772964 (study PRJEB29015, sample SAMEA2737941) | human oral metagenome | biome: human oral; feature: human-associated habitat; material: dental | place: China | collected 2139 ... | reverse complement strand
CGAAGGGGTAGTTCGCCGCGAGGACGGTCGCGCGGGTCAGGGCGTTGAACAGGGTCGACTTGCCGACGTTGGGCAGTCCGGCGATTCCAATGGTGAGAGACACGAGCGCCATTCTACAGACGGCGAAGCGAGGCTCGTGGGGTGTGCTTCGCTCTCGCGAAGACTCGGGACGTCTGCCCCCTTTCTCCACGAGGCACGGCGACGCCTACTCCAGGTTTCCCGACCAATTCGGGTGCCTATTCCAGGTTTCCCGGCAGAAACCGGCGTCATACGACAGGAATAGGACGGCAAATCTGGAATCGCGGATGCGAGCAGAGGACGTGAACAGCCGACGCGAACCGCAGCTGCAGGCAGAAATCAACAGTCCGGCTCCGCACCGAAGGCCATCCACACCCCGGGCTCCGTCCTCGTTCCGGTGAAGAAGGAATAGGCGATAGTCGCCCCATGAAGATGACGCACTCAGACCTCGTCATGCTCCGAGGGAATCACAAAGGCGCTATCGCTTCACGTGAACTCATCCGAGTGAAGCGCGGAGTCGCCATCGTTGCTCCGAAGCAAAGTGAAGCGCTCCCCCGATGGGAAGCCTTCTCCACTGCGGCCGAAGCCAGGATCCTCGCAGTCGCCCGAACAATGCGGCGCGAAGTCGTCTTCACCCGCGAGTCCGCGATGCTGATCCATGGACTGCCCTGCTGGGCTCAGAACCCCTGCGTATCGATCCGCGTTGGAGGATCATTCACCCCTTCTTTACTCCCCGGCATTATCATGAGCACGCATCAGATCCCAGCGGTTCGACTCCGATCAACACACGGCACGTACACAGAAGCCCAGCCACAGCGAATCGGCGGCCTGCTCGTAGATTCACTCGAAGAGACCGCACTGCAGATGGCACTCAAAGCTCGCCCCCTGGACGCAGTCATCGCAGTCTCGGGAATCATCAAGGCACTGAGTCGATTCGACCGCTTTCGCCAGCCTGCATCGCGCCGACGCGAAGAGATCGTGAAGGCAGGGTTGTTGGACGGTCTTCGAGGTCTCGGCCCCATCCCCGGGAAACGACAGGCAGAAGCGGTGCTTACCCTGTCCGACGCCGGATGCGAGACCATCGGAGAACAGGCGCTTCTCTTCACACTCGCGACGGTTATGCCCTATGAGATCCACACACAGCATGAGGTCGTCATTCGGGGACACTCGTATTTCCTCGATTTCGCGATCCCCTCGTTGAAAATCGCTTTCGAATTCGATGGCCTCATCAAAATGGGCGAGGACCACGACTCTTTTCAGCGTGCTCACCGCGCGCTCCTGTCACGCCAGCGCGAATTGGAAGATGCAGGGTGGACGGTCATCCGCGTCGGATGGGAGGAACTCATGGATCTTGCTGCTCTACGAGCCAAGCTTGTTGGCCGAATCGCCAGATGCACCTCTGCACCAATCGTGTCCCCTGCCCAAGGAGAGGCGCTGTGGAACCGACAGCTGGTGACTACCCGCGTCGCGCGTACACGCACTCGCGCCTAGTCCAGGTTTCCCGACGATCGCAAGGGCCTATTCCAGGTTTCCCGACAGAAACAAGCGCCATACGGCAGGAATAGGACGGCAAACCTGGAACCGGAGGGGAGAGCCCGACAAACCTCCCTGAGACACGTGGATACATGTCGTCAAACACGCGCCGGAAGCCAGGGAAACCTCCCTGCTGCACGGGGAACGGATGCCGAGAAGCCCTGGAACTGGAAATGCGTTGAGCACTCATCACCCTCGCGGAGCCGCACGCCACACTCACCACACCACTCATCCCCCAGCAGCCTCACACCATCTACCTTCGTCAATTCCAGGTTTCCCGACGATCGCAAGGGCCTATTCCAGGTTTCCCGGCAGAAACAAGCGCCATACGGCAGGAATAGGACGGCAAACCTGGAATCGGAGGAGGACAGCGAGGAAAGACCAATGGGTGAGCCTCGCAAGTCCCTCCGCGGTCACTCAGTCAAGTCCTTGCCTGGTCCTTGGCCCGTCAAACTCCGGTATCCGAACGGTGGGCACGGCGCCTCAGAGGAGGCCCAGAGCCCACACTCGAAAGGCGTCAAGCTTTACCCTCAGAGGACGCCCACCCCGCCCTCGAAAGGCCTCAAGCCCTCCCCTTCAGAGGGTCCCGCCCTCGAAAGATCACAGAACCTGCCCTCGTTCCCTCATCTGGTGTGATTTGGCCCGGTTTTGCGGGGCGCGTGGGGGCGCGCGTCCGTAAGCCCCTTTTCCGCGAGCTCGGCGCGCAGATTGCGCGGAAGGGCAAAAGTGATCGTCTCGTTCTCCGTGCGAACGACCTCCACCGTCGGAAAACCACGAGCCTGCAGCCATTCGACGACCTCACGCACGAGGATCTCCGGAACAGACGCTCCCGAAGTCAAACCCACAGTCTTCGCGCCCTCGAACCATTCGGGCTTAAGCTCTTCGGCCTTGTCCACGCGGTGAGCGCCACCAGCCCCGGCCTCGAGCGCAACTTCCACGAGGCGCACAGAGTTTGAGGAGTTCGCCGAGCCGACGACGACCATGACGTCGACCTTCGGTGCGATTGTCTTCACCGCGACCTGGCGGTTCTGGGTCGCGTAACAGATATCGTCCGAGGGCGGGTCGCTGAGCTTCGGGAAACGTTGACGCAGACGGTTCACGGTTTCACGGGTCTCATCCACGGACAGCGTGGTCTGGGAGATCCACACGACGCGCTCAGGGTCGCGGACCTCGATCGAATCGACCTCGTCGGGAGTGCCGACGACCTGGATGTGGGAGGGGGCTTCACCGTAGGTGCCCTCGACCTCTTCATGGCCCTGGTGGCCGACGAGGATGATGTCGTAGTCCTCCTTCGCGAAACGCACGGCTTCGCGGTGGACCTTCGTCACGAGCGGACAGGTCGCGTCGATGGTCGCCAGGTTGCGGGCCTTTGCGGCTTCGTGTACCTGCGGGGAAACGCCGTGAGCGGAGAAGACGATTCGCGCACCCTCGGGCACCTCGTCGGTTTCCTGTACGAAGATCGCGCCGCGTTTCGTGAGGGACTCAACGACGAACTTGTTGTGGACGATCTCTTTGCGGACGTACACGGGTGCGCCGTACAGGTCGAGGGCCTTCTCCACGACATCCACGGCACGATCAACGCCGGCGCAGTAGCCGCGAGGCGCGGCCAGGAGGATACGTCCGCCCTCGCCGCTGATATCGGGCAGAGAGGAGAGGGTGTCGGCGGCGGAAGCTCGCAGGTCCGGAGTCTCGTCAGTCATGCTCACAGATTAGCGGCGTGCGAGCGCGGACGACGAGGCCGAGCGCTCTGGGGTGACGAGGGCGACGTTGAAAGCCTGATTGGACGCTTGGCACCCCTCATTGGCACTTCGCAGGTCAGTGAGGCAGGGCACGGTGAATGCGGCGTCTTATCCCCGCTGTGTGCATGTCAACGACGCGCGACACGCGGATTCAGCCGCAAATCCTCTCCCGATTCGCGAGGGGTAACGCCTCAGTTCAGCAGCTCTTCCAGACTGAAGACACCTTTCCCGATTCGCGCAGGACAAGATCTGCGCTGATCTCTGGCCACTGGCCCGTCCATCCTCCCCCATTCGCACGAGGCGACAAGGTGCACCTCGCCGTTCTCGCCGTGCATGATCCCCAGCTGACGCCTGTCCTTCCTGAGTCACCAGCCTGGCCTCACCTCGATGAGGAGCAGAGGGCGGACTGTGGCATCCTTGACGGGTGCCGAACACCCCTCCACGCCCACCCGCCGCGAAAGCGGCCGATACGACGCGCGATAATCCGTGGCCGCTGCGCCGCCTGACGGAGAACATCAAGATCTACGTCGACCGCATGTCAACCCTGTGGGTAGAGGGGCAAGTCGTCGAGTACAAGCCGCGCCCCGGCACGAAAATGGCGTTCTTCGTACTGCGCGACATCGAGTCGGATACGTCGATGACGGTCACGGCCTGGCCCTCGTTGATCGACGCCTCAGGACCGGCATTCGTCGAGGGTGCGCGAGTCGTGACCCGCGTCAAGCCCGTGTTCTGGGAGCGTCGCGGCACTTTGAACCTGCGCGCGGAGGAAGTCGTCGTCGAGGGTTTGGGCGATCTGCTCGCCCGAATCGAGATGGTGCGCCGTCGCCTCGCCGAGGAGGGGCTCTTCGCGACGGAGCGGAAGAAGCCTCTTCCCTTCCTGCCTCGCACGATCGGCCTGATCTGCGGGCGCAATGCGAAAGCGAAGGACGATGTCCTCGTCAACGCTCAAGCCCGCTGGCCATCCGCGCGCTTCCAGATCCGCGAAGTCGCTGTCCAAGGGGAGCGTTGCCTCGCTGAAGTGACGAGGGCCCTTGGCGAACTCGACGCGATCGAAGATGTCGAGGTCATCGTCATCGCGCGCGGCGGCGGTTCCGTCGAGGATCTCCTTCCCTTTTCTGAGGAGGCGATGGTCCGCGCAGCCGCCCGTGCCTCGACTCCTATTGTTTCCGCGATCGGGCACGAGGGCGATGCTCCCCTCCTCGATTTGGTCGCCGACTATCGTGCTTCAACTCCGACGGACGCGGCCAGGAGAATCGTGCCGGATATCCGTCAAGAATCCGAGGGGGTCATGCAGGCGCTCACTCGGATGCGCGCAGCGATTGGGACGCGTCTTTCGCGCGAAGAGCACGCCCTGCAGATGCTGTTGTCTCGGCCCGTGCTGGCAGGCCCCGGCGCTGTTTTGGATTCGCATCGTGTCCAGTTGGAGCATTCGACGACGCATATGCGTCACGCGATTGAGCGTCGTCTCGCGGTCGAGACGCAGACGCTCACTCAGGCTCGTGCGTCCCTTGCAGCCCTGTCACCCCAGGGCACTTTGGATCGCGGCTATGCCATGCTCAAACTCCCTGACGGCACTCTCGTCCGTGACGCTTCTCAGGTTCCGAAGGGTTCCCTTGTCGAGGGGATCGTCGCCAGGGGCCGACTGCTCGCCCAGGTCATCGGTTCCCGTCCTGTCAGTGGACAGGGCTCAGTGGCTTCGGGGAACGACGGCGTTGTCGGCGGAGGTCCTGCTGCTGGAGCGTCTACGGGATGGGGATCTACTGGTTTGGGGTCTGCTGGTTGGGGGTCCTCTGCCTCAGAACCCGTTGCTGGGATGTCTGCTGGAAGGCCTCGTGCTAGCGGGGCTTCTGCTGGTTGGGAGCCTATTGGTGGGGCGTCTGTTGGCAGCGCGTTTGTTGACGGAGCGTCTGTTGACGGGGCTCCCACTGGGGGAGCCTTCGCATTCGGTTCATCCCCGGATGAGGCGCCTGTTCTTCCCAGGATTTTCACCGCTGCTCAGCTTCAGAAAATGAAAGAGGCCGAAGCCGCCGCCAAGGTCTGCAAACGCGAGAGATCTGCGGCTCCAAGTGAGCACGCCAAGGCCGGTGAAGCCGACACGGTCGAGACCGCCAAGGAGGCCGAGGCCGACGAACCACTCAACTCCGCCGAGCAGGCGAGAACTGTGCGCCGGGAAGTGCAAGCCAAGGACAGCGGAGCGAGCAGGGCCAAGGTAATCCATCAGGCCGAACAGGCTAAGGCCACTGAGCCACCCACCTCTGCCGAGCAGACTGTTCTCGCTGCGCAGGCTGAAAGCGTCGAATTGTCTGAAAACCACTCCACTGTGGCCCAAGGTTACGAAATGAAAGAACAGCCTGAAAACACAGAGCAGCCCGATACAGCCGGAAAGTCTGAAACCACAAAGCAACCCGCCGCGACCGAAGTGGCGACGACATCCTCGTCCTCGTCCCCTATCGCCCCAAGCATCCAGGAGAACTGACATGCCCGAGAACGAACTCCCCGAGGTCCAGACCCTGGGCTATGAACAGGCCCGCGACGAGCTCATCGGGATCGTCCGCTCCCTCGAATCGGGACAAGCCCCACTCGAGGACACCCTCGCCTTGTGGGAACGGGGCGAGGCCCTCGCCGACAGGTGCCGCGCGATCCTTGACGCAGCTTCGGCACGTCTTTCTCGTGCAGAGGCTCCAACTTCTCACGCGGACGTGCCCCTTTCTCGCGCAGACACCACCGCTTCCGATTCGGGCCAACTAGACTGAAGTCCATCGCGACGCATCGGCGCGTCGCCCGAGGAAGGACTCCCATGGACCTCGCGACTGAGCCCCATATCCTCGCCATCGGCGAGGCTCTCATCGACATCGTCACTCCTATCTCCCATCCCGAGGATGCCCGTGAGATCCCGGGTGGCTCCCCCGCCAATGTCGCGATGACTCTTGGCCGACTCGGACGTCCCGCTGTCCTGTCAACATGGTTTGCCGACGACGAACGTGGTCGCCTCATCGAAGAGCACTTCACCGCTTCACGGGTCGTCATCACTCCTGAGTCACACGGCGCCCAGCGCACGACGACCGCAACGGCCATGATTGACGAGAAGGGCGCGGCGACTTACACCTTCGATTTCGATTGGAACCCGACACCGCCGATCTCGGTGTCTGAAATGGCTTTGATCGTTCATGCGGGATCGATTTCCGCTGCCGTTGAGCCCGGGGCGAGCGCTGTATTCGAGGCTGTGAAGGACGCACGCCCTCATGCCCTCATCACTTTCGACCCGAACGCGCGCCCGACAGTCATGGGCGATCCAGACAACGCCCTAAAGCTCGTCGAACGCTTCGTCAGTGTTTCCGATGTCATCAAGGTGTCGGATGAAGACATCGCGTGGCTGACCGGCGGCGCCGAACTTGAAAGTGTGATTGAGAAGTGGCTCGCCATGGGCCCGCGTCTCATCATCGTGACCCGTGGCAAGAAGGGCGGCCTAGCTGTTTCCGCTTCGGGAATCCGCTACGAGGCGACGCCCGGCGAGGTTAAAGTCGTCGACACAGTCGGCGCTGGAGATTCCTTCATGGGCGGAATCCTCGACGCAATGTGGGGCCTGGGGCTCGCAGGTACCGAGGGGCGCAGCGCGCTCGAAAACATCGGCCTGGACGCGGTGAAGACGATTCTCGATCATGCTTCTAAGGTGTCGGATGTGACGGTTTCGCGAGCGGGCGCGAACCCGCCGTGGGCCGATGAGCTTGACTGAGCCGCAAGGTCAGTTGGGCTGCGAGTTCGGTTGGGCTGCAACCTCAAGTCGGCCGCGAGCTCGAGTGAGCTGCAAGTTCGCTTGGGCCGCAAGTTCGACTGATCAGTGCCCCCGTGGCTGAGCCGGGAGCCTGCAGTGCCCGTGCCTTTGTGGAGGGGTTGACGGTCTGCCTCTGCCTGAGTGGAGGCGATAATGGTCTGCCCTCGCCTGAAGGGAGGGGATGACGGTCTGCCCTTGCCTGAGTGGAGGCGATAACGACAAGTGAAGGGGCTATAACCCCTCCACACACCGCCAAACCCTCCGCACACCGCCAAACCCTCCACTCAGGCACCAACGGCGAACCCGAATGCCCCTCCACACAGGCACCAACGGCGAACCCGAATGCCCCTCCGCTCAGGAACCAACGGCGAACCCGAATGCCCCTCCACACAGGCACCAACGGCGAACCCACCCCCCCCACAAGGAACAACAAGAGGCGAGAAAGAGCTCCTATGACAAGCCGAGGGGAACCCAACACAAGCCAAGGGGCTCCCAGCACAAGCCGAAGAAGAGTTTCCGCCATGCTTCCACTATGAAGGACAAGGATCGCAGCAAGGACACCCGCTCGATAGGGACAACCGCTTGGCAAGTACGCAGTCTCGATTAGGAAGCCCACTCGGCAAGGAAGCCCGCTCGATTAAGACGCACTCTCGATAAGGACCCTCTCTCGATTAAGACACCCTCTGGGCTCGGCAGGGAATCCTCAGCGTCCGAGGCGGCGTTCGCGCTGACCGTAGGAACGCATTGCACGCAGAAAGTCAACGCGACGGAAATCAGGCCAGTAGGCCTCGCAGAAGTAGAACTCCGAGTGCACGGACTGCCAGATCATGAAGCCCGAGAGACGCTGCTCTCCTGAGGTTCGGATGACGAGGTCAGGGTCAGGTTGGTCCTTCGTGTACAGGTGATCGGTAATGTCTGCGTCGGTGAGGGTGTTCGCAAGTTCTTCGAGGCTGATCCCTTTCGCGGCGGCGTCGGAAATAATCTGACGGACCGCTTCGGTGATCTCGTGCCGTCCTCCATAACCGACGGCGATATTCACCCTCATTGTGTTTCGGCTGGAAGTTGAAGCGACGGCCGATCGGATGCGTTCAGCGATTGCCTCAGGCAGGAGGTCGAGGTCGCCGACGACGGCGAGGCACCATTTCTGCGCGGCGAGGTGGTCAACGGCGTCGGCAATGATCCCGAGGAGTTCATCCAGTTCTTCGGAAGAACGCGAAAGGTTATCGGTCGAGAGCATCCAGAGGGTGACGATCTCGACTCCGACTTCATCCGCCCAACCGAGGAACTCTGAGATTTTATCGGCGCCGGCACGGTGGCCCTGTGAGGCTTGAACTCCGATTGATTTTGCCCAACGCCGGTTCCCGTCGAGGATGACTCCGATGTGGCGGGGGATGGAACCCTTCGCAAGTTCTCCGCGCAGGCGCTTCTCGTAGAGGTCGTAGGCGAGACTCCACACGGACATTGGGCGCCTCCTTTAATTCGGCTTCCCTTGTGGGGCTGCAATAGTCAGGCGATCTTCTGCTATGCCTGGAAAGCCTAGCGTTATTTTGCCCTCCTGATCAGGCAAACCAGTGTTGAGTCGAGGGCGTTCCTCCTCGCTCGACTACCTTCAGAGGTGAGCAGTGACACTGTCTTGCGAGTGTTTTGCTCTCAGATAAGACCTCGCGCCACAAACTTACGGTGTAGTAACCTACGGGAACGTAAGTTACGTTTTGTTCGATCAGGAGGGCCAATGAGAGTCGCTTCACTCAAGCCGATGTCCTGGTTCCCCAACCAGCTCGTCGCGATCAAGCCCCACCTTCGTGGTTGGCTCCACCTTGTTGCGGCACCGCTTTCCCTGGCAGCATCGATCGTCCTCGTCGTTCTCGCGCCGACAACACCGGAAAAGTGGGCTTCTGCGGTTTATCTCGCCGCGTCTCTCCTCCTCTTCGGAATCTCTGCCCTGTATCACCGTTTCTACTGGAAGCCGAGCTGGGAGGTCGTCTGGAGGAGGCTCGATCACTCGAACATCTTCCTGCTCATCGCTGGAACTTATACGCCCCTCACGGTCGCCCTCCTCAACAGCCACGACCAGATCGTGCTCCTTTCAACGGTCTGGACCGGCGCGGCTGCGGGCATTCTTGTCAATCTCTTCTGGCCCAGCGCTCCCCGGTGGCTCTCCACCCTCATTTATGTGGTCCTCGGCTGGACCGCTGTGGCGTATCTGCCTCAGCTTTGGACGGCAGGCGGTGCCGCGGTCATCATCTTGATCGTCGTCGGCGGACTCCTGTATACGCTCGGAGCGCTCGTCTACGGTATGAAGAGGCCCAATCCCTCCCCCAAATGGTTCGGTTTCCACGAGATCTTCCACGCTTTCACGGTCGCCGCGTGGGCGTGCCAGTGCGTCGCCGTTTATCTCGCAGTCCTCGCCTGATCTTTCCGTTCTTCGTTTCGCCGGACTTACTCAGGACGAGGGCGCGCGTATGTTATTCAGGACGAGGGCGGGGCGCATGCCCGCTTCACGCCTGCTTGCTACACTGTCACCAGCGAAACGCCGGCGCCCCTGCGGTGCCGGTCCCTTTTTATCTTGGAGGTACCCATGGCTGATACCCAGTGGCTGACCCAGGCTCAGTACGACCTTCTGAAGGAGGAACTGAGAGAGCGCATTGAGGTCAAGCGTCCTGAGATCGCGAAGCTCATTGACGCAGCTCGTCAAGAAGGAGACCTTCGTGAGAACGGCGGCTACCATGCCGCCCGCAACGAGCAGTCCATGAATGAAACCCGCATTCAAACCCTGCAGGAGATGCTCGAGCATGCCGAGGTCGGCGAAACCCCTGCGGATGACGGCGTCGTCGAGCCCGGAATGGTCGTGACCGCGACTGTTGCGGGACGCGAGCAGACCTTCCTGCTGGGCTCCCGTGACGCCGGTGGTGACCTCGGTGTGCAGGTTTTCTCCACGCAGGCCCCGCTGGGCGCGGCTGTCATTGGTCACCGCCCGGGAGACAAGCTCTCCTACGAGGCGCCGAATGGTCGCGTGATCGAGGTCGAGATCATCGAAGCGAAACCCTTCGTCGGCTGAGCAAGAGTGTTCGTCACCGAACGGGCGCGGTCTTCATGAAGAAGAGCACAGCCTCGGCTGAGCAAGATCATGCTTCGCTGAATGGGCACAGTCTCGGCTGATCTGGACAGACCCCGCGTTTCATTGAAGGTGCACGGTCTTCATGAAGAAGAGCACAGCCTCGGCTGAATTGAATAAGCTCCGCGCTTCATTGCGGGGGCAGGCGCGCTTCATTGCGTACGTCGCCTCTCGACTGAGAGCGGACATCGCCTCGGTTGAGGGTGCGCAGGGTCTCGGCTGGGCGGAGTTTTCTCTTGGATCATCGGCACTGTTCACAGTCGAGTGATCATGCTCCCTTCCTCAGGGGCCTCTGGTATTCGACTACTCCAGGCCAAGCTCAGCTCGCGCACGGCATTCGTCTTCATTGGACTGAGGCAGGAGGCCGGGGTCCCCCTTGATCCCGGCCTCCTGCCCATTGTCGAGAATCCATCCCCCACTGGGGCGTTGTTCCTGTCTGTAGGCTCCGGCGCCACGACGCTGTTCCCATCGGCAGACTACTGGCACCACGAAGTTATTCCCATCGGCGCACGATCAGGACCACGGACCTGTTCCCACCGTCGCTCCGTCAGGACCACGGACCTGTTCCCACCGCCGCTCTATCACCAACAAGAACACTCCGATACGCCCACTCAGCTGGGGATGTCCGTCCTTCCCCGTCTTGAGACAGGTAGAAGAATCTCTGGGACCATGGCAGCTGGAAGTGCCGCAGCCCTGTATGTCATGCCGTAGCCCTGTTTGTCGTGGCGCAGCCCAATTTGTCTTCGCCCCCGCCTTCACCTCGGGTTCCCCTGCGTTCCCCTTGGGCTCACCCAGGTTCCTTTCGGCTTCACCCGCGTTCCCCTTGGGCTCACCCAGGTTCCTCTTGGATTCACCATGCTCTCTTGGACTCAGTCGCTCTCACATCGGTTCCATCCCGCTTGTCCCGCAAAGGGGTGAGCGAGCCCGCTGTGCGCCTCGTAGCGCCCGCTGAAATCCTTCTCACCCCCAGAGGGCCTTTCATGCCTCTAAGGGTCTGTCATCGCCCAGAGGGTCTTTCACTGCCCTCTCAACGTCTTTCACTCTTCGTGAGCCTCATCCTTGGCTCCGGATTCCGGCTCAACGCTGGGTGCATCTTCTGAGCAGTCTTGCGCGTTCTCGTCCTCGTCCTTGGAGTCGACGGCGCTAATCCCTTCGCGGGGATCGACTTTCGTCTTCGAGGCGTAAGAGGCTGCGACCATGTCCTCGAGCATTCCCGGTGGTCCTCCAGGCCGCTTCGGGTCATTCGCGAGAGCGGGCATCGAGTCATACCCATGCAGGTACAAGAAGGTCGCGTTGAGGAAGGCGGCAATTGGGACACCGAAAATCGCCCCAGGAATACCTGCCACCGAGCCAGAAGCCGCGACGACGAGCAGGACCGCAACGGGATGCAGAGAAACCGCGTGGGACATGAGGAGAGGCTGCAAGAGGTTCGACTCGACCTGTTGGACTACGAAGATCACGACCAGCATGATGACGCCCGCCGTGAGCCCCTGATCTACAAGCGCCACGAGGACCGCGATCGCACCAGACACGAGGGCTCCGACGATCGGCACGAAGGACGCGAAGAACACGACGACAACAATCGGAAGGACCATCGGCAGCCCAAGGAAGAACGCTCCCAGGCCGATGCCGATCGCGTCGATCGCCGCCACTTGGATCTGAGTGCGGACGTAGGAGCCGAGAGTCACCCAACCGCGGATCGCGGACTCGTGCAGCGGCTGGCGTGCCGGGGCCGGGAAGAGGCGAACGACCCACAACCAGATTGTCCGTCCTTCTTTCAAGAAGAAGAACAGGCAGAAGAGCATGATGAGGACGCTGGAGAGGACCGAGAAGAGCGAGGAGGTGACCGATAGCGCGGAGGAGGCGAGGAAGGAGGAGTTCGCCTGCGCCCAGTTCGCCAACTCACCTTGGACCTTCTCAATGCCCTGGTTAATCATCGTCGTATCAAGCTTGAGAGGCCCTTCTCCGAGCCAGCGCATAAGCTCGGAAATACCGTCGTTCGCCTTGGTGAACAGGCGCGGGAGCTGACGGAAAATCTCAGAACCGGCCTGCGAGAGGGAGGCAACGACGACCGCGAGCATGACGAGGAGGCCCAGGACCGCCGACAGGGTCCGGGGGAAATTCAGCCGACGGGTGAACCATCCGACCAGAGGCTCAAGAAGGACCGCGAGGAGCAGAGCGATCGCGACCGGCATGATGATGATCGAGAGGTGCATGGCCCCCCACACGATCCCAGCTGCCGCGACCGCAATGACGATCGCCCGCCAGGACAGGGCCGCCGCGACTTTCATCGCCCAGGGGACCGCATCGGCCGCATCGCGGCGCCCGTCCAGCGGGTCGCCTCTGCGAAACTCCATCGGCTCTGTGTCGAAGTCGCTGGCGCGGCTCAGGCGCGGTCCCGCGAACCTCTCAAAGAACTCGGAGATGCTCCTCAACGCGCGAGAACTATCGTCACTCATGCGGTTTTCCTTCCCCTTTCAAACTGAAAACCAGGCTACCCGAGCCCGTGTGCATCTCGCGCCTTAGCCCAGGCGAGCATCTCTACCAGAAGAGATCTTGCGCAGCCTGCCGCATTCCTCTCTTTCTGCGATTCTCAGCTCCGCCCTGTTTCCCCTTGCGAATACGCGTCAGGGCTTTCCCCTCGTGTCCGCCGTTTCCGACGCTCATACGGTGTGCGTCGGCGATGGTGGTGCTCTGACCCCAGGTATCCGCCGTTGCCCCGGCCTCGCGCTTTCCCTCTCCCCCCGTTCCCCCGGACCTCACGCTTTCCCTCTTCACCCGTTCCCCCGGACCTCGCGCCCTCCTTATCTCCTGTTTGTGCGGCGTCGGCTCCCTTCGATCGGGACGTGCTGGTAGAAGAGGACCGGGGCGATTCGCCGTTTTTGTCCGGCCTCGGCCACCTTCGGGAGGCGCAGGAGAGGCTTTCCCTTTCCCCCTTTTCGCCGAAGTAGCGTCTACGCCCTCGGCGATCCCAAGCTTTTCGAGTCGACGAGGCCGGGCGCAGATGCTTCGATGAGCGCATGAACGCGAAGTTCCGAACGAATGGCTCTTTTTCCTTCCTCTCCACCCCGGCCGCATTCAACGCGCCAATCGATAAGGAACCCGGCGAGGGAGAAGAAGTCATCTACCTAGCCGCCGGATGTTTCTGGGGCGTCGACAAGTCTTTCTGGAGCGCTCCTGGTGTTGTCGCGACGGCGACTGGCTATATGGGCGGCGAGCTTGAGAACCCCTCCTACGAACTCGTGTGCACGAACACGACGGGACATGCTGAGACCCTTCGAGTGGTGTATTCCGTGGAAACAACCTGTGCTGCCGAGATCATTTCCCGTTTCTTCGAGATTCATGATCCGACCCAGGTGAACCGCCAAGGCAATGACATCGGCACTCAATACCGAAGCGCAATCTGGACGACAACGCCCGAACAGCTCGACACCGCGCTGCGGGCCCGCGATGCCTACCAGGAGGAACTCGCTTCCCGGGGCTTTTGTGCGATCGCCACTCAGATCGCTTCGGCTCAGGATGCGGGCCCCTTCTGGTATGCGGAGGATTACCACCAGAAGTACCTGTTCAAGAATCCGAACGGCTACGAGTGCCACGCCCGAACCGGGGTGCCTTGTCCAATCGTGTGAGACGAACCTGAAGACACACCTCAACCAAGCATGGCTAGCTAGCCGCACTCGTATCTTCGAAGGTCGTTTCCCCGGCAGCGTCATTTTCTGATGCCCCTCGGACTTGCCAGAGAATCACCGTGAATATCCACTCCAGGGCACCGCCGAGAGCCGAGCAGGCATTGAAGGCTGAGCGAATGACGAGCGTCGGTGCCCTACCGGCAAACTCGGTGCCCCAGTAGCAAACCCGGCACGCCACCTGCAAGGCCGGTGCCCTAGCTGCAAGCCCGGCGCGCTCCCAGCAAAACCGGTGTGCTACCAGCAAACAAGGAAACCTCTGTGGACCACCAACAGATGATGAGTGCCCGCCAAACCAGCAACAAACGACGAGCGCTCGCCGAACCACCAACAAAAACGACGAGCATCCAGCCGACAAGCACAAAGAACGAGGACGAGCGCGCCAGCGACAAAGAACGAGGGCGACCCCAGCAGGGATCGCCCTCGTCATGAGCGCTGTGCTTCTCAGGCAACACCGAGGATGTCGGTGACGAACACGAGAGTGTCCGTTCCGCCAATACCCGCCTGCGGCACTCCGCGAGCGCCGTAACCGTACTCCGGCGGGATCGAGAGGAGGACTCGCGAACCGACACGCTGGCCGACAAGACCATCATCCCAGCCTCGGATCACCATGCCGACCCCGATCTGGAAGGACAGGGCTTGGCCGCGATCGTAAGAGTTGTCGAAGACTCCTCCGTTGAAGACCTGCCCGAGGTAATGGCAGTGGATGGTGTCGCCCGCTTCGACGAGCTGACCGTCGCCCTCGCTGAGGACCTCGACGAGGAGCTCTTCGGAAGGGGTGTTCTCGAAGGTGAGGGTGGGCTTGCGACCGAAGTCTCCGGTAACGGTGATGTTCTCCATGGGTGGTCCTTTGCTTGAAGCGAATGAGGCGAGAGAAAGGCTCTGCTCAGTTGTTGCGGAAGCGGGCGATGAGCCTGAGGATCTCGAGGTACATCCACACGACGGTCACGAGGATACCGAAGGCGCAGGCCCACGCGTATTTCGCCGGAACGCCGCGCTCCACGCCGATCTTCGCCTGATCAAAGTCCTGGATGAGGCAGCTTGCGCCGACGAAGACGGCGATCAGACCGACGGCAATACCAAGCGGGATGCCCATGATGGTGATGGAGTCGAAACCACCCGAGGAGAGCACACCGGTGAGGGTGAGCACCATCGAGAGGAGACGGTAGACGAGGATGCTCACAAGTGCGATCAGCGTGAAACGCATGAGCTTCGAAGAGTTCCGGACCTTGCCGGACGCGAAGAGGGCGAGTGTGACACCGAAAACAGCGGCGGTCGCGATGAGGGCTTGAACGACAATGCCCGGGTAGATGAGTTCGAAGACCTGGCTGACCGCGCCGAGGGCGAGGCCCTCGAAGCCTGCATAGGTAAGAACCAGAGCAGGGCGGATCTTCTTCGAGAAGGTGTTCACCATCGCCAGGATGAAGCCGCCGATGAATCCGACGAGGCTCAGCATCGCGCCGAGAGAGGTATCAACCGCCGAGACGCTCCACGAAACGAAGGCGCTGGCGAAAAGCACTCCCATGGAGATCGCCATCTTCATGATGACGTCGTCGTAAGTCATGACGCCACGGTCAACCGCGTCGGCCGCCGGAGCACGGTAGGCCTCTTCGAGGGGCCCGCCCGGGTACTGGGGAGCCTGCGCGTTGGGCTCGCCGTAGGGCGCGCCATAGGGGATTGTGCCCGCCGTCTGCTGCGTTCCCTGGGCAGTGCCGGGCGTCCACTGAGCGCCCCCAGCGTTCGGATACGCGCCAGGCTGGTAGCCCGGCATGCTCGGATATCCCGCGGGGGTGCGGGACTGCTGTGCCCACTGAGTTTCGAGCTTGTCGAAAACAGGGTTAGACATGCGCCCTCCTGAGTTGAAGTTGTAGCCTCTTTGATTCTCCCACGCCAGATGTTCATCTTCGCGGTGAAGTTCCACGCTCTGAGCGAAGAGGAATTGAGAAGGAACACATCGCCTCCCCGTGGGTAGGTCGTTTGCTTTTCCACATGGGCTCGACTCTTTGCTCGGTTCAATGGGTTTCCCGAGGCGCGGGGTGAGACTCTGGATGGGTGGCGGAATGCCAGATACGAGGTCGATACCAATGGCCGGGACACGCGGGGCACATTGGCAAGCACACGCTCGGCCCCAATCGGCGCGCCAAGCACGACAGAGCATTCACGCCAAACAGAGGAGGCGTCCCAATCGGCGCGCCAAGCAACGCAAAGCAGCCAGGCCAGCCGAGTAGATCAGGCGTCCCAATCGGCGCGCCAAGCATGTAAGAACGAGCACTCGACGCCGAGCCAAGCAGAGCAGTCGAGCAGAGCAGGCACACCGAGGCAAGCAGAGCAGTCGCAGCACGCAAAGCCCGGCAGGCGCGTCAAGCACGGTAGAACGGGGCGCTCAACGCCAAGCCAAACAGAGCTGCCGAGCAGAGCAGTCGCAGCACGCAAAGCCACGCAGGCGCCACCAGGCCAAGCAGGCTCGCCAATACACGCACTGCGGCCGACGCTCAGCGCTTCTTCCGCTTCGCAGCGTCACCTCGAATATGAACGGAAATGCGCATCTTTAAGGCAATCGCACCAAGGATAGCGGAGGCGAAAGTCCCGATAATGACGCCGAGACGGGCGTGCGCGATCAGGAGCTCGTCAGTGAAGGCCAAGCCGCCGATGAGCATTGCGACCGTGAAACCGATCCCCGCAAGCAAAGCCATCGCCGCAACATCGGGCAAGTCGACACCGTGAGCGAGACGCAGCTTCGTCCACTTCGTCAAAGCCCACACCGACCCCCAGATTCCGAGGAACTTCCCCAGGGGCAGGGCGAGTGCAATGCCGAGGGTGACAGGATCGCCGAGCGCTCCAAGCAGGCCGCCTTCGGCTCCCAGGACTGAGACTCCTGCGGCGAAGAAGGCGAAGACCGGCAGGGCCAGGCCGGCCGACCAGGGTCCCACCGTATGGGCGAACTCGTGAGTCATCTGCCCTTTTCTCGTGCGAGTCGCCGGGACGATGAGGCCCAGGAGGACTCCCGCGATTGTGGCGTGCACGCCGGAGTTGAGCATGCACGCCCAGGCGATGACTCCGATCGGGATGAGGATCCAGGGGCGGCGAATGCCCTCCGAGGTGAGGAGTCCGAAGAGCCCAATGAAGGCGAAAGACGCAAAGAGGGCAATGAAGTTGAGGCCCGAGGAGAAGAAGAAAGCGATGACGAGGATCGCGAGCAGATCATCGACGACGGCGAGGGTGAGGAGGAAGGTGCGCGCGGCCGGTGGCATTCCCTTACCGAAGATCGAGAGGATCGCAACGGCGAAGGCGATATCGGTCGCTGTGGGGACGGCCCATCCGCTCCACGCCCCCGAGCCCGTGGCCGCTTGGAATGCCGCATAGACGAGGGCGGGGCCGAGCATTCCGAATGCGGCGGCGAGCATCGGCAGTGCTGCTTCTTTCATGTCGCGCAGCGCTCCGGTGACGAACTCGGTTTTCAGTTCAAGACCGACGACGAAGAAGAAGATCGTGAGCAAACCGTCGGCGGCCCACTCGTGCACGCTCAGGTTGAGGCCAAGAGCGGAGGGCCCGAAGTGAGCGTGTGAGAGCTGCGAGTAGGCATCGGAGAGGGGCGAGTTCGAGATGATCAAGGCGAGAAGGGCGATGATGATGACGAGCAGCCCGGCTTTCGTCTCGTCTCCCAGGAACTCGAGGACCGCGTCTCGCATGCGAACGAGGGGGGTTCTCATGGGGCGGTGATGCGGCCGTGGGGTCCCGTGGGTCTTCGCGGGGCTCATGGGGCGGGGTCCTTCCGTCGGTTGAGGTCCGCCAATCCTATCGGAGCCCGTTACCATGGTGTCTGGTGTCTTTTGCGCGCCCGCCCCCATAGCCCAATTGGCAGAGGCAGCCGACTTAAAATCGGCGTGTTGTCGGTTCGAGTCCGACTGGGGGTACCGTGTCTGTCCTTTCGCGCCCCTGTTTCACTTCGGCTCCTCACAGTTCTTCCCCTCGCCGTGCACGCCCCCTCCTCTCGTTCTTTCTAGTGAGGATTCCTTCCCGGCCTCGCTCACCTGGGCAGGAGCACGCTCGGCGTTCGCTTTACCTCTCCTGCTGAAGGTTCTTTATCCCGATTCACCCCACAACACGCTTTGTCCCGATTCACCCCACAACACGCTGCCACCCATCACAGGCTGAACTCACCTCTCCGAGTCCCTTCTCCACGAGACACCTCGCTGCTCGCTTCCCGCCCTGTCTCTTCAACTTCCCTTCACCCAAGCAAGCCCCTTTTCCTCACCCCTCCCCCGCATAAGCACTCCGCCCTCGTCGATTGACGAGGACGAAAGCGAAGGAGCAGTGAAGAAGCGCTGTCAGGCGAGCGACATGGCGATGCCGTCGAGGATGTCATGCTCGGAGGTGATGATTGTCGAGATGACGGTGCCGCGCGTAGCCGCTTTTTCAAGGACTCGTGTGACGATTCTGCTCCAAATGAGCGCGCCGCCCGCGATCACGTCTTGGCGACCCTCGGGCATGAAGCCCAGCGCAGCCTTCACGGCGATGGGCTGATCGACCATGAAGCGGATCGCAGCCTCTGTCTCTTCGAGGCTCAGGCGCGCACCGTGGATGAGTTCTGGCTGGTAGGCGGTCAATCCCAGGCCCTGCGCGGTCAGGGTCGTGATCGTTCCGGCAACGCCGATGAGGGTACGTACCCGGTCAATGTCGACGACCTTCTCTGCTGCGTCGAGTTGTTCGTCGATCCAGGCGATCGCACGCTCCTGATCTTCAAGAGGAATGCCTGCCTCGGGCGAGCAGTGCGCGAAGAACTTCTCCGTCACCCGCACGGCACCCATGTCAATGGAGATCGCCTGGCGCACCTCACTGTCCCCGAGGACGAGTTCCGTGGAACCTCCGCCGATGTCGACGACGAGCATCGGGGCGGTGGCACCGGCTCCGAGGCCAGAGACTGCGCCGGTAAAGGACAGAGAGGCTTCTTCGGTTCCCTCAACAACCTCCGGTTCAATGTTCAACACTTCGCGGACCGCGGCAACGAAATCATCGCGGTTCTCCGCGTCTCGCGAGGCCGAGGTTGCGACGAAACGCGTCGCTGTCGCACCGAGTCTGGAGATCATGCGCTCGTATTCGACGATCGCATCAATCGTGCGGTCAATGGCCGCCGGGTCGAGCCTGCCGGTTTTATCAACGCCTTGTCCTAGGCGGACGATGCGCATCTGGCGGGTGAGGTCTTTGAGGTAGATGGAACCATCCTCTTTGCGCTCCGCGTCGGCGACGAGGAGTCGGACGGAGTTGGTTCCGCAGTCAATGGCAGCTACTCGAGTCACTGGAAGATTCTCCCACAGATGCCAGATCTTGCCCTATGGGTGCTGCCCGATCAGACCTTGTGGGAATTGTCGAGGACGGTGTCGCCCCCTGAATGGCGTGCGATTCAAGCGGCGTGTTCATGCCAAACACGCAGGTAGAACAGCATTCAAGGCGGTAAGTCTGCGCTGTGAAATGCTGCCCTGAGACAGCAAGGAGCTGAACTCGCGCTCAGTGGAAGCAGGGGCTCATAGGACCAGTGCTGAGGCGGAACGTATTGAGAACCTGCACTCCAGATGCACCCCTCAGAGAAAACCATGAGCCGAGTGTCGTTGCGAGACCAGGCTGCTAGCGCCGCAAGACCATTGCGCGCCAAGAACAGTGCTCCCTTTTCGACAGTCCGCGTTCAGCAAGAACTCGCGTTCAGCAAGAGCAACGTTCCCTGCTCCACAGTCCACGCTCAGCCAGCATTTCCAGGGCAAGATCGCCGATCGGGTTCACCCCGGGGCCCGCTGCGAGGGCGTGCCCGACGAGGGCGTGCAAGCATTTCACGCGGTTCGGCATGCCCCCAGCGGAAACACCCGCGATCTCTTCGACCTCACCGAGCTCATCTCGCCGCGCAATATAGTCGCGGTGTGCCCGAGTGTAAGCGGCTGCAATATCCTCATCATTCGCGAGGAGCTCATTGAAGCTCTCCATGATGTGCTCGGCCTCCAGAACCGAGCACCCCTTCACGATCGGAGGACAGGTCAAGTAGAAGGTCGTCGGGAAAGGTGTTCCGTCCTCAAGACGGGGGGCGGTCTTCACGACGAGGGGCCGACCGCACACGCAGCGTGCGGCAATGCCAACAACTCCTCTGGGTACTCGGTCGAGCTGCTCACGAAGCACTTCAAGATCGGCAGGGGTCGCGATGCTCGGGTCTTCGGGGCTGGTGGTCACTGCGCGTCCTCCTCGGTGTTCTCGGCATTCGAGTCCGTTTCGGACGAGTCCGCTGCCCCGGATTGAGCGGCGGGATCCGAGTGCCCGTCCTCGTCTATCTTCGCATGGTCGGCTTCCTCCAGGAGGATGGCGACAACCTGGAGCCACGGGCGTGCGGGCCCTTCAACTGGGGCGGCCGCGACCTGCGCCAAGTCCTGGTATCCCTCACCCGGATCCACGACCGTGTACTGGGTCTCCCCCGGTTTCACGTATCCGAGTCTTTCGCGCGCCTGAGAGGCAATGAACTCAGGGTCGTTCCACAGTTCGAGTTTCTCCTGCATCTGAGCGTTGCGCTGTTGTGCGAGCTGTACCTGGATGGTGATGGAGCGCAGTTCCTCCTCCTGCTTCATCCACACGTACAGCTTCGGCACGAGGAGCACCATGACAACCCCGAGGAGGAGGATGAAGGAGAGCCAGCGGACAGAAAACCTCTGACCGCCGATTTCGAAAGACTCGCCCCTGGAGAGGAAGTGCTGACGACGCGGAGCCTTTTCCTTCTTCTGTGAGCGTCCCTTCCCGCTTTGTCGAACGGGACGGGGGCCGTTGAGAGGCCTTTCCCTCGAGGAGGGCGCATTTCGTCGTTCACGTAGAGCGCGAGCGCGTTCGAGCCGTTCCTTCGGATCAGATTTCTCCGGCGTGATCGGGGTACTCGTGTCCCGTTTCATCTCACGAGAAGGCTGCGGAGTGACACGTTTCCCCGTCGAAGATGCACTCGCGTTCTTCGAGGCCTCGCGTTCTTTCATCCGAGTCTCGTGTCCGTCCGCAGCCCCGCCGAGTCCTGCCGGTTTCTTCCCGCGAAAGGCCTGTAAAAGGCCGCGTTTCCCCGTCGACGACACACCCGTGGACTTCTGGGCCTGCCCTGAATCTGCGGCCCCTCGCCCTTGCCCGGCAGATCCGCTCGCAGATGAGTCCTTCTCCTGGGCGCCCGCGTGAGAACGCCCGGCACCGCTGGTACGGTTCGGTCGTCTGGGCGCATGGGGGCGCCCCTCACGCGGGGAAGAAGCCATGCGTCCAATGGTGCCTTAAGTGCGCTCCTGCGTCTCTTCGACGTACCGATGACCCCGATGAAACACGCGTGCCCCGGACCACACGGTCCGGGGCACGCGGCAATCAGAAGATCAGACGGGACTCAGGCTCACGCCCTCGCGTCTCAGAAGGAGGCGCGAGGGAAGGAGGAAGCGCCCGCGTACACGGCGGAATCGCCGAGCTCTTCCTCGATGCGCAGGAGCTGGTTGTACTTGGCGACGCGCTCGGAACGGGCCGGGGCGCCGGTCTTGATCTGGCCGGAGTTGGTCGCAACCGCGAGGTCGGCGATCGTGGTGTCCTCGGTCTCGCCGGAGCGGTGCGAGGTCATCGAACGGTAGCCGTTGCGGTGTGCTTCCTCGACAGCGTCGAGAGTCTCGGTCAGAGAGCCGATCTGGTTGACCTTGACGAGGAGCGCGTTCGCGGCACCAAGCTCAATGCCCTTGCGCAGGCGCGCCGGGTTGGTGACGAAGAGGTCGTCGCCGACGAGCTGGACGCGGTTGCCGATCTCAGCGGTGAGGGCCTTCCAGGCATCCCATTCGTCCTCGGAGAGCGGATCTTCGATGGAGACGAGCGGGTAGTCGGAGATGAGCTTCTCGTAGTAGGAGACCATGTAGTCGGTCGAGCGGCCTTCGCCCTCGAACTGGTAGAGGCCGTCCTTGAAGAACTCGCTCGAAGCGACGTCGAGCGCCAGGCCGATATCGCGGCCAGGCTTGAAGCCAGCCTTCTCGATGGCCTCAATGATGAGGTCAAGAGCGGCGGCGTTGGAGTCGAGGTTGGGGGCGAAGCCGCCCTCGTCGCCAAGACCGGTGGACAGGCCACGGCCCTTGATGACGGACTTGAGGGTGTGGTAGACCTCAGCGCCCCAGCGGAGGGCCTCACGGAAGGTGGGGGCGCCGATGGGGGCGATCATGAACTCCTGAATGTCAACGTTGGTGTCCGCGTGGGAACCGCCGTTGAGGATGTTCATCATCGGGACGGGCAGAACGTGAGCGTTCGGGCCGCCGAGGTAGTGGTAGAGCGGGAGGCCCGCAGAGTCAGCTGCGGCGCGTGCAACGGCCAGCGACACGCCCAAGATGGCGTTCGCGCCGAGACGCCCCTTGTTGTCGGTGCCATCCAGGTCGAGCATCGCTTCGTCGATGTGACGCTGGTCGGAGGCGTCCTCGTCAATGAGTTCGGGGGCGATCACATCGGTCACGGCATCGACGGCGTCCTGAACGCCCTTGCCGAGGTAACGGCCCTTGTCACCATCACGGCGTTCGACGGCCTCGAAGGCGCCGGTGGAAGCGCCGGAGGGCACAGAAGCACGCGAAAGGGTGCCATCTTCGAGCATGACCTCAACCTCAACGGTGGGGTTACCGCGCGAGTCGAGGATCTCGCGAGCTCCAATTGCCTCAATCCTTGCCACGTCATTCTCCAATCGATCAATTTCGTGGACGATGTCCAGTGCTAACGGTAGTACGTCACACCCGCCTTGGCCTACTGCTTTTTCAAATCAGTATCGAGGCTTCGCCTCATTGACGACGAGGACGGGGCCCGGGCGCGACAATGGTCCCTAGGTCACACTTTCCGCGAGGAGGGAAGAATCACACGTCCCATGTGCGAGGCACGAAGTGTTTCCGGCAGATATAGCGCGCTGTCCGCGTATGCAGCTGCGAATGCAGAACTCAGTTCTGCGGTCGCGGGGCTCCTCCGCCGTTGAGGAGCTTGTGTGTCGACGTGGTGGCCTGGACAACATCACCGAAGAGCGGAGTGAGGGTCTGCCCTTCGGCGTCCATGGAGGCGTAGCGAGGATTCACCTCAAGCTCCATCGTCTCCTTGAGCTGCGCGTACGCTTCTGTCATCGCTTCGCGCTGCGGCTCATTGAGCTGACCAAGCAGCTGTTGGACCAGCGTAGAGCGAATGATCTCGCGCATGACCGGGGTGAGTTCACCCTCTTCGGGCGCCTGAATCCTGCCCTGTTCCACCAGGGAAGCGAAGTAGAGATCGACGTCCTGGTCACTGACCGTAATACCGATCATCTGAGCGGCAGCGTCGATCGTTTCCACGTTCACAAGGGTCGGCACCAAGGAGGAGGAAGTGAGAGTACCTCCAGTCATGGCGTTGTATTGGGCGGAGGCCGCAGCAAGATCTGACTCCGAGTAGGAGACGCCGTTCAGGACGAAAGCACTTCCCGGGTGAGCGGAGCAGGCTCCGAGCCCAAGAGCGACGACGAATGATGCGGCGGTAGCGGCCGCTTTCTTCACAGTGAACACCTCAGTCCTTCCTCACGGCTGCCCGATAGGGACGCGCTCCAGTCTAAGCCCCGAGTCGCTTCACACACTTTTCCTCACTCCGCGCACGTTGCGTATTCGATTTCGGCTCGCGCCTTTTGCCCTCCTCAGGCTCTGTGTTCGCTGAGTCCTCGATGCTTTTCACGCATTTTCGCCACTTCGAAGAATGACGCCCTCCATCGCAAGCAGAACTGCGAGGAGAAGACGAGGGCACCTCCAAGAAAACACAGAAACAAAGGAGGGCTCAAAAGCCGCGGCTCAGGACGAGAACGGCGTCAAAACCTTCGTCACCAGGGTCTCGACCCACTGAAGGAGGGCCTCATCAACGAGGGGAGTCCCCCCGATCCTCTGCGTCAAAGGAAGAGGGACGAGCACTTGACGAACCGCAGCTTTGATGACCGAACCCGGATGGAGGCGTTTGAGACGCAAAACCTGAGAGTCACGCAACTCCACGGGCCCGACACGCACGTACTTGCCCTGCGTGACAATCTCCTCAATCCCAGTCGAGCGCACAAGGCGGCGCAGACGCGAAATGAGGAAAAGGAGCTCAACCTCGCGAGGCAGAGGACCATAACGGTCGATGAGTTCCTCGCGAACATCCGCCTCCTGCTCGGGGGAGGTGATCGCCGCGATCTTCGCGTAGACCTCAAGACGCAGGCGCTCTCCGGGCACATACTCCTCAGGAATGTGGGCGTCGACGGCGATGTCGAGGCGAAGATCGCTCTTCTCCTCTCGGGCCTGCCCCCGGTAGGCGGCGACCGCGTCGGCAACCATGCGGACATACAAGTCGAAGCCAACTCCTTCGACGTGACCGGACTGGGCTCCCCCCAGAAGGTTCCCGGCCCCTCGGATCTCAAGGTCCTTTTGTGCGACCGCCAGGCCCGCCCCCAGGTCAGTGTTCGCGGCGATCGTCTTGAGGCGCTCATGCGCGGTCTCTGTGAGGGTCTTATCCGCCGGGTAGAAGAAGTAGGCGTAAGCGCGTTCGCGCCCGCGCCCAACTCGTCCTCGTAACTGGTGCAACTGGGACAGGCCGAACACGTCGGCGCGGTCCACGATCAAAGTGTTCGCGTTCGAAATGTCGAGGCCCGTTTCAACGATCGTCGTGCACACGAGCACGTCGAACTCGTGGTTCCAAAAGTCGACGATCACCTCTTCAAGCTGGTGCTCGGAGAGTTTGCCGTGTGCGACGCGTACCCTCGCCTCGGGCACGAGTTCTTGAATATGGGCGGCGACCGAGGCGATCGAGTCGACGCGATTGTGGACGAAGAAGACCTGGCCGTCGCGCAGGAGCTCCCTGCGGATCGCCGCACTCACCTGGGCGTCCGTGTAGGCGCCAACGAAAGTGAGGACCGGTTGGCGCTCTTCCGGGGGAGTTTGGAGGATCGACATTTCACGGATCCCGGAGACCGCCATTTCTAAAGTCCTCGGGATCGGGGTTGCCGACATGGACAGCACATCAACATCCGTGCGGATCGCTTTGAGGGTTTCCTTGTGTTCGACGCCGAAGCGCTGCTCCTCATCAATGATGACGAGGCCGAGAGCCTTGAACGAGATTGCGCCGGTGAGCAGCGAATGCGTGCCGATCACGAGATCGATTGTGCCTGAGGCGAGCCCTGCTTTGACTTCCTCGGCCTCTTTCGGTGTTGAGAAGCGTGAGAGCGCCGCAATGGTCACGGGGAAGCCCGCATAGCGTTCAGTGAAAGTCTCGATGTGCTGCTGGACGAGCAGGGTTGTCGGCACGAGGACCGCCGCCTGTTTGCCGTCCTGGATCGCTTTGAAGGCTGCGCGCACGGCGATTTCGGTCTTGCCGTAGCCGACATCGCCGGTGAGGAGACGATCCATCGGGATCGGCTTTTCCATATCGGCCTTCACCTCGTCGATCGTGACGAGCTGATCGGGGGTTTCCACATAGGGGAAGGCGTCTTCGAGTTCACGCTGCCAGGGGGTGTCGGGCGCGAAGGCGTGGCCCTTCGTCGCCTGGCGCGCAGCGTAGAGGCGGATAAGTTCCTTCGCGATCTCGTTCACGGCCTTCTTCGCTTTTGCTTTGGTCTTCGCCCAGTCGGCGCCGCCCATTTTCGTCAGGCTCGGCTGGTCAGAGCCGGTGTATTTCGAGATCTGATCGAGGCAGTCGCTGGGCACGTAGAGACGGTCGCCGGGCTGGCCCCGCTTCGAAGGAGCGTATTCGAGGACGAGGTAGTCGCGCCTCACCGCAGCTTCACCGCGTCCGGTCGTGCGCGATACGAGTTCAATGAAACGCCCGATACCGTGCTGATCGTGAACAATGTAGTCGCCCGGTGTGAGCGAGAGTGGGTCGACGCCCTTTTTACGGCGCGAGGGCATTCGACGCATGTCGCGAGTGGAGGCCCCGACTCGGCCCGTGAGGTCAGATTCGCTCAGGATCGCGAGTTTGAGTTCGGGGGCGACGAAACCGGATCCGGCTTGCGCAGTGGTGACAACGACCGTGCCGGGCTGGGGGGCGTCGAGGATGTCATCGACGAGGGTCGCCGACACTTCGGCTTCGGAGAGGATCGTGCGGATACGGCGTGCCGGTCCTGGGCCCTCGGTCGTGACGACAATGGTCCACCCATTTTTCGCGAGCGCGCCCAAGTCTGTGCAGGCGGCGGCGAAGTCTCCTCGGTAGGGGCGCACCTCACGCGCGCCCATAGCCATGAGTGAGGAGGAGACGACCAGTGCTCTCGTGTCCTTTTGGGCACCGGACTCGTCCTCTTCGCTTTCGCCCAGTGCTTCAGCGAGTTCGGCGGGCGGCAGTGCGCTGAGTTCCCACCAGGGGCGCGAATCGGATGCCCAGAGTTCTTCAAAGTTGAGGAAGGATGCCTGTGAGGCTTCGAGGGGGGTCTGGGCGCCTTCGGCGGCCACGGACCATGCTGCGGCGAGGAACTCTTCGGTGGTGGCGAGAAGGTCCGCGGCCCGGGCGTGCACGCGCTCTGGGTCAGAGCAGATGATCGGTGAGCCTGCGGGGAGAAGATCGAGGAGGCGCTCCATCCCAGAGCTCAAGACCGGTGCGAGGGACTCAATCCCGGGAGCGGGGATGCCCTCGGAAGCGAGGGCGAGCATCTCAGCGGCACCGGGCAGTTCAGTGGCGAGTTCACGGGCGCGGGCGCGCACCGCCCTCGTTAAGAGCAGTTCCCGGCATGCTGTCGCCCACAGGCCATCATCGAGGGCGCCCAGGGTGCGTTGGTCTTGGACGGAGAAAGCGCGAATCTCATCGACCTCGTCATCCCAGAGTTCAACCCTGACGGGGTGGGCCTCTTGGGGTGGGAAAACATCAAGGATCCCGCCTCGGATCGAGAGTTGCCCACGGCCCTCGACCATATCGACGCGCTGGTAGCCCAGTTCGCCGAGTCGACGGGCCAGGTCGGGCAAATCGACTCGGTCACCGACGTGGACACGCACGGGTTCACGTTCGGCGAGTCCGCGGATGACGGGCTGGAGGAAGGCTCGGATCGGGATGACGAGGATCCTCAGCGGCCCCGCATGCGGATCGCCTTCGACGGGGTGAGCGAGTCGGCGCAGGACCGCGATGCGTCGGGCCATGGTATCGACCTGCGGTGAGAGTCGCTCATGCGGAAGGGTTTCCCACGCGGGCAGCATCTCGACTGCGTCGCTCCAGGAACGCAGGGCCGCAGTCAGGCGCTCGGCCTCGCGCCCCGTCGCTGTGAGGACAACGAGGGGAAGATCACTACTCGCCTGTGCGAGGGCGGCGAGCGCGGGCGGGCGGACACCGAGGGGGGCGACCAGGGTGGCGTTCCGTTTTGAGGCGAGAGAGCCCGTCGCACGGTCGAGGGCCTCGTCGGTTCCGATGAGTGGGGCAAGGCCGGTGAGTTTCACGCGCGAGTGCTCGCATTCTTCGAGTGGAGTTCCTGCTGGGTGTGCGCAAAGCCGCAGGTGACGATGGATTCAACGAGGTCGGCTGTCTCTTCGAAGGTGACCTCCCATTCGGGCCGTTCTTTCGAGGGGATCGTTGAAAGAACAAAGTCGACGACCTCCATGCGGCCCGGTGGCCTGCCGATGCCGATGCGCAGGCGGTGATAGTTCTTCGTGCCGAGGACCTGGGAGATGGATTTGAGCCCATTGTGTCCGCCCTCGCCGCCGCCGAATTTGAGTCGCAGCTCATGAGGGGGGAGGTCAAGGTCGTCGTGGATGACGAGGAGGCGTTCGGCGGGCACGTCAAAGAACCTCATGAGTCTGCCGATCGGCCCTCCCGAAGTGTTCATGTACGAATCGGATTTCGCGAGGATGACCTTCGGGCCGGGCGCTCCCCCTGGCAGGATCCCAAGGCGCGCCTGGACGATATGGGTCCCCGTTCGGTGTCCGCTCCACGTTTCGCCACATCGGCGTTGGAGAACGTCAACACTGAGGTGGCCGACGTTGTGGCGGGTCGAGGCGTATTCGGCGCCGGGGTTGCCGAGGCCGACGACGAGCCATGGAGAGGTGGGGGTCATGCTTCCGATTCTGCCACCCTGTGCGAGCCGATGCCCCATTGAGGGGCGCTTGCCACATCGAGGGGGCGCAGTCCCGCGTCCTTCGCCAAGACGTTGTAGAACTCTTGTGCCCATGCGGCGTAGGCCTGCGTGTTCGGGTGGAACATGTCGGCCGCGTGGTACTGGAAGGCGTAGCTCGCCAACGGCCAGGATTGGGAGAGGGCTCTGATGTCTACGAGGCCCGCGCCGTGGGCTCGTGCTTCTTCGGCGAGCAGTTCGGACATGTCCTGGGCTCGCGCGTCTTGGCTCATCGGCGCGAATGAGGGGATCGTGGAGACGAGGACCCGTCCTTTGAGGGCGTCGAGGATTCTGGCAATGGCGAGGCTGTAGGCGCTGGGCGTGATCTGGGGGACCATGACGTCATTACCGCCGATCGTCAGGGTCACGAGGTCAGGTTCGCTTCCGGGATCGAGGAGCCCGAGGCCGCGCATGAGCGGGATCTGCCCCATTTCCACTGATTCGGTGGTGGCCCCCGATAGGGAGATATTGATGAGGGCGACTTTTTGGCCCTTCGCCGTTTCTATGGCGGAGGCAAGACGCGCCGGGTAGCTTTCTTCCACACTTGAAGCGCCGATTCCTTGGACGGAGGAATCTCCGAGGGCGACGTACACGAAGGGGCGCTGGGCATGTGTGTTCTCTTCGTTCTTCGCTTCCGCGTTCTCTTCGTCTCCGTCTTCCAGGGCGCCAGTAGTGCCTTCTTGCCCGTCAAGGTCGCTCAGCCATTTGAGGGTCGCGAGGGAGTGGCTCTCCCAGGCTCGACGGTAAGCGCCGCGCTGACGGTCGAGTGCGAAGAGGCGCTTCGCGGCGACTCCCACGCCGAGGATGCTCGAACCGGCGAGTCCATATCCGATGGAACGCTTGACTCCCATGATGTCTCCTCTCTGGTCTCACAACTCCTTCAGGCTCCCCGCTGCGCAGCTTCGAAGCGCTGGAACCCTTTGGAGCGGACGGAGCCCGCATACCTTGAGTTCACACCGTGACAGGTTTTTCGCGCACAACAGACCGGCAGGCGGGACACTCTCGCGAAGGACGTTCCCCCTGTCTCGATCCTTCTTGCCCTGGTTTTGGGAATGCTCATAGGGTGGCGGTTTGGAATCCAGTCGACGAGCGCGCCTAGGATAGGGCACGCGCTTTGACCTCATTGTCTACCTCAGGTGATTGATGTTCCTCCCCCACCGCTCCCCCGGCCAAGACTGGCTCGGCGTCCTCATTGCAATCCCGGAGCCCTGGGTCACCCAACTCACCGAATTGCGCCTGAGCCTCGGCGATCTCCAGGGCTCTCGAGTGCCCGCGCACATCACGATCTTGCCGCCAACGCCCTTCCCCACCGGGGAGCGTCCAGAGGTGATCCGTCACCTGCGCGAAGTCGCAAAGCACCACAGCCCCTTCCGTGTGACCCTCAAAGGCTCTGATTCTTTCCGTCCTCTTTCCCAGGTCGCTTTCTTGTCCCTGAGTGAAGGCGCCGCCGAATGCGCGAATCTCGCCGACGAAGTCCGCACCGGCCCTCTCGACATCGAGCAGCGTTTCCCCTACCACCCGCATGTCACTCTCGCGCAGGACGTGGATGACCCCGCACTCGACCTTGCCCTCGACCTCGGCGCGAACTTCGAGGCCTCCTGGCTAGTGCCTGGCTTTCGCCTCGACCGCGTCGACGAGAACGGCATGTACTCGACGATGGCTCTCTTCGACTTCGAAGCTTCCTCCATCTAAAGCCCCGTCTACGCCCGGATTCGCCGCCAGCTCACAAGCTTGCCCAGGGCGCCAACAACACCCGACTTTAGGGCCGGAACGCGGCCTGGACGAGGCGGCGAGCGTCGAACCACCGAGCGTGCACCAGGCTCTTTGCCGCCCACCCCTTGAGGGTTCTGCGCTCCCACAAGCAGCGCCGAGATCCCCTATGCACCGCCCCGCGCACGAGCTTCGCCCCGCCCTCGTTCATCGAGGACGGGGCGAAGCTGTGAAGGATCTCAGAAGGAATAGCTCACCGTGACAGGAGCATGATCTGAAAAACGCGAATCGTATGAGGGCGCACGGCCGATGACGAAGTCTCTCGCCGCGGACGCCATCGCAGGAGTCGCGAAATGGTAGTCGATGCGCCAGCCCGTGTCATTGTCGAAAGCCTTGCCGCGCTGCGACCACCACGAGTAAGGGCCCTGCACCTCACCCGCAAGCTCGCGGACGACATCATGCCATCCCGCGTCGAGCCATTCCTCAAGGAAGGCGATCTCCTCGTCGAGGACCCCGGCCCGCTTATTGTGGTTCGGCGTCCAGTTCTTAATATCCGACTTGGAGCGGACGATATTGAAATCACCACACACGAGGGTCTTGCCGCCCTCGCTCAAAAGCTCCCCCATGCGAGTCGCGATGCGCGGCATATGCGCCATTTTCGCGTCCTGCCTCACTGTCCCCTTCTCCCCCGAGTGGAAGTAGGCGGACACGAGGCGACAAGACTCACCACCGGAGTTCACGGTCGCTTCGATCCAGCGGCCCGAGTCCGCTTCGCTCTCCTGATCGTCAAGGCCGTGGCGAACATCAACGATGGACAGAGCTCCCCGGCGCACGGCGATCGCCACTCCCGCTCGGCCCTTAATGCGGCTGGGTTCGCTCAAAAGCTCCCACTGGGGCCCGAGGATTCCCTCCGTGACCTCCGGTTCGGCGCGCACCTCCTGAAGGAGGAGCACATCGGGCGCCTCGGTGGCCAGCCAATCGGCAAGGCCCTTACGGGCTGCGGCGCGCACGCCGTTCACATTGCAGGTCGAGATCTTCATGCGTCCTTCTCCACAGAGTCGGGAACAACCATCGTGCCGGTGCCCTCGTCAGTCATCACCTCAATGAGGACCGAATGCATCTGACGCCCGTCCACCACGTGAACCGCGTCGACACCGCCCTCGATCGCCTGAAGGCAGGCCTGAACCTTGGGGATCATGCCCGAAGAGATCGCATCCCCCAGGGCCCGCAATTGCGAAGGCGTCGTATGGTGCAGCAAAGAATCCGGATCCGGATAATTCGAGTACACGCCCTCAACATCGGTGAGCATGAGGAGCTTGGAGGCGCCCAGGGCGACCGCCAGGGCCGAGGCCGCAGCGTCCGCGTTGATGTTGAGGACCTGACGCGCATTGTCCTGATCGATCGCGATTGACGAGATCACGGGGATGCGACCCGCGTCGAGGAGTTCGAGGACGGCACTCGGGTCGACGCTCGTGATCTCGCCGACAAGGCCGAAGTCGATCTCCTCTCCCTTCTCGTCGACGCCGGTCCTGCGTTTCGCGTTGAACAGGGCCCCGTCCTCGCCGGAGATGCCGACCGCGAGACTGTCGCGCTGATTGAGGCGCGACACGAGGCGGCGCTGCACCTGGCCGGTGAGGACCATGCGGACGATCTCCATCGCCTCGGGGGTCGTGACGCGCACACCCTCGCGGAAGGGTGTTTCAATGCCGAGCTTGTCGAGCATTGAAGTGACCTGGGGGCCGCCCCCGTGCACGACCACGGGGAACATTCCGACGTGCTGGAGGAACTGCACATCGGAGGCGAATGCCTCCTGCGCATCAGGATCGGTCATCGCGTGACCGCCGTACTTGATGACGACAATGTTGCCGCGGAACTCGCGCATCCACCCGAGTGCTTCACCCAGGACTCGGGCCCTCTGCTCACTGTTCAGATGCGGGGCTTGCGCCTCAGCCATGATTCTCCTTCACCACCTGTGCACGCCGTGAATGTGTTCGTCCCGTGCCACACGTGTTCTTGCCGTGTCAGTCGCCAAGGGTTGCGACCATGACCGCCTTAATCGTGTGCATCCGGTTCTCCGCCTGATCGAAGACGATGGACGCCGGGCCCTCGAAAACTTCGTTCGTCACTTCCAGTTCACCAAGACCGGTCGCCTGGAAGATCTCCTCGCCGATCGTCGTATTGCGGTCGTGGAAAGCGGGCAGGCAGTGCATGAACTTCGCATTCGGCGCGGCCTTCGCCATGAGTTCCGCGTTCACCTGGTAGGCGGAAAGCAGGGCAATGCGCTCATCCCAGACTTCCTTGGGTTCGCCCATGGACACCCAGATGTCGGTGTGGACGAAATCCACTCCGGCGACGCCCTCGTCAACGGACTCCGTGAGGGTGATGCGCGCGCCCGTCTCGGCGGCGATCTTCTTCGCGCTCGCGATGCACTCTTCGTCGGGCCACAGCTGCTTCGGAGCGACGATGCGGACATCCGCGCCGATCAGGGCACCGTTGACGAGCAGGGAGCGACCCGTGTTGAAGCGCGCGTCACCGACGTAGGCGTAGGACACCTCCGAGAGGGGTTTGCCCGCATGCTCGCGCATCGTCAGCGCATCGCAGAGCATCTGCGTGGGATGCCAGTCATCGGTCAGGCCGTTCCACACGGGCACACCGGAAAGCTCAGCGAGAGTATCGACCTTCGCCTGCTCATCACCGCGGTACTCGATGCCGTCGAAGAGGCGGCCGAGGACCCTCGCGGTGTCGGCGACGGACTCCTTGTGTCCGATCTGTGAGGCCGTCGGGTCCAGGAATGTCGTGTGCGCACCCTGGTCGGCGGCCGCAACTTCGAAGGAGCAGCGGGTCCTCGTCGAAGTCTTCTCAAAGACGAGGGCGATATTGCGTCCCTTGAGGCGAGGGACCTCTCGCCCTTCCTTCTTCTCCGCTTTCAACTCGGCCGCGAGGTCGATGAGGGACATCCACTCGGCGGGAGTGAAGTCGATCTCGCGCAGCAGGTGGCGTCCGTGGAGGGGGTGTGTCATGTGTTCGTGTCTCCTCAAAGTCGGGGTGCGGATACGGTATCGCGGATAATCGGGCAGGTCATGCAGTGGGCGCCGCCTCGGCCACGGCCGAGCTCATTGCCGGGGATGGTGAGGACTTCGAAGCCCTGGGAGGCGAAGTAGTCGTTCGACGCAGTGTTGCGCTCGTAGGCGACAACGACCCCCGGTTCGAGGGCGAGCAGGTTCGAGCCGTCATTCCACTGTTCCCGCTCAGCAGTCAAAGAGTCAGCGGGAACTGTGAGGATGCGGATCTCGTCGAGGCCGAGGGCGGAGGCGATGACGGACTCCATCTCCTCAGCCTCATGGACGGTGATGTCAAGGCCGCCGCGAGCGCCCGGGCGGATCGACTGGGTGCGGACGCGACCCAGGCGCGCGTAAGCGGTGAAGACTCCCTCGTCGAGCATTGTGAAGATCGTGTCGAGGTGCATTTGGGCGCGCTTCTTCTCGATCTGCAAGACGATGACCTCACGTGCGGCACCCCCGTTGAAGAGGCGCTGCGCGAGACGCTCAATGCCCTGAGCGGTGGTGCGTTCGGAGGCGCCGATGATGAGGGCCCCGTTGCCCGCGTTGATGATGTCGCCGCCCTCGATTGTGGCCGAACCGTCAAGAGTTCCGTGCTTCCAGAAGGGAATGTCTTTCCCAGCGAAGCGGGGGTGGAGGCGGTAGACGATCTCCTGGTTGATGGTCTCGCGTCGGCGTGCGGGCTTGCGCATGGAGGAGACTGCGACACCGCCTGCGATCCAGGAGGAGGTGTCTCGGGTGAAGAGGTGGTTCGGTAGGGGTGCGAGAATGAAATCGTCAAGACCAAGGCCCGAGACCCACGCTGAGCGCGGCTCTGCGATCCTCTCAAGGAGTTCACGCTTCGTGAGTCCTTCAATGAGCATTCCCGCAAGTTCTGCGGGTGCGAGGGCCGCCGCGAATCCACGGAGGGCATCGAGTGCGGCGGGCCCGACCGTGCGCTCAGTGAAGACGAGTTCGAGGGCCTCCTCGCGCCCATCTTCAACCTCGAGGGCCTCGGTGAGCAGGTCCGTGAAATAGAGGACCTCGATGCCGCGTTTGCGCATCAGCGAGGTCATCGCGTCATGCTCGGCTTGTGCGCGTTCGAGCCAGATGAGGTCGTCGAAGAGGAGCTCACCCATATTCGATGGGGTGAGTCTGTTCATCTCCCGGCCCGGACGGTGCACGAGGACCGAACGGAGCGGGCCGACCTCGGAGGTGACCTGTGGTTGCATGACTGTTTTCCCTTCTGAGCGCAAGGCGGGAAGGGACCGGTCGGCCCCTTCCCGCTGCGTTCACTTCGCGCCGCGTTCGGCGGCCTCCACGACATTCGTCACGAGCAGGGCCCGGGTCATCGGGCCCACCCCCCCGGGGTTCGGGGACAGCCAGGAAGCACTCTCATCGACCCCCTCGGCAACGTCACCGGCGAGACGGGACTTCCCGTCCTCGCCGACGATCCTCGATACGCCGACGTCGAGGACGATCGCTCCCGGCTTCACCATGTCCTTCGTGATGAGGCCCGCGCTGCCCGCGGCTGCGACGACGACATCGGCTTGTCGGACCTGGGCGGCCAGGTCCTTCGTTCCCGTGTGGCACACGGTGACGGTCGCGTTCACCTCGCGGCGGATCAGGAGCAGCCCGATGGAGCGGCCGACCGTGACCCCACGACCGACGACGCACACGTGTTTGCCCTTGAGGTCGATCCCGTGACGGGTCATGAGTTCGATGACGGCTCTTGGCGTGCACGGAAGAGGCGAATCGATCGGCCCGGAGCCGCGCAGAACCAGACGCCCCAGGTTCGTCGGGTGCAGGCCGTCGGCGTCCTTTTCCGGGTCGATCCGTTCAAGAACCGCGTTCTGGTCGATCCCCTTGGGTAAGGGGAGTTGGACGATGTAGCCCGTGCACGCCGGGTCGGCGTTCAAACGGTCCACGGCGGCCTCGATCTGTTCCTGGGTGGCGCTTGCGGGCAGGTCCACGCGGATCGACTCAATGCCGACTTCCGCGCAGTCGCGGTGTTTGCCCGCCACATAGGTGACCGAGCCGGGGTCTTCGCCCACGAGGATTGTGCCGAGCCCGGGAACGACGCCGCGCTCGCGAAGCGCCGCAACCCTTTCAGCGAGTTCGGCCTTGATGGCGTCGGCCGTTGCTTTCCCGTCGAGGACCTGGGCGGGCCCGTTCCACGGCGCCCTCATTCGCCCAGCCCCGCGTAGAGCGGATGCGCGTCGGTCAGGGCCTTCACGCGCGCGCGCAGGCCATCGACGTCAACGGCTGCGCCGGACGCGCCCTGCACGAGAGTCGTGCCGATAATGTCGGCGACCTCGGCGAAGTCTTTCGCGTCGAAGCCGCGGGTCGCAAGAGCGGGGGTGCCGATGCGCAGACCGGAGGTGACTTTCGGGGGGCGAGGATCGAAGGGGACGGCATTGCGGTTGACGGTGATCCCGACCTCGTGGAGGAGGTCTTCGGCCTGCTGGCCGTCCAGCTTCGAGTTCACAAGATCCACGAGGACGAGGTGAACATCCGTGCCCCCGGTGACGAGCGTGATTCCCGCGGCTTTCGCATCATCGGCCTTCAGGCGTTCGGCGAGGATCTGCGCGCCCTCGAGGGTGCGGCGTTGACGATCCTTGAACTCTTCGGTCTGCGCGACCTTCATGGCGATCGCTTTCGCGGCGATCGCGTGCATGAGGGGGCCGCCCTGCTGGCCGGGGAAGACAGCGGAGTTGATCTTCTTGCCCCATTGCTCGCCACGAGAGGACAGGATCATTCCAGAGCGGGGGCCGCCGAGGGTCTTATGCACGGTCGTCGTGACGACATCGGCGTAGGGAATCGGAGTGGGGTGGAGCCCAGCTGCGACGAGGCCCGCAAAATGCGCCATATCGACCCACAGGGCAGCGCCCACTTCGTCTGCGATCTCGCGGAAGGCCTGGAAGTCGAGGTGGCGCGGATATGCGGACCAGCCCGCGATGATGACCTTCGGACGCTCACGCACAGCGGCCTCGCGGACCTTCTCGGGTTCGATGCGCATCGTCTCAGGAGAGACCTCGTAGGCTGCGGCGTGATAGTTCTTGCCCGAAAAGTTGATCTTCATGCCGTGCGTGAGGTGTCCGCCGTGGGCGAGGGACAAGCCGAGGATCGTGTCCCCAACATTCGCCATCGCCATGAGGGCCGCTGCGTTCGCCTGAGCGCCCGCGTGAGGTTGGACGTTGACGAAGTCAGCGCCTGTGAAGACCTGCTTCGCGCGCTCGATCGCGAGGGATTCTGCGACATCGACTGCTTCGCAGCCGCCGTAGTAGCGTCGGCCCGGGTAACCCTCGGCGTATTTGTTCGTCAGCACGGATCCTTGGGCTTCAAGAACCGCGCGGGGAACGAAATTCTCCGAGGCGATCATCTCAAGGGTCGTGCGCTGACGTTCGAGTTCAGCGTCGAGGACGGCCCGGATCTGCGGATCGAGCTCGGCCAGAGTCATGTCATTGAGGGAATCCATAGGGTTCTCCTTGTTGTGGAACGTCCGATTTCTCGCTCGGCATTCGGGCCCAGGCGGGCGGCCCCAGTACCTGTTCATCGCTCCCCGGTGGTTCCCCACCTGTTCGCCAGTCACGACCCCACCACTGTATCGCGGAGCGCTCCCTTCAAGCAGAGTGATCCATCCGGCGGGGCCTTGGGCTCTGATTGTTTCGTTTACGTTAGGAGTTGCGGGCTGCGGGGCTGTTCAGTCGGTCGAGGTTATTACCTCGTCTCACTTGCGCCAGAACTCGGTCCCGTTTGCGCCTGGATGTGACGCCCTGCTTCTTCCGCTCAGCCGTCAATCCTTGCTTAGCCCCGCTTGTGCCTGGACGTGACGCTTGTGACGGGGAAGGAACCTGGGCCTTAGCCATGAGTTCCTGAGCTCAGCGGGCGAAGACGACCGTCCTCGCCCCATCGAGGAGGACACGACGCTCGGCGTGCCAGCGCACCGCCTGCGCGAGGACACGGCGCTCAACATCTTGACCGAGGGAGACCATGTCCGGGGTCGAGTCCGCGTGGGTGACGCGGGTGACGTCCTGCTCGATGATCGGCCCCTCGTCGAGGTCGGGGGTGACGTAGTGGGCGGTCGCGCCAATGAGTTTGACGCCGCGGTCGTGGGCTTGGGCGTAGGGGCGGGCGCCCTTGAAGGAGGGAAGGAAGGAGTGGTGGATGTTGATGATCCGCCCGGCCATTTCCTCGCAGACCTTCTCGGAAAGGATCTGCATGTAGCGGGCGAGGACGATGAGTTCAACGTTCTCAGAGCGGACGAGGTCGAGGAGTTCAGCCTCCGCCCGGGCTTTCGTGTCCTTCGTGACAGGAATGTTGAGGAAGGGAACTCCGTAGAACTGGGCGACGGGCGCGAGGTCGGGGTGGTTGCCGACGACTGCGACGACCTCGATGGGCAGCCCCTGGGAGCGCTGGCGGTAGAGCAGATCGGTCAGGCAATGGCCTTCGCGTGACACCATGATGATGGTCCTCAAGGGACGCCCGAGGTCGTCAATGTTCCAGGTTGCTTCGAAGCGCTTCGCGATGTCCGCCATTGCTTCTTCGACGGGTGCTCGCCCGACGGGTGAATCGATTTCGACGCGCATGAAGAACAGGCCCGAATCCGGGTCGCCGAACTGCTGGGACTGAATGATATTGCCCTCGACCGAGCCGATAACGCCCGAGACCGCGTGAACGATGCCCGGCTGATCGGGGCATGAGAGTGTGAGGACGAGCTTCGAAGGCGCAGCAGTTTCAGTCATGGAGCAAGGTTAGCCAACTTGGGGGTGCGTCGAAGAATCGCCCAGGGTGAGGAGGGGCCGCAGGCTCGAGGAAGTCCGAGGGCTGGTGAATCGGCTCGCCAGCGGACTGTTCTACGCTTCTTCACCTCAGAGAGACTTCTTTGCCAGGGTCGAGGGAACTCGCTGGGATTAGAGGAGCTTATGTCGCTCAAAGGCTGGGCGTGCGAGCTCATGGGTTCCTCTTGTTTAGAGCTGGGCCGCAGGGCTGGGGATAGCTTGCAAGAGCTCCCTGGCTGGGGCGTTACGTGGAAGCTCTGCGGGCGATGCCAGAATGCTGCACCCCCTCGACTGAGAGCTGGGTCGCTGGGCTGTCCAAGCGAGCTGGACCGCCACCGCAAAGCTTTCCCGACTGGGGTGATCCGACGCTGCGAGGGAGACGCACTTGGTACGCGCGGCGGCCGCAGACCTTGTGGTCTGCGGCCG
>ERZ772964.132-NODE-132-length-38004-cov-69.6879_pt1 | contig 38004 bp, 28 predicted proteins | sample MGYA00580675_ERZ772964 | MGnify/ENA primary metagenome ERZ772964 (study PRJEB29015, sample SAMEA2737941) | human oral metagenome | biome: human oral; feature: human-associated habitat; material: dental | place: China | collected 2139 ... | reverse complement strand
TAGGGGTCGACAGACTCGGTCCCCGAACCGCCGGCTTCGAACACCAGTGTGTAGGTGTATTCGGCGCCGTCCTGGTCGCCCGGCAGCCGACATTCCCATACCCCCGGATGGGGTTGGTCGGGGGTCATGGGGTAGGTTCCCGCAGCAGGGCCGGAGTGCACGTTCAGCACCACCCGCCAGGCGGTCGGCGCCCACAGCCGAAACGTTGTGCCGTCGGCGGCATGCAATGCACCTAGGGTGCCGTCGAAAAAGTACCGGTTATTAAACTCGGGAGAGTGCAGTTCGCCAATGGTGTAGCGGGGCATACCCGAGACTCCTTTCTGCCGTGATACGGATAGCGGGGTAATCAGTACGAGGCTACCCCTCCCGCCGGCATGTGCGCGAGTATGCCCGAAAACCGCTGGGGGTTAGACCGGTAGGCGCTCCCCGGTAGCGGTGGCGAACACGTGGTGTTCATCCGGATTGATCCGAACGTGGAACACCGAGCCTGGCGCCGGCGCGCTGTTCGGCAGGGTGCGAACCACCACATGGGTGGAATCTTCCGGAGCACCGGTGATGTGCCCATACAGGTAGGAGTCGGAGCCCAGCTCCTCCACGAAATCGAGTTTGATGGGGATGGTGTTTGGTTCGGAATCCGACACCAATTCGATGGATTCGGGGCGGAAGCCCACGGTCACTTCGGTTTCGGACACTGCGGGGATGGGGATGCGGGCGTCCCCGTAGTGGGCGATGTGGTCTTCGTCCTTGGTGCATTCGAGGAGGTTCATGGCGGGGGAGCCAATGAATCCGGCCACAAACACATTCTGGGGGGCGTCGTAAAGCTCGCGGGGGGAGCCGGCCTGCTGCAGGATGCCGCCGTTGAGCACGGCAATGCGGTCGCCCATGGTGAGCGCCTCGGTTTGGTCGTGCGTCACATAGAGGGTGGTGACGCCGAGTTCGCGTTGCAGGGCGGCGATTTCGGTACGGGTCTGCACCCGCAGTTTCGCATCCAGGTTCGAAAGCGGCTCGTCCATGAGGAACACTTTCGGCTTCCGCACAATGGCGCGGCCCATGGCCACACGCTGCCGCTGGCCGCCCGAGAGTGCTTTCGGCTTACGATCCAGGTAGGGCAGCAGGTCCAGGCGCTTCGCCATGGTTTCCACCTGCTTATCAATCTGATCCTTGGGCATGCCCGCAATCTTGAGGGCAAACCCCATGTTTTCCCGCACCGACATGTGGGGGTAGAGCGCATAGTTTTGGAACACCATGGCGATATCGCGTTCTTTCGGTGGCGCGGTCGTCACATCGGTGTCACCGATCAGGATGCGGCCGGCGGTCACGTCCTCCAGGCCAGCCAGCATGCGCAGGGTTGTGGACTTGCCGCAACCCGACGGGCCAACGAGCACTAGGAATTCGCCATCGGCGACTTCCAGATCAAAATTATTAACGGTAGGGGCTTTGGCGTTGGGGTACACCAGGGTGACGGCTTCATAGGTCACAGATGCCATAATATAAATCCTCCATCGGCAGGTACGTGCCGAACGATCCGAGTGGAAGTCTCCCGTATTATCCGGGAGCTTATCGCCGCAGGATTACGACTATGTTCTATTTAATCAGAGTAAGATGAATTTGTCGTGTTTTCACAAAATATTGAGAGATAAAATTAGTTATGAGTGATGACATCCGTAAACGCGCCAGCGGTTTCCAACGATCAACGATTGCTAACGCCCTCCGGTTTGCGTTTGACGACGGCCAACTCGACTTCGCCGAATACACGGAGCGCAGTAACACGGCCCTGGGTGCCACCTACCGGGACGAGCTCAAGCCCCTGGTCGCCGACCTTGATTTGGGGCCGCACCTTCCCGCACCCGACGCGGATAACTTCCTCGAACAGGTGTCCGCTCGATTCCCGCAGCCGATCATGCCGGACGAGGTAGATAAAATCCACTCCGCGCCACCCGAAGGGCAACAAGCCGCGTCGAATGCGTTAGCGGTCCCCACCCCCAACGCCGTAGCGAACATACCCACCCAGGCACGGTGGTTGGTGCCCACCAATTCGGCAGGGCAGGCCCTCGTGAAAACCAGCGCGTTTCTTAGCGAAACCGACCGGTATGGGACCTGGACATGCGGCCCCACTCACTCCGTCACCGGGGTGTGCTCCGAACTGGTTCTCGACTTCACCAATGTTATCCTCACCAGCCCCCAGGTGGAATTGAAAATCACGCTGGTGATGGCCGCCCTAAAACTCATCGTCCCAGACCAGTTTCAAATACAAAATAACATTACGGATATTCTTGCGGAAACCACCACCGACTATTCATCGGTCGCTACCAACACCGGCAGCGGCCAGGCGAACCCCACACCACCGGTAACCCTCATTCTCACCGGCACGAATGCCCTCAGCGAGATAGAGATCAAGGTGGTGCACGTCTAATCAGCGTCGAAAAGCTAGCGTTGCCTAGTCCACGACACCGTACCCCAGCAGGCCGTCGTAATCTTTCTTCGTGTTGTTATACACGCGGATCCGGCCGTCCTCGTTGCCGCCCACGGTCACCAACGCCCCATCGTTATTCTGCACCACAATATTGGTGTGGTCGCCGAAAATGGGCGAACCATTATACATAGCCACATCCCCCGGCTTGGGCTGGTATCCATTCCCAGCCTTCTGGAACTTCCCAATCGACTCGTAATACTCCTGCAACGTGAACGTGCCGGGAATCCGCCACCCGCCAGTGTTGCCATTCTTCAGCGGCGCCCCCGCCTCCCGCATCACCCAACTCACGAAATCCGCGCACCATGCCTCCTCGGTGCCCTCACTATATTTCGTGCCCTTATTTTGCGCCTCAAACTCGGTTTTGGCCAATGATAAAATCCGCTGCCGCACCGGGCTTAACTGTGACGTATCAACCTGTGGAAACTCTGCCTCACCCCGGGTCCGATCAATATCCGACGTGTTCGTGGCGGACCGCACCTTGTGCATGATTGGCTGCCACTTATAAGCAACCACGGCACCCACCGCCACGAACCCCACCAGCATGATGCAGGCAATAATCAACTTATACGGTTTTGCACGCTTTTGTTGTTGCTCCATAAAATACGAACGTACCAGCACCCGAGGCCACTACCCCATTGCGGGTAACAATTGGTAGCACATCTAACGCACATCCCGGCGCGCATTCACCACAAACGCCCCGAACACCATGCCCACAAGCCACACGAGAATCACCCCGATGTTAAACACCATGGGTTGCATGCTGGCCAAATCCCAACCGGATGGCAGCCCGGACGTGTGCACCAGCTGGTTCGCCAACTGTTCCATGCGGTTCGCTGGCTCCAACAACCACAGGAACACCAGCTTCGGTGACATGTGGGCGGCATAGCTCACCAAAGATGTGAGCATCATGTTCCACAACACCATGAGCGTCATCCCACCCAGCCGGGAGCCGAGCATACCCGAAACCCCGGCCGTCAACAGGCCCACCATAATCAGGCTCCCCACGCTGGAATACAACGGCACCAGGTTCGACAGGTCCAGATTCAGGCCCATGACCAGCAGCACCAGGATCGTCAAGACCATCGCCATAATGTAGGCGGCCAGGAGTATGGCCATGGCCACCAGGATACGGGCCCCCAGCCACAGGCCGCGGCGGTCTTGGGTTAAAAACGCGTGGGCATTCATGCGGGTCTCTACCTCACCGGCCACCGCGGACGCCATAAACACGGTGGCGATCAGGGTAAACACCGGCCCACCCATGGTGACCACATCCCACCCCACCGGTTTCGGCCCGGCGGCAAACATGGTGTAAATGAAAATGGGGCCGACCAGGCTGGCGATAAGCGCCGCCAGATACACCCAGAAGGATGTGAGGGATGTGAATTTTAGGGTTTCCGAACGCACAGCGTTGAAAAAAGCAGACATGATGATAATGCTCTTTCTTGAGTAAGTGAATGGTTTAGTTCGTGGGGGCGGGGGCGGCCACCGCATCATCCGTGTGGTATTCCTGCACGTTCTTTGTTGCCTCCAGGAATCGTTGCTCCAGATTCTCCCGGTGGGTGGCCATGCCCACCACCAGAATGTTGTTCGTCAACGCCACCTCCGCGATGATTGTGCGCAATTTCATGTCGTCGTGGTCGGCAGGCACCGACACCCGCACCACCGACACGCCCTGCGCCGCCAGCGCGTTCGTGCTATGGTGGGCTGCCGTCAACCCCCGCTCCGCCAACCGCTGCTGTAACTCATCCGCCTGGGGGGTTTCTACCTCCACGATCGTGCCGTCCGCCAAAAACTCTGCCATCGAATACTCACCAATCATGGTGCCCTTGCCGATCACCACCAACCGGTCCGCGGTCTGCTCCATCTCCGCAAGCAAATGCGACGACACCACGATCGCCTTCCCCTGCTCCGCCAGAGTACGGATTGTACGCCGCATCCAGCTCACCCCCTCCGGGTCCAGCCCGTTGATGGGCTCATCCAAAATCAGGTGCTGCGGATCCCCCAACAAGGCGGTCGCCACCCCCATGCGCTGCTTCATGCCCAACGAATAGCCGCCAATCCGCTGATTAGCGGCCTCCGTCATACCCACCACCGCCAAGCACTGCTCCACCCGATCGTCGGAAATGCCGGCACCCCGGGCAATGACCCGCAAATGGTTCCGGCCACTCCGGTTCGGGTGAAACCACCCAGCATCCAAAATCGCGCCAGCCACCGCCGGCTTATTGCGCAGCTTAGCGAACTCGTCATCATAAGCCTTCCCCCCACACTCACCACGGAATATCACCCGACCCTGGGTGGGGGCGTCCAAACCCAACATGCACCGCATTGTCGTGGACTTGCCGGAACCATTAGGGCCTAAAAACCCCGTCACCTGGCCGTCCGGCACGGTGAAACTCACATTATTCACCGCAAGTTTCGAACCATATTTCTTACTGAGGCCCTCCACAATAATCACAACAACCACCTTTCTGTTAAAACCCTGTTGCGTTATCGCCAATGCCTCCTATTGTGGCACCATGGCCCCCGTGCTACATCATGCCCCGGTCTCATTTTTGGGTATGACCCCCCGGTCAAACGCATATAGCACCGCATGCACCCGATCCCGCGACCCGGTCTTCGCCAACACCCGCCCCACATGGGTCTTCACCGTCGGCAGGGAAATAACCAAATGGTCGGCAATCTCCGTGTTCGACAACCCCCGGGCAATCAGCAGTAAAATCTCCGCCTCCCGATGCGTCAACGGCTCCACCAACCCCCGATTCAGCGCCACCATCGGATCCACCGTCGGCGCCATATGGGTGCGCAACCGCTTAAACAGGGTTGCCGTCGCCGCCGGGCTAATCACCGCCGACGACTCCCCCACACTCTGCACCGCCGAAATCAACTCCTCCGGGGAAGTATCCTTCAACAAAAACCCACTAGCCCCCGCCTCAATCGACTGCACCACATAATTATCCGTATCAAACGTGGTCAACACCACGATACGGGTGAGCTCCCCCGCCGGACCCCGCAACCGCTGCGCCACAATCTCCTTCGTCGCATCAATCCCATTGACCACCGGCATTTGAATATCCATGAGAATCACATCCACCGGCTGTCTTTGCGCCAACATCACGGCCTCCCGGCCATTATTCGCCTCCCACACCACCTCAATATCATCCTGGGAGCCCAACACCATGGAAAACCCGGCCCGCACCAACTGCTGATCGTCGGCAAGCCCAACGGTAAACATCATTATTCTCCTAACGGTAGAGTGACTTCCACAACCCATTGTCCAGCATGCGGCCCCCAGTGCGCAGCACCACCATGAATTTTGGCCCGCTCCGCAATACCAATAAGGCCGCGACCACCTGGAACGTCGGCAAGCTGCTGGGGGTCCACCAACCCCCCACCCAGGTCATTTTTCACCACAATAATCAACCGGTCCGACAACCAGTCAAGCGACATGATAATGTTCGCACTCCCATGCTTGAGGGCATTCGTGAGGCACTCCTGTACGATGCGGAACACGCTCAACCCCAACGATTCCCGCACCACATGGGGCGTGCCAGTCACCGTGTAGTCCACCTCCACCCCGGCGCGCCGAGTCTCTTTAATAAGATCACCGATACCGGCCACACCGGGGGTGGTGGCAAGACTGCGTTCCGGGGTTTCGGTTTCCCGCAGCACGCTGAGGAGTTGGCGCATTTCGGCCAGGGCGGACCGACCCACATCCCCAATGGTGTCGAGGGCTGTGATCGCCATGTCCGGGTTCTTTTTGCCGGCGAACTTCCCGCCGTCGGCTTGGGCGATCATGACGGTGAGCGAGTGGGCGATAATGTCGTGCATTTCGCGGGCGATCCGGTTGCGCTCCTGAACCACGGCATAGTCGGCCCTGGCTTCGAGATCCTGCATGCGCTGGTAACGGCGGCGAATCCCGGAGCCGACCAGCCAGAAAAACCCAATGGTGACCAGGACCCCGACGATGACGGCACCAATGATAAGAATGACATTATAGAGGTGCAGTGTCTGCCACCAGTGCGGCCTGCTCTTGCCCTGGAACAGTTCGGGAACGATCAAAATATATGCGCTGGCGTAGAGGCTGCCAACGATAATGATGGTGAGCCAAAGGCGACGGCGGAAATTCAGCCGGGCAGCCGCAACCGCAGTTTGATAGCATACAATCGGATAGGCGACGAATTGTATGGGAAACACCGCAAACGATGAACAAAACAACCCCAGGCCCACAAGCCCCAGCCCCAACTCAAACCTGGTGAGCTGCACTATCAACCCCAAGGCCAACAGGGCAAACCCAATAATCTCCATGACCACAACCAACGTGGCCACGGAAGCGGGGTAAATCGGTTCCCGAGCCTCAGGATCACCCACCCCCATAATCAAAATGAGCACAATCATCAACGCGATAAAAACATATTGGCGCCAGGTCACCAGCTCTTCGGTAAACGGGATGAGCCATCGTTTATGCACAGTCATGACTGTTGAGGTTAATAAGGCACAAACCATCACACATCATGCTGGGGTATTGGTTTGTGGCATGATTTTTCGCAGCCGCCCGCGAGTTGCTCCCCGGCTTCACCGGCTTTCCTTGAACAATGGGGAGGAATCACGAGTTTTACGGTTTTAAGGAAGGTCCCCATGTTGGATGATATACGGTGGGAATTCGGGTCGCGGCGATACCTGTCGCTGGAACAGTTCGTCACCGAGGTGTCCAGGGTCAACAAGTCGGTGTGGCCACACGACGAGATTGTGATGAACAACCCCAAGGTGGCGTTCGAATATTCGGCGTTGATATCCAGCCTGGACGAGTTATTGCCGTGCGAAAACCTCGCCCACGCGGACGCGGTGCTCCGGCCGGACCCGACGGCCGACGGGCTCTTTTCGGTCGACATCCGGGCGGAGATCATGGCGACAAACCGAACATCGTTTTCGGCCGGCGAACTCCTGTGGATCGCCCACAGCCTCCAGGCGAATAAACGGCTGGGGGATCACCCCCGGTTTGCCGGGTTTGAAATCGCCGACGAGCATGCGGGGGTGCCGGCGGTGACGATCACTACCGCCGCCTAGCCGCCCGCTTTGCGACGCTGGGCGCCGCGATATAGCGGCGAGTCACCCATAATTCCAGGAAGAGGAGCGCAAGAGCCGCGGCGGTGATGAGGACCATGGCAACCCAACTGTGGGTGATGCAGTCGTTCGACCAGGAAAGAATCTTCGCCACCCGGGGGTTCAGCATGAAGGCGTAGCTGCCCTTGCAGACGCGCCGGGCACCGTTCACACCGGTGACGTGGGCGTGGTTACGGGTGAGCCACCACATGTAGGTCATGACGAGGGTGCTGGTGAGGGAGACGAAGAGTTTGTTTTCGATGGGGTGTTTGCCGCGGCCACGGAAGGCGGCGAGCCACGGCAGGAGGGCGGCGAGCGCCACCAGGCCGATGAATACGTAGGTAACGATCTGGCCTTTGATGGTGATGGAGCTCAGGAATGAGTTGGAGCCGGAATCGTTGCGGATGTCGGCCATGACGTAGTATTTGCCGTTGACCTGTTTCAGGGTGATGGTGTGGGTGTCGCTCAGGTTTCCGGGGGTGGGTTTGCCGTCTTTGCCGCCCTCGGTGAGGGTGGTGGTGATGGTGGCGATGACGAAGGCACTGCCGTCGGGTTGGGGGGTGGCTTGGGTGATGGTGACGTCGCTTTTGGCGACCGCGAACCAGGTGCCGTCGGCAAGGAGTTCGTCACGGATTTTCAGGTTTTCGCGCTCCACCTGGGTGAAGGCGTCCCGGCCGGCGGGGGTTCCGACGATTCTGCTGCTGGAGTTGAGGCACCGGGAGAGGGTGCAGCTGGTGTTGGTCCATTGGGCGTCGAGAACGCTTTGGTATGTTTTGACGGCGGTGGTGATGGCGGCGTTATCGGTGGTGGCGGACTGTGGCGCTGCGGTAGCCGTCGATAAGCTACAGGCGTAGCACATCAGAATGAGCCCACATAAGGCAAGGATTTTGTGCTTCATTGGTGCCCCTTTAACCGCGTTGCGTAATGAAGTAACGCAGGATTTTGCGTTCCAGCATGAGGATCACGAGGGCCGACAAGAAAAACAACGCTATGGCGAATCTGCTATTGAGTATGCATTCGTAGGATCCGATGAGGCGTTGCACACTGGTGTCTAACATGTTGGGGTAGCCGTAGTTGCAGGAAACCTTATCGCCATAGCCGTGGGTGGTGTAGGCGTCGCCAACATGGATCCACAGCATGAGAAATGTCATGATGCCGGCGCTGACAAATGAGACCCGTAAGCGGGTGGCAATGGAGTCTCTGAGGCGGGTAGGGTCGTCGGTGACCCAGGGGAGAACCGCCGCCACAACGACGAGCACAAAGAACACGTACATGACGATTTGTCCTTCGATCAATGCCTGAGCCATGCCGATTCTCTTTTCCTTGTCGCTCCCTTATGAGGTGTAAGTCAGCTAGAAGATACCTCAACGCTACCGCACCCAAAATTCGGGGGTAGGTCAACAAACAAAAGAAAAATGTGTGCGGGCGGTGGCTTTTAAAGAAATATGCGCATGCTAGCACGATCTCTAACGGAAATATTAGTTGCGGTTTAGCGTCATTCACCGCGGGCGAGGTTTACCCCCTCCCGCACCGTTCCCGCTTGACGACGCCCGACGGCACAGAAATCCGTGACCCTGAGATACTTCGGTGGGAATAATTTCATGAATCACCCCGACACGCCGATGTAACGAATTGCACTTATACTAAATCTGGATTGAAACTCGGGAACAAACCCACCCATACCACAAGATATGGGATTAATAATATTTCATCTATACATATGTAGTGGTTTGCGGGTGTCGATCCGGTAATCTTATTCACCATGCAGAGTTACGACCATTCCAGCATCACCGAATACTTATCCCACGCCGATTGGCGCATTAACGCCAACGCTAACCAGGACTTTTCCCTCGGTGGCCTCATCCTCAACACCTCCGGCAAGGCCATAGCCAACTATTGGCTCGACCAAGTGTTCTCCCCCGAAGCGGGGCAGGCGCACCGGGACGGTGACATCCATATCCACGACCTCGACATGCTCTCTGGATACTGCGCCGGATGGTCGCTCCGCCAACTCATCGAAGAAGGATTCGGGGGCGTGCCCAACACGGTTTCCTCCGCCCCGCCGAAGCATTTAAGCTCCGCCTGCGGCCAGGTGGTGAATTTCCTAGGTACTCTGCAAAACGAGTGGGCCGGGGCGCAAGCCTTTAGCTCCTTTGACACCTACATGGCGCCCTTCGTCCGCATCGACCAACTCACCTTCGAACAGGTGTACCAGGTGTTGCAGGAGTTTGTGTTTAACCTCAACGTTCCCTCCCGGTGGGGCACCCAAACCCCATTCACTAACCTCACCTTCGACTGGACCTGCCCGGCGGACCTCCGCGACCACACCCCCATCATCGGCGGGGAAATCATGGACTTCTACTACGGCGACCTCCAGCCCGAAATGGACCTCATCAACCGGGCATTCCTGGCAGTCCTCGCCGAAGGCGACTCCGACGGCAGACCCTTCACCTTCCCCATCCCCACCTACAACATCACCAAGGACTTCGATTGGGACTCCCCCAACACCGAAGCCCTCTTCGACATGACCGCGCAATACGGTCTCCCCTACTTCCAAAACTTCATCAACTCCGACCTGGACCCGGGCATGATCCGCTCCATGTGCTGCCGCCTCCAACTCGACCTGCGGGAGCTTCTCAAACGCGGCAATGGGCTCTTCGGCTCCGCGGAACTCACCGGCTCCATTGGGGTGGTCACCCTCAACTGTGCCCGACTCGGTTACCAATACGCCGGCGACGAAGCGGGGCTTTTGGCCGCCGTCGACAACCTGGTGGCCCTGGGGGTGGACACGCTGGAACGCCGGCGGTCGTTCGTCACCGAACAACTACGCAACGGCCTCTACCCCTACACGCGACGGTGGCTGCCGAGCCTGGACAATCACTTTTCCACGATCGGTGTGAACGGCTGCAACGAAATGGTGCGGAACTTCACCCACGACGCCTACGACATCACCGACCCCCAGGGCAAAGCCCTCGCCGCCCGGCTGCTCGACCACATCAATGACCTCATCGTTGCCGCGCAGGAACAAACCGGACACCTGTTCAACCTGGAGGCCACCCCGGCGGAAGGCACCACCTACCGGTTCGCCAAGGAAGACCGCAAACGATTCCCCGACATCATCCACGCCGGATCCGAGCGGGAACCCTACTACACCAACTCCTCTCAACTACCGGTCGCCCACACCCCAGACCCCTTCGCCGCCCTCGAACACCAGGAAGAGCTGCAAAGCAAATACACCGGCGGCACGGTCCTCCACCTGTACATGGGGTCGGCCATGTCCGACGGCAAGGCCTGCGCCAAACTCGTGCGCCGCGCCCTGGAAAACTTCCACCTGCCCTACATCACCATCACCCCAACGTTCTCTATCTGCCCAGAACACGGCTATATTTCCGGGGAACACCCCCACTGCCCACACTGCGACCAAACCACCGAAATGTGGACCCGGGTCATGGGCTACTTCCGGCCGGTCGAAAGCTTCAACATCGGGAAAAAAGGCGAATTCCATGAGCGTCAGTACTTTAGCGAAACCTACGTGTAACCGCGGCCAGGTTGGGGCTCGCACGCTGCCGGTTGCGGGAATCATCCCGTTCTCCGCCACCGACTGGCCTGGCAATATCACCATCACCGTCTTCACCCAGGGCTGCCCTTTGCGCTGCGTCTACTGCCATAATCCCAGCTTGCAGGCGTTCGGCGCCGGCAGCCACGATTTCGCGGAGGCGCTTGCGCTAGCCACCAGCAGGCGGTCGCTTATCGACGGCGTGGTGATCTCCGGCGGCGAACCCACCGCTGTCCCCGGGCTTGCCGACGCCATTGCCGCGGTGCACGAAACCACCGGCCTACCGGTGGGATTGCACACCTGCGGCTACAGTCCGGCGCGAATCGGCCGGCTCCTGGAGCGGCCAGAAAGCACTCCGGACTGGGTGGGGTTGGACATCAAAGCCCTCCCACGGCACATGCCGGAAGTCACCGGGTGTGCGGCCGCCGTGAGCGGTCGGGTGTGGGACAGCCTGCACCTGCTTGTCGACGCCGGCGTGGACCTACAACTGCGAACCACCCTGTGGCGGGACTCGGTCATCTCCCAACACCTGCCCGAACTCCAACACCTGGTATCCGAACAAGGATTCGACCTGGTGATCCAGCAGGCCCGGGCCGCCGACGGCAGCCCATTCCAGCTGGTGTGATGAGGGTCGGCGTTAGGGTGGGAGGGGTGGTGGTGTGTTGATCTGTAGGCGTTGGAAGTAGGGAGGGGCGAGGGATTTACGGAGGGAGCGGCGTCGGGGTATGGAAGCGAGTGGTGCCGCGCGGGGATGCTTGTACGGAAACATTGATTCACTCAACTTATAAGGGACGGGCGAACTGATAGCTTAATGAAGGCATGACTGTTGCGGCCCAACCGAACACAGCCCGAAAACTCATCTGGAGCCTAAAACCCGAAGAAGCATGGGCGGGTTTTGCAGGACCTGGGGCAGGGCTCAAGCCAGCCCGCTTGATGCTGATACCGATTTCAGCGATGCTAGCCATCGGCGGATCAAACGCCATCAAGCGCCCTGCCCCGGCTCAGGAAGTATTACGTATGGGAGGGAGTTAGCAGAAAAGCGTGGGAGGAGGGAGTGTGGGCAGGAATAAGGATCATAGAGCGTGGAGGATTGTCAGTGGCAGAATTTTTACCCCATAATTCGGCTATAAATTCTAGATTCCAGAGCGAATTTTGGCCCATTTTTGAGAATCATGCCACAAAAGGCCCAGCTCATTTAGGTATTCTCCGTGTGCACGGAGGTAGTTCCTGGGATTCGGTGTTGAAGATGCGGCCGCCCCGGTATTCTCCGCGTGCGCGGAGGTAGTTCCCGGGGTATCCTGGGTATCCATGGTATCCTGGCGTATTCTCCGCGCACGCGGAGGTAGTTCCCGAATTGGTCATACATTTGTTTGTTCGCCTCAGTATTCTCCGCGCACGCGGAGGTAGTTCCGCCATGCGTTTTGCTTCTATCGCTGCTGGTAAGTATTCTCCGCGCACGCGGAGGTAGTTCCAATCTCACCAGGCTGGTGGAGTTTTCTATAGAAAGGGCGCTCAAAGATACGAATCAGAGCGCTCCCCATGATATTCTCCGCGCATGCGGAGGTAATTCCACAATATGACAATTACCCAGGTTTTCCGGAGCCTGGCCAGGCCACACGTTGAGCAAAGGCTGGGTCGGCCGTCGATAAGCTAAACTCGGCACACACCAACCAACGTCGTCTAGAATCTTTGCTGGGGCGCGCCTGACGATGGCGGCCATTCGACAGAAGGAAAGCTCATGAAGGTTCTCATCACCGGCGGCGCAGGCTACATCGGCTCTACCATCGCAGCATGCTGCACAGACAATGGCATCACACCTATCATCCTGGACGACTACAGCAAAGGGCTCCGGGAATTCGCGCGGCCGTATGCGAACTACGAGGGTGACATCGCGGACACCGCCCTCATCCGCCGTATCCTGTCCGAACACCCCGATATTGATGCTGTCATCCACTGCGCCGCAAAAATCGTGGTCCCGGAATCCGTATCCGAACCACTGGCCTACTACGAAAACAACGTCGCCAAGTCTATTACGCTGCTGCGCGAGCTCTCGGCCCTCGGCGTCCGCCGGTTCATCCTCAGCTCGACCGCATCCATGTACGAAGCAGGCGATGACTACATGGTCGACGAGTCCGCAGCAATCGCCCCGCAAAGCCCTTACTCGGCATCGAAATGGATGCTAGAACGCATCCTGCGTGACTTCGCCGCCACCGGTGACATGAACGTGATCGCACTACGCTACTTCAACCCCATCGGCGCCGATCCAGCCATGCGTAGCGGCCTCCAAGACCCCAAACCAACACACGCCCTCGGCAAAATGATCGAAGCATACCAAAACGAGGGAGTATTCACCATCACAGGTATTGATTGGCCCACCCGGGACGGCTCCGGGCTCCGCGACTACGTGCATGTTTGGGATCTCGCCCGGGCCCATGTGGCAGCCCTCCAAAACTTCGACAAGGTCATCGCAAGCTCCGCAATCAACGGCTTCGACATCATCAATCTTGGAACCGGAACGGGCACAACAGTGTTCGAGCTTGTCGACGCATTCAAGGACGCCACCGGCAAACCACTCGACGTACAAACCGCACCCCCACGGCTCGGCGACGTCGCAGGGTGCGCGACCCTGACAGCCAAGGCCGAACGGCTCCTTGATTGGCGGGCCGAGCTAAGCATCGCTGACGGGGTGAAAGATTCACTCAAATGGGCCGAAAAACTCCCATCTGTACTCGCCCGCGAACAAGCCAACACAACGGCAAAAGACCGTTAACTCGATCACCGGCCCGGTTTGGGTTTTATGGTGATGGCACAACAGGCGCCGTTCAACAGAACGGGCTGGTAAGCAAGCTATCTTACACTCCGCAGCGAGGCTACCCTTACCCCATGACGATCGGACCACAGAAACTCGGGCCCTACTGGCTGATCGGCGCCACCACATTTTCAAGGATCGGCACCCTCGCCTACACCGTTGTGATGACGTGGGCGGTCAGCAAAGCCGGGGGCAATAACAGTGTGGGCTGGGTAAATACCACCGCAGGCTTCACCATCGTTCTCGTGGGAATCTCCGCCGCCTTCTGGCTGGACAAATTCGACAAACGAACCCTACTCCTTCTACTCGATGCCTCCGCGGCCGTGGTCTGCCTCGCCGCCGCTGCGGTACTGCTCTTAGCGCCGATAAACAGCGTTGTTTTCACCGGAGTGGTCGTTGCCGTCATAACGTCAGCAGTCGCCAGTTTGTATTCGCCGGCCAGTCGAGCACTCATCCCATCAATGGTCCCCGCAGAAGGACTGGAGCGATACAACAGCGTATACACGGGATTTAGTGAAACCTCCCGCGCCGCCGGGCCAGGACTGGGCGCATTACTACTCGCGGTTGGGGGATCGGAAGCCTTTCCACTGAGCCTCATAATAAACAGCATCTCCTTTATCATCTCCTTTCTCCTCACGTTTCCGCTCCCGGCGAACCCACCACGCCAAGCCAAGAAACACGAACAAAAGGAACACGCATTCTTCCAAAGCGTTCGCGTTATCACCAAACATGCGATCCTGCGGGGTGAAGTGCTAGGCGCATTGAGTATCAACTTCCTCCTGCCAAGCAACACGTTCATTCTGTTAAACCGCATAGCAGAAACCGGCGCAAAAGCATCCATGTTCGGGCTTGCGAATTTTTTCGAAGCAGCCGGAGCGGTTACCGCAGCACTGACCGCCGCAATCATCGCGGTACGACTGCGGCGTATCCGTGCGAGCCAGCTCATGGCACCAATTGCCCTGGCCTCGCTTTTATGCCTTACCGCTGGGATATGGGCGACCATTATCTCGCTGACGATTGTTACCGCACTCGTGACGGTTTACAACATCATTCTCTTCAGCCAGCTACAACGCGAAATCCCGAGAGAAAAGATGGGCCGTGTCATTGCGGTCGTCACCACGAGCTCTGCAGCCTTGATGCCGCTCGGAAATCTAGTTTTCTCTAAACTCTCCACTACCATACCCACGCACATGCTCATTTGGGTCACAAGCATCACCCTCCTAGTGGCGGGGTTGGTGATAACGATTGGCAACCGAAAACGCGGGGGATCGGTTTGAATGAAGCTCAGCTGCTGGGAACGCATGCTCCCGCTAAGCGTTGAATGGCTACGAGAGGAATAAGCTTCAACGCAATGCATTGGCGGTGGGATTATATGGGGCATGGAGGATTGTCAGTGGCAGAATCTTCACCCCATAATTCGGCTATAAATTCCAGATTCCAGAGCGAAATTTGGCCCATTTTTGAGAATCATGCTATAAAAGACCCAGCTCATTTAGGTATTCTCCGCGTGTGCGGAGGTAGTTCTATGGTTCTGTCGCTGGTGCTGTTTCGTGGTAGGTATTCTCCGCGCACGCGGAGGTAGTTCCAACACGAGCATCAAATTAGCAGCAAACTCTACGTATTCTCCGCGCACGCGGAGGTAGTTCCTCGACAAACCCACACCCAACCCCACCCACACCGTATTCTCCGCGCACGCGGAGGTAGTTCTCACCCACGGGTCAGTGGTGGGGTTATCACCAAGTATTCTCCGCGCACGCGGAGGTAGTTCGCTCGTATGCAGGAATCATGATTTGGGGCCTCCGTATTCTCCGCGCACGCGGAGGTAGTTCTGCTAAGCAAATCCTGTGATTCCCCAATCGTACGTATTCTCCGCGCACGCGGAGGTAGTTCAGGAATATGCCATACTTGAAGAGGTAAAGTTAGTTTTATTCCTTGATAAATTTAAGTGAGGTTAATCATCATGTACACCCGTGAAAACGCGCCGCTCACACCAGAACAACGACAACACTTGGACAATGTTGTCGCCAATTCCCGTCTTGAGGGGTATGAGCTAACCGACCAGAATATTGACGATGTCATCCGAATTATCTTGGGAGAGAAAACCTCAGATGAAATCCGGGATGAGATCCTCCAGCGCTATGGGGTCACCCCACCAGATACCACGAGTCATTCATGAGTGAGTACGACGACTGGAAACAAGAAAACGACCGATGGGAAGCCTATCTCTACCCCAATGGAGTCCTACGCAATAAACTTGGTATCACCAAAGCTGCGAAATGGCACAAAATGGAACGTGACTTCGGTATTCTCCGCGCACGCGGAGGTAGTTCCCTGCAAGGTTAGGCCTAATCTCTACCTTGGCGGTATTCTCCGCGCACGCGGAGGTAGTTCCATTATGCGGCCTTTCTCGCGGTGAGGAGTCCGGTATTCTCCGCGCATGCGGAGGTAGTTCGTACTTGTGGTTGGTACTCAGGCGATAGAGGCGTCGCTGGATATCGACCTTGATGTGCTCCGCACCGAGCTTTGCCCGGCGGAGTCGCTTATTCAACGGGCCGGTCGGCTTTGGCGCCGCGACGATGCCGACCGGGCGGATCGGGTGCCTGGGTTGGCGCATAAAACTATTTCCATTGCCGCCATTGATAATCCTAAGGAGTGGCAGACCAAGCCATATTTCGCGGCGCAACTCGACCGAGTGACCGACTGGATTGCTGCACTTGATGAGGTTGATGGGAAGAAGTCACTGCGCTTTCCCGACCAAATCCAGGATTTTATCAATCAATCGTCCATGAGGCTCGCCGAATTGCTCGACATCTTGAACAACAAAGAAGACGATAATGCGAGCGGCATGGACGAGATCGCTGAGCTTATCCACAAGATCAATGCCGGTAATAATGCTCGTATTAAGTTCTCCATGAGGCTTGCCGACGATGCAACAAACACCGATTTTTTCACCATCACCAATAAGGATGAGCTCGCCGAAACCACCACCCGGCTCATCGACCGGATCACCATTCCCGCAATCCTGCACGACCCAACCGGGACGATTCCCGGCGCCTGGACGGGAAGCATTGCGGACCTCAACAGCATCAAATGGCAGGACACCGAAGACATTCGGGAGGCGTTGCGGGCGGTCGTGGAAATCCCGGACACCAGCAGCTATAAGGTGATGACCCGCGATGCCACGGACATTACCAGTAGTTCATCCATTCTATGCTGCTACAAGGTGGTAGAAAATGCCAGCTCATACCCGTTAGCGTTTTCAGCAATCCCGACGCAGCTGAATAAGCTTCAACGCACCTCCCAATTAATGGTGAAGAGCTCCTCAGTGGAAACTTTTGCATTGAGAGCACGCATAGCGTTATCAAGGTAGGCATCTGATTCATCACGGAGTTTGTCACGTTGACGGCGGTACTCATCATCTGCGTCTTCAGCCCGGCGACGCCATCGACGTGCCTCACGGGTATGTTCAAGCCGTTCGACAGTACTAGAGGCTTTGCGAGCAGCCTTGCTGGCGGTGGATTCCTTGGCTTGGAGGTCTCGGATCTTCGCGTCAAAAGTAGCTTTAAGGTCAAGGCGCGCAGCGTCAATGAGAGCTTCCTGCTGTAGGTAGAAGGTGGCATTACGCTCTTCAACATCCTTGGCAAGTTGCTTTCGTTGAGCATTAATCACATCACTGAAACCATCGGTATTCACGGCTTCAGGTACCACGTTGATGCAAGTAAGATCAAGAAGGTCGCGGATCTGATCGTGGTCCATGGGCGTACCGTCATCGAAGAATCCTGCCAGCAATAAGTAGGTCTCGCGCAGATTCTGGTCACCAGCCTGCATCGTAAATGTTATGTCGTGGACAGTGAGCCGACCACTCTTGTTGCGTAGTCGCCTCGCAATGGTAGTGACGCGCCTTGAATCCTTAATCTGGAATATGAGTCGAGCCGGAGGCGTCTCGTGTGTTTTCGCAGAATGGATCACCCACTGGCATAGGTTGCTGGAATATCGGTACTGGTAGGCACCTTTACGTGGTTCGGTCTTGAAAAAATACTCCCCAATGGTGATCTCTGGTGCAGGGGGTTGGGTAAGAGTGAACTGTGTAGCTGTGTCATTGAAGGTAGCTAGGTCGGCTAGTTCATAGCGCGTGAGGGCGATGAGAAGCCGCTCAAAGGCATTCAAAACGGTCCCGGTTTGAGCGTCGTAAGACTTAAGTTTATCGCGGACTTTCGGATCAAGATTGTCAAAGACCTTCTTACGAGTGCGTTTCATCTCTCGATTGATTTGAGCAGCATAGCGTGCTTCAAGATCGGCAAACGCGGCATCAATCTGCTCAGCGGTGGTACACCGCTCAAGAATCGCAGCAACATTCTTCTCAAAGTCCAAGCCGTCCTCAATCTGTCCGAGTACTTCGTCTGATGCCCCAAACACCGAGGTAAAGAGTTGGAACTTTTCGGTGAGTAACTGGAGGATACGTTCCTCAGCGAGGTTGCCTTTGTTTGAAAAGTTCACAACAATAACATTGTGTTTCTGTCCGAAGCGGTGTACACGGCCAATTCGCTGCTCCACGCGCTGAGGATTCCACGGCAGATCATAGTTAACAAGCATTGAGCAGAACTGCAGGTTGATGCCTTCAGCAGCGGCTTCGGTAGCGATCATGAGGTGTCCACGCTGCTGGAACTCATCGACGAGGGCTTTACGACGATCAACTGCGGGAATCCCGGTGATGAGGTCGCTGCCTTTGTTCTCCTCCAACCATGTCCGATAGATCGCATTGGCTTTGGCACTAGTGTTGGTGCCATTAAACAAAACAAGCCCTTCACCCCAGCCTGCCTCTATGAGGGAACGTGCCAGATATTCCTGGGTAACGGTGGAATCGGTGAAAATAATCGCCTTCTCAGGTGCCCCAATCTCACGGAGCTTCGCAAATCCTTGTTCAAGAGCATCGACCAGTTTCACGGCTTTCTGGTTCACAGTGATAGAACGTGCAAGTGCAGCGTAATCACGGAGTTCTTGTGCCTCGTCGAGCATCTCAGCACATTGCCGATCACCGATGGATTCGGGCGAGGCAAGTGTATTATCAACTTCCTCTCGCTCATCACCAGTCAGGTCTGGATCTTCGATGAACGCTCCAGCATCGTTACGGCGTTTACCACTGCAAGCCTCGGCCTCCAGGCGATCCGCTATCTTCTCTAACGTGGAAGCCACCGCGTAGGAAGACGAGCCAAGACGTTTACGAAGAATCAGTGCAGACAGGTGACGTTGCGACTTGGCAAAAGCCCACAGAAACGGCTGCTGCAGGTAAGAATTGATGAACTCATAGAGCTGGATCTCGTCCTCGCTGGGAGTAAAGGCAACGGTCAGTGGCATCCGGGTGGTAAAACGAATGTACTTATTCGCATCCTTACGCAAGGTTCGCTTTGCGATTTGTGCAACCCTAGCTGCTAAATCGTCGTTGCCCACTCCATCAGGATTGTTGATGTAGCGTTCTTTGAATGTCTCCAGAGAGCGGAAATATTCGGGAGCGAACACACTCACCAAACCGTAAAGCTCTTCCAGGCGGTTTTGTAACGGAGTAGCCGTGAGCATGATAGTTTTTGTGGCACCACGACAGATCTTTGCAACGTTCGCAGCGATTTTCGTTTGACCGTTCCAGTAAGAACGCAGCCGATGCGCTTCATCACACACAACCAAATCCCATTCACGCATGAGATTAAGATTCTGAGAGTTGGCGAACTCATAAGAGCAGATAAGAATTTGTTCATGTGCACCCAAGCTGGTGAGTTCATCAAGGTTACCACGTTCCAGCAAGGATGCAGGGAGGGCAAATTTCTCGTTGAGTTCCTGCCTCCATTGCTGACGCAAAGACGAAGGCACGATGATTAAGATACGGCGTTTACGCTCAGCCCAATACTGGCTAATCACGATGCCTGCCTCAATAGTTTTCCCAAGGCCCACCTCGTCAGCCAAAATCACGCCAGAGGTAAACGGGGTCTGTAAAGCAAATAAAGCAGCATCAACCTGGTGAGGTTTTGGCTCCACCTGCGCATCAAACAACAACCCGGCTATGCGACCGACGTGGTCTGAAGCGTAGGAACGGTCAAGTTCATAAGCATAGAACTTGGCCTGATAATCGCTGAGCAAACCGGTATTTACCTCCACTCTTAGATACCCCACTGTTCAGGTACGCTGATTTTGTAGTCCACGCCGATGGCTTGAAAATGCTTGATTGCGGCGTTGATTTTCGCGTTTTCGCTTGAGCGACGTTTCGTCGAATCCAAACTACTCTTGGTCTCACGTATCAGGTAAAGGTGTTCGGTTCCGTCTTCGATCTTGATGATAGCCCAGTCCGGATTGTAGTAACCTACTGGGGTGGGAATACGAAACTTGTCGGGCAGTTTCATAAACAGTTTGATATCTTCCCGTCCATCCAGGTATTGAGCAAACTGTCGTTCCACCGCAGAGTCCAACACAACGTAGTCGAAATCGGTTTTATCCGTGTTCGTAACCTTATAGAGTTGATCAATGAACCGGTCTTTTTCCTCCAAACCGTCGGCTTGTAATTCGCGCAACTCGTAGATGGAGCCCCTGATAGGTTCGTACTGGATCCCCTCAATCAGCACTTGGGCGAGTTCAGTTTCGATACAGGAGGAGACCATTTTGATGAAGTCATTCGGGTTACCCAAAAACTCCGGGAGTTTCCCGCTGCCTAGCAGTATGTCAATGATCGTTTTGCGAGTCAGAGATGTTGCCTCTTGGAGCTGACTGACAATATCAGGCAACGGGTAGGAATCAGCGAGTTGATGGTTACGTGTACCCAAGACAGAGCCTTTTGCTCCACCACGGGTAATCTCCACACCAGTACGAGTCACTTGAATTCGGATCGGATCAACATGCGGTGCAGCCTTGATACGTGCCACGCATTTATCCACTAAGGAAGTACGGTTGAAGCTAACCCGATAGGTAGTGCGCTGGGTGATCTTCTCCCAAAATGCTTCAAACTCCGGCGTAGCGTACACCTGCTTATTGAGAGTACGGACCACGCGCTTGCGTTTGGGTTTAATCACAGCATCGATCTTGCAACCATCAACAATGTTGATGATGTCTTCTTCATAGTCCGCGTATTGACTGGGTAAACAAAGCGTGAAACCAAGCTGTTCAGGGACCCAGGTACCCATGACCTCACCAGAATCATTGATATAGCCACGCTCACGCAAACACTCCCAAATTTCACCCGAACGGCGCGAACCTAATCTGGATTCCTTGTTAGCTTCCATAACAGGTAGGTGAGCGAACTCGCTACGGCGCACAAACCCGATTGCGACACCTGCCTTCGCATACTCGTCTTGAAGCGCAGCAGCAAATGCTTGATACGATTCATTGGCCACCACTGTCAGCTGTACAAGTCCACGATCTGTGATCCGCTCACCATCCTGATTGACCGGCAAGCGTAGCCCACGCCCAATGGTCTGACGGCGTTCAGTGGCTGAGGTCATATCACGCAACGTGCAGATCTGGAACACATTTGGGTTATCCCACCCCTCACGCAGAGCAGAGTGGGAGAAGATAAACCGCACCGGCTCATTCATACTCAGCAACCGAGCTTTATCTCGCATAATCAACTCGCAGGCGTCATCATCAGCCTTCGTCTTACCTGACGAATCCTTAAACACCATCGGCGCACCCCTACCTTTGCCTTTCATCCGGGCGAAGTACCCAGAGCGAGCCTGAATAGGATCAGCAGGCATGAAACGAGTAGCATCCGGGAATTTGGCAAGCTCCTCCCGGTACAACTGGTCAAACCAGGTAGCAAAATCCCCGTTTGCATCTAGATTATTCACCCCAGATCCAAGGTAGGATGCAACCTCGTCAATGAAGAACAAGGACAGTACCTTAATGCCCTTGGTGTGTACTTGGAGTTCTTTGCGCATGTGCTCACGGATGGTCTCACGGATCATTTCGCGGGACACTGCATCTTGATTGGAACCAATCTCCTCACCAACACGCAAGATGCCGTAGTTCGAGAGCTCGATCTGTTCAGGTTGCACGCTGATTTCATTGATGCGCCAGTTGCCTGCGTAGGCTGGGTTTTCGCCTGAGACGCGCTCCAGGTCGTCCCCTTGGACAACGTTGATTTCACACTTGGCATAGGAGCCATCTTTCTTCCGGCATATCAACTCCAATTTCGCACTAAACGATGGTTCCCTACACACTTTCACCAACTTCACATACGGCTTTGCAGTGCTACCAAGTTCCTGGGTATCAGCGACCACGATTGTTTTTACTAGGCCTAACTTATGGGCATCCAACGGGTCGAGTCGATACACTATGTTGCGAGTGGTGCGGTGAGTTGCGGAATAGCGCAATGTGCACAATGGATCCAAGTTGGTAACTGCTGACTGTGCGAGCTTAGACTCCATTTTCTGCGGCTCGTCCATGATAATAATCGGGCGAGTCGCACGAAGATAATCCAGTGGCCGCAGACCAGCGAGCTTGTCTCTGGTCTGGTGGATGATGCGTTTGTTCTTATCTCCACGCAAAGAATCAATCGTCATCACCAAGAATTGCAGACTTGTGGCAGTAGCAAAATCACGCACCTCTTCGGCCCGATCACCCGCGTACACCATGGCATCCATGTTGATTTCTGGGTACAGGTGTTGAAAATGTTCACGCATCAAGTTGATAGAGGTTTTTACCCCCTCACGAATCGCAACTGATGGCACCAAGATAATAAACTTGGTGAACCGGTAACGCTTCGCTAACTCAAAGGCAGTGCGCAGGTAGACATAGGTTTTGCCCGTACCTGTTTCCATCTCAATATCGAACTGCAACCCATCAACCAACTCATCCATGATATCTAAACCATTGCGGTCTTGAACACGGCGGAGATTAGACAAGATCGTGTCTTCATCCAGCATCAGGTTATTTCCTACAGCACCAACTTCAGTCGCAATGTCAAACTCGCCTTGACCGGAAAGTTCGCACCGGTCAATCAAGGACGGTTGAGCAGGAAGCAGCCTGAGCGACGTCACTAACTGATTCGCATCCGCTGGTTGACCGTCAAAAAGGTCAACGACAGCCTCAATCGCTGATGCCTGATAAGGCTGGTGGGCATCAAACTGAAAACGCATTGAAACCCATACCCCTTACACAGTCCACAAGTCCACGCCGTGAATGCGGCATTCTTGTACCAGGTTTGTCTTTAGCTCATCATCACCTTGGAAAGCATCTTCTAGGATGACAAAGCGTTCGGGTTCGAGAGCAACGATTGTTCGAAGCTGTTCCAGCGAGGGCTTGACATGCTCGTTCAAGTAGGCGAGCATTAGCCCATTAGCCACACTGAACACTTGCAGGTCAGCTACGTCCATGTTCTCGACCTGCTCGGTCAGCGAGAAACCCAACTTGAGTAGCACTTCGGTCAGCAGCGCCTCAGGGCGTGCAGCATCATCTGTAGACTCACCCATCTGGGTAAACAGATCAGACAGCCTATCCGCATCCACGGAAGCGTCAGCATGCCACTTTGTGAAATTCGTATCCACCAGCTTGTACGCACGGAAACCGACATCTAAAGTCTCAGCTCGGCCATCCAACATAGATGCTTCTTCCGCAAGGATCTTCGATCCAGCACGGCGGATACGCTCACGTGTAATCTCCGAAATCGTCTCGTACCCAGCTTTGCGCGCCTCAGACTTCTCATCCGTCGGTTCCGGCAGCTGCACTGAAATACAGCGACGATTCCCGCCATCCTCAGCGTTCAGCGCCATTACCGCATGAGCGGTCGTGCCAGAACCTGCAAAAAAATCGAGTACTAACGCGTCTGTGATTGTTGCAGACCCATAGCGTAGAAGAGTCTTGATTAAAGAAGTTGGCTTCGGATAACTGAATATCTTTTTCTTCTTAAAAAGTGCTGTAATTTCATTACTTCCATCACGTGTAGTTCCAGAATCAAGCAGGAGCGAGCTTGGGGTTTTCGAGTCTCCCTTGCTGATACGTTCCGCTAAGAACAGTTTCTTTTTTGGAGCACTAGTTCCTGATCTACCAAACGCAATTCGGTTATCTGCAATCAGTGCGTCCATAACATCTGGATTAATTGCCCAGGACCTCCCTTCTGGCGGATAAAAGTCTTCCGCAGTTATTGGATTACGCACTGGATAATACGTGTTACCACCAGGCTTATTAGCGTCAAGGGGGACCGGCTTCCATGGTCCGCGAGGATCGTCATCAGTATTTTTGTAGTCATTCCGATCCAGAGGATCACCGATAAACGTAAGCGCTGAACGCCTTCGCGAGTATACAAGAGTGTAATTGTGGTTGTGAGATATTTCCTGATCGTCAGAAATTGACGTACGAGCTCGCCAGATAAAATCTCCGACATAATTATGCTCGCCAAAGATTTCATCGAGAATCAGTCGAAATCTTGACACCTCGTGTTCTCCAATGCTCACAAAAAGCACGCCATCTTCCCGCAGCAAATTCCTGGCCAGTTTCAAACGTGGATACATCATGTTAAGCCAGTTCGAATGGAAACGTCCTGCTGACTCAGTATTAGTGGTAAGTTTGCCGTCACCATCACACTGACCGGTCATTTCCAAATAGGCCCCAATTGGATCGGAGTAATCGTCCTCATACACGAAGTCGTTCCCCGTGTTGTATGGCGGATCGATGTAGATCATCTTGATCTGCCCATAGTAGTGCTTCTGGAGGATCTTCAGGACTTCGAGGTTATCGCCTTCAATGACTACATTCTGTGTGGTATCCCAGTGCACCGAGTTCTCACGGTCGGGTGTAAGCGTAGCTGTAGTTGGAGTCTGAGCTGCCCTGATTGCCTGTGTCTTACCTGGCCAAAATAAGCCAAAACGCTCCCCCCCCCCGCGGCATCGGCGCCAAGGAGCGTTTGCAGAGCTGCAACATCAATTTTGCCATCAGCAATCACTTCAGGAAATAACGATGCGAGCTTCTGAGCAGCCTCACTCTGGAAGTCAGGTGAGCTGGCAGGAACTTCACTAATTAAGTCACTCATTAGTTTTTCTCCATTAGGTCTATTGGCTGGGATTGAGGCATTGTCTCAAGTGCGAGACATCGGAAGCAAGTCAGATGGCGACTCTCCATGGGCCATATTGTAATGCTAGATCTGCCGAATGGTCTCGAAGTCGGATAGCCCCTGGTTTTTCGTTAAGGTCTCCAAACGTATAGATCACAGTGGGCTCGTTCACGTTGGTGCATAGCTGCCATGAGCTGGAGCAGGGTTTCAATATTCGGATGACGGGCCCGCAGTCGCGTCCATTGTTTGATATGGATGGGTTGTTATTGACTTCGCGGGTTCCGCAGGATGATGAGCCGGAGTTAGATGAAGAAGACACGGAGGATGCGGCATAGCATCAGGCCTGGTGGGGGTGCTTTAGGCGTCGTAAAGCGGGAAACGTAGAAACCCGCCCCACCATGGTTACCCAGGTGGGGCGGGTTATGCAGACCAGAAATTGCGGATTCTTGGCTGACTACATGTCGAATGCTTCGTCCAGCGGGACGGAGGCACCCGTGAAGTCACCGTACCCATCGTCACCGTAGATGGCGTCACCGTAGGTGGGGATGGAGTATGCGGCATTGCGGGCGGCCTCGGTGGGCTTGACCGCAATATTGCGATACCGGGCGATGCCGGTGCCGGCCGGAATGAGCTTACCAATAATCACGTTCTCTTTCAGGCCAATCAGCTTGTCGGAGCGCTTATTGATGGCTGCGTCGGTGAGCACGCGGGTGGTTTCCTGGAAGGAGGCGGCCGACAGCCAGGACTCGGTGGCCAGGGAGGCCTTCGTGATGCCCATGATTTCGGAGCGCAGCTCGGCGGCACGGCCACCAGCCTTAATGGCTTCCGTGTTGGCGGCCTTCGCCTCGGCCAGGTCGACGAGAGTGCCGGGAAGGAATTCGGTAGAGCCGGATTCGATCACGGTGCCGCGGCGCAGCATTTGGCGGATGATGATTTCGATGTGCTTGTCGTGGATGGCCACACCTTGGGCGCGGTACACGGCCTGCACCTCATCAACCAGGTGCTGTTCCACACCACGGCGGCCCAGGATTTCCAGAACATCGTGGGGGTCGGCGGGACCACGCAGGAGGCGGTCGCCGACGTTCACGTGGTCGCCTTCGGCCAGGGTGCGTTCGATCCAGGCGCCCGGGTTGGAGCTCATGGGCACGCGCACGTTAGCCAGGCCCTGGCGCTTGGACAGTTTCTCGTACACCACATCGTCCGAACCATCATCGGGGCTGATGGTGAGGGTGTAGAAGTTGCCTTCGTCTTCCAGGTGTACCGTGCCGGCCACCGAGGCGATGGGGGCGCGGTTCTTGGGCACGCGGGCTTCGAAGAGTTCCTGCACGCGGGGCAGACCGCCGGTGATGTCGCCACCAACACCACCCTGGTGGAAGGTACGCATCGTCAGCTGGGTGCCGGGCTCACCAATGGATTGGGCGGCCACAATGCCCACGGCTTCGCCAATGTCAACCTGCTTGCCGGAGGCCATGGAAATGCCATAGCACTTGGCGCACACGCCAGTGGCGGTTTGGCAGGTGAGCACGGAGCGAACCCGAACCTTATCCACCCCGGCGTTGACGAGTTTGGTGACCAGTTCGTCAGTGAGGTAGTCACCGGCTTCGGCCAGCACTTCGTCGCCTTGGGTGACCGCCTTGGCGAGGGCGCGACCGGACACGGAGGTTTCGATCATGGGATGCGGTGTGTAGCCCACGACATTACCCTCAACGTCTTTGACTTCCTCGGAGATGGGAACGCGGATGCCTTGGGCGGTGCCGCAGTCTTCTTCCCGAACGATGACGTCCTGTGCCACGTCCACGAGACGACGGGTGAGGTAACCCGAGTCAGCGGTACGCAGGGCGGTGTCGGCCAGACCCTTGCGGGAGCCGTGGGAGTTGTTGAAGTACTCCAGCACCGACAGGCCTTCCCGGAAGGAGGTTTTGATCGGCCGGGTGATGTAGTCACCCTTGGAGTTCACCACCATGCCCTTCATGCCGGCCAGCGTCCAGATTTGGCGCATGTTACCGGCAGCACCGGACTTCACAATCATGGGAATTGGGTTGTCGTCCGGGTAGAGCTCTTCCACGGCCTTACCCACCGTGTCAGTGGCGTGCTTCCACAATTCGACCAGACGTTCGTACCGGTCGCGGGTGGTGAGAGCACCCTGCTCCCAGTATTTGCGCTCGATCTCCTGGGCCTCGGCCTCATAGGATTCGAGCATTTCTTCCTTGTTGTCCAGCACCAGCACGTCGGACATGGCGATGGTGACACCGGAGCGGGTAGCCCAATAGAAGCCGGCGTCCTTCATCTTGTCCATGGTTTGGGCGACGGTAATCATGGGGTATTTAGCGGCGAGGTCGTTAATGACATCGCCGAGCATGATTTTGTCGGTGCCGCCGCCTTTGCGCACCATGACGCCTTCAAGGTACGGGTAGTTCCAGGGCAGCAGCTCGTTGAAGAGGATGCGACCCAGGGTGGTTTCCGCCAGCCAGGTTTGGCCCTGCTCCCAACCGTCGGGGAAGTGCTCCGCCTCGATGTCGGCGGGGGGCCGCAGGTGGGAGATGCGCACCTTGATCTTGGCTTGCAGGCCCAACACGCCGCGGTCCTTGGCCATGATGGCTTCCGCCACGGAGGAGTACACGCCGGTGGCGGGGCCGTCGGCGGTGGCGGGCCGGTAGGCGCCCTGGCCGCCGAATTCGTCCTCGCGCTTGTCCATGGTGAGGTAGTACAGGCCGGTCACCATGTCCAGGCGGGGCATGGCCAGCGGCTTGCCGGATGCCGGCGACAGGATGTTATTGGATGCCAGCATGAGGATGCGGGCTTCCGCCTGCGCCTCCGCGGACAGCGGCAGGTGCACGGCCATTTGGTCGCCGTCGAAGTCGGCGTTGAAGGCTTCGCAGGCCAGCGGGTGCAGCTGGATGGCCTTGCCTTCGATGAGTTTCGGTTCGAAGGCTTGGATACCCAGGCGGTGCAGGGTGGGGGCGCGGTTGAGCATCACCGGGTGTTCGGCGATGGCTTCTTCCAGCACATCCCACACCTCGGGCCGGTGGCGTTCCACCATGCGCTTGGCGGACTTGATGTTTTGGGCGAAGTCGTGTTCGACCAGCCGCTTCATGACGAACGGCTTGAACAGTTCCAGTGCCATGAGTTTCGGCAGACCGCACTCGTGCAGTTTGAGCTGCGGGCCGACAATAATAACGGAACGCCCGGAGTAGTCCACGCGCTTACCAAGCAGGTTTTGGCGGAACCGGCCCTGCTTGCCCTTGAGCAGGTCGGACAGGGATTTCAGGGGTCGGTTGCCCGGGCCGGTGACGGGGCGTCCCCGACGGCCGTTGTCGAACAGGGCGTCGACGGATTCCTGCAGCATGCGCTTCTCGTTATTGACGATGATCTCGGGGGCGCCGAGGTCGATCATGCGCTTGAGGCGGTTATTGCGGTTGATGACGCGCCGGTACAGGTCGTTGAGGTCGGAGGTGGCAAAACGGCCACCGTCGAGTTGCACCATGGGGCGCAGCTCCGGGGGGATGACCGGAATGCAGTCGAGCACCATGCCGGCGGGATCGTTGCCGGAGCGTTGGAACGCGGCAACCACCTTGAGGCGTTTGAGGGCCCGCATTTTCTTCTGGCCCTTGCCCTCGGCGATGATGGTGCGCAGCTCTTCGGCCTCCGCATCAAGATCAAAGTTCCGAATGAGTGTTTGAATCGCTTCGGCACCCATGCCGCCGGTGAAGTAGTCTTCGTAGCGGTCGACGAGTTCCTCGTAGATGGTTTCGTCGATAATCATTTGCTTGGGGGACAGTTTGACAAAGGTTTGCCAAATCTCCTCCAGGCGGTCGATTTCCCGCTCCATGCGCTCCCGAATGTGCTGCATTTCCTTATCGGCAGCGTTTTGCACTTTACGACGCGCGTCCGCCTTGGCGCCCGCGGCCTCTAGTTCGGCCAGGTCCTCTTCCAGTTTTTGGGCCCGCTCCGCAAGCTCGGATTCCGCATCGGCCTCCACATCCTTCTTTTCCAGCAGCATTTCCGCTTCGAGGGTGGTGAGGTCGTTGTGGCGGGCCTCATCATCCACACTGGTGATGATATTTGCCGCGAAATAGATGATGCGTTCGAGATCCTTGGGGGCCAGGTCCAGCAGGTAGCCCAGGCGGGACGGCACACCCTTGAAGTACCAAATGTGGGTGACCGGGGCCGCCAATTCGATATGGCCCATGCGTTCGCGGCGCACCTTGGACTTGGTGACTTCCACGCCGCAGCGTTCACAAATGATGCCCTTGTAGCGCACCCGCTTGTATTTGCCGCAGGCACACTCCCAGTCCCGGGTGGGACCGAAAATCCGTTCGCAGAACAGGCCATCCTTTTCGGGCTTTAGGGTACGGTAGTTGATGGTCTCCGGCTTCTTAACCTCGCCCTTCGACCACCGGCGAATGTCGTCAGCGGTCGCCAGGCCGATGCGAAGCTCTTCGAAGAAGTTGACGTCGAGCACGTAGCTCCCTTTCTTAAAGAAGTGTGGTGAAATACCGTTAGGCAATGTCAGCGTCGGAACGCTCATCGCGGCTCAAGTTGATACCCATTGAGGCACCAGCCTGGTCAAAATCATCATCGTCGGAGCCCGACAGTTCCATCGGGGTGCCATCGGCGGACAAAACCTCCACGTTCAGGCACAGGGACTGCAATTCCTTGAGCAACACCTTGAACGACTCGGGAATGCCCGGGTCGGGGATGTTTTCACCCTTCACAATGGCCTCATACACCTTCACGCGGCCCACCACGTCGTCGGACTTGATGGTGAGCAGCTCTTGCAGCGTGTAGGCGGCGCCGTAGGCCTGCATGGCCCACACCTCCATTTCGCCGAAGCGCTGGCCACCGAATTGGGCCTTACCGCCCAGCGGCTGTTGAGTAATCATGGAGTACGGGCCGGTGGAGCGGGCGTGAATCTTCTCGTCCACCAGGTGGTGCAGCTTCAGAATGTACATGTAGCCGACCGACACCGGGTAGGGGAACGGCTCGCCGGAACGGCCGTCGAAAAGCTGGGCCTTACCGTCGGCGTTCACCATCACATCCCCGTCGCGGTTGGGCAGGGAATTAGCGAGCAGGCCGGCGATCTCGTCGTTCGTGGCGCCGTCGAACACCGGGGTGGCGGTCAACGAGCCGGCGGGCACATCGTACAGGTCCTCGGGCAGGGTCTCCAGCAGCTTGGCGTTGGTGGGATCGTTCACGTCGACCTTCCAGCCGGCGGCGGCCAACCAACCCAAGTGGACCTCCAGCACCTGGCCGATGTTCATACGACGCGGCACACCGTGCGTATTGAGGATCACATCGACCGGGGTGCCGTCGGGCAGGAACGGCATGTCTTCCTGCGGCAGGATCTTCCCCACCACACCCTTGTTGCCGTGCCGACCGGCCAGCTTATCGCCGTCCTGGATCTTCCGTTTCTGGGCAACGTACACCCGAATCATCTCGTTGACGCCCGGGCCCAGGTCGTCCTCATCCTCCCGGGAGAAGCGGCGCACCCCAATGACCTTACCGGTCTCACCGTGCGGCACCTTCATCGAGGTGTCACGCACCTCGCGGGCCTTCTCGCCGAAGATGGCACGCAGCAGGCGCTCCTCCGGGGTCAACTCGGTTTCACCCTTAGGGGTCACCTTGCCCACCAGGATGTCGCCGTCGCGCACGTCGGCGCCGATACGCACAATGCCCCGCTCGTCCAGGTCCTTGAGCACGTCCTCGGACACGTTCGGGATTTCCCGGGTGATCTCTTCGGCACCCAGCTTGGTGTCGCGCGCATCAATTTCGTGCTGCTCAATGTGGATGGAGGTCAAAATATCCTCCTCCACCAGGCGCTGGTTCAGGATGATGGCGTCCTCGTAGTTGTGGCCCTCCCACGGCATGAATGCCACAAGCAGGTTCCGGCCCAACGCCATTTCCCCATTGTGGGTGCCGGGGCCGTCGGCCACGACCTGGCCTTCCTCCACCCGGTCGCCCTCGTCCACGAGCGGCTTCTGGTTATACGAGGTGCCCTGGTTCGTGCGTTCGAATTTGCGCAGCATGTAGGTGTCACGCACCCCGTCATCACCCATGATGGTGATGTAGTCGGCGCACACGGTTTCGACCACACCGGCCTTCTTGCTGATAATCAGGTCGCCCGCATCGTAGGCAGCACGCAGCTCCATGCCGGTGCCCACCAGCGGCGCCTCGGAACGCACCAGCGGCACGGCCTGACGCTGCATGTTCGCACCCATGAGGGCACGGTTAGCATCATCGTGCTCCAGGAACGGAATCATGGCGGTAGCAACAGACACCATCTGCCGGGGCGACACGTCCATGTAGTTGATGTCCTTGCCATCCACCACCTGGATGTCGCCCTTTTTCAGGCGCACGGTCACGCGGTCTTCGGTAATGACCCCATTCTCGTCAAACTTGGTGTTGGCCTGGGCAACCACATAGCGGTCTTCCTCGTCAGCGGTGAGGTAATCCACCTCGTCCGTGACCACGCCGTCAACCACCTTGCGGTATGGGGTTTCGATAAAGCCGAAGGAATTCACCCGGGCATACGATGCCAGGGAACCGATCAACCCAATGTTCGGGCCTTCGGGGGTTTCGATCGGGCACATGCGGCCATAGTGGGAGGCGTGCACGTCACGCACCTCAATGCCGGCGCGTTCACGGGACAAACCACCCGGGCCCAGGGCGGACAGGCGCCGCTTGTGGGTCAGGCCGGACAGGGAGTTATTGAGATCCATGAACTGCGACAGCTGGGAGCTGCCGAAGAATTCCCGAATGGCGGCGGACACCGGCCGCACGTTAATCAGGGAGGTCGGGGTGATGGATTCCGCATCCTGGGTGGTCATGCGCTCGCGCACGACCCGTTCCATGCGGGACAGGCCCACCCGAACCTGGTTTTGAATCAGCTCGCCCACGGTACGCAACCGACGGTTACCAAAGTGGTCGATGTCGTCGGTTTCCACGGGTATGATTTCGCCGGTGGGTGAGGTCATGGAGGTCTCACCAACATGCAACCGCACCAAATACTCGATGGTGGTGGCTATGTCTTCTTCCGTGAGCGTCATCAACCCATCGTGGTCGCCGCCCAGGCCGAGTTTGCGGTTGAACTTATACCGGCCCACCTTGGCCAGATCATAGCGCTTGGGTCGGAAGAACGAGTTTTCCAACAGCGATTGCGCCAAGTCCCGGGTGGGCTGCTCGCCGGGGCGCTGCTTGCGGTAGATTTCCAGCAGCGCCTCATCCATGTTGGCCACGCCGTCGTTTTCCAGCGTGGACATCATTATTTCCGAGAAGCCGAACCGTTCGACTATCTGCTCGGTGGTCCACCCCAACGCCTTGAGCAGCACGGTCACCGGCTGGCGGCGCTTCCGGTCGATACGCACCCCCACGGTATCGCGCTTGTCGACGTCGAACTCCAACCAGGCGCCCCGCGACGGAATGACCTTCACGGAATGCAACGGACGCTCGGTGGACTTATCAATGGTTTGGTCGAAATACACGCCAGGGGAACGCACCAGCTGGGAAACCACCACCCGCTCGGTGCCGTTCACAATGAATGTGCCCTTGTCGGTCATCATGGGGAAATCCCCAATGAACACGGTTTGGGACTTGATTTCCTGGGTTTCGTTATTGATGAACTCGGCGGTCACATATAATGGCGCGGAGTAATTGATATCCTTGTCTTTACACTCGTCAATGGAGTTTTTCATCTCCTCAAAGCGGGGTTCCGACAACGACAAGGACATATTGCCGGAATAGTCTTGAATCGGTGAGAGTTCTTCGAGAATATCCTCTAACCCACTGGTTACTCGAACGTCTTCACCCAATTCGGCCTGACGACGGGCACGCCACTCCGGCGAACCGATCAACCAAGCAAAAGACTCCAATTGAATATCTAACAAGCCTGGGACTTCGATGGGTGATTGAATCTTCGCAAACGACTTCCGTTCGGGAGCCCCAGGGATAGTGGCCTTGGTCTGGCGGGAGACTGCCAAGATGGGTCCTTCCAGCACCTCACGCGGATGGTGACCCCGCAATATTGGCCACCAAAACCGCTGGTAAATGAGCAATTTGGTCTGCAAGGGAATCCCTAAACCTCAAGCGCCAGTAAATAGCACTGAATGACCTTGTCAAATTGGGTTTTTTGCTACCCGGTTGAACAAGGTCGTGACATGAAAGGCTTAGAAGATTCCAGCGCAAAGAACCATGATATACACTTTTTCTACTTTTGTAAAGCACATCTGTCAATACTGCTCAGATGCTGCCGAAATGTGCCGATCGCTCGCGCCGAAATCACTCTGTTTGTGCCAATATTATATTAAAAATTGCTCTGACTATCACCATTGGGTGCTCAGCACACACCATAGCAGCATCCACGGAAATAATCACCATAACAGTGGGGGACGTTACATTTCTTTAGTCTTCTTCCAGGTCTTCGGCATACTCGTCCTGGCGGCGCCCTACCCCGAACGCCCCCATGATGCCGGCGAAGGTGACGACCACGCCCAATCCCAACACCACCCAAGTAATGATGCGCATGATATGCCCGTCGCTTAGCTGCGCCGCCTGCGCCAACATGGCCGCCGACTGCTCATTGCTCATCTTGCCGGCAAACAGGTGGGCGTCGGCAAGCTTGCCGCCATTACGATCACCGTAATAATCGATAATATTTTCGGACATGTCGACGATCATGCCGCTGATCTGGTCCACGTAATAGTCGCGGACCCCGGAATGAAACAGGTACGCCTCAATGTCCTGCGGCTTGTCGGCCGGCGGCGCAGGCTTAATCGGCAGCTTAATGGTGGTGAAGAATGTGGAATACAGATCCGCGGTATTCGTCGGATCAATCTTTTGCTGATAGTGGTAAATGGTGCGCCCATTGCGTTCCTGGGAATCCTTATACACGGCGGGCGCGGTCCGGCGCAGCGTGGCATCAAATACCTCATAGCTGGTTTGCTTCGCGTCGAGCGGGAATTTCACCCAATAGCCGGAAAAATCCACGTCAATGGCACCAGTGGCCGGCATGTTCACGAATTTCACCGGCGAAGTGTTCATACCGGTGGTGCGCTTAAAGGTGTAGGTCCATACGGTGGCCTCCACGAGTCGATCGAGGTCAGAGGCCTGAATCGCCCCTTCGGGACCGTGCTCACCCCGCATGAGACTTACACCAATGCGAGCGGTTGCCACTTCCTGATCCACCGGCGGCAACAGCTCGACATGATACTGCTTGGTCATAGGGCCGGTGTAGGTTGTGCCATCGTTAGGTATACGTTGCGTGGCATGTTGGTCGACCAAAGTCATGGTTGTTTGCTTCAACGACAACGGCAAGCGAGCATCAGTGGGAACAATACGTGGAAAGAGCACCCCCCACGCCACGAGCGCTAGTCCAAGACCAATCGCAAGGGCTGAAACAATACGTGACTTTGGAAGCATGGGTACTGATTCTAATGCAAACCTCATACGCTTTCCCACCGTGATCCCTCCCCCTTCGCGCGTTACGACGCCCTCCGGCGCCCAATCCCCCACACCCGGGTAGCCCTCAGGCTACCCAGACGGCACGTGAGTAGCAAATATTCTGAGCTGGAGTTTGGGTTTTTATCCTGCCTGCATATGGGCACTGAATCGAGAAAGTCCAGCTCAGAAGAACTGCTACTTTTCGCGGGTTGGCCACCCGGGGCACCACCGGGGGTCTTCCCAGCCCTGCGGCGGGTGGCCGTGGGCGTCGTCAAGCAAAAAATAACCCCCACCGATCACGATGGGGGTCGCACAAGTATAAGGATTACTTGAGGGTAACCTTAGCGCCAGCTTCTTCCAGCTTAGCCTTGGCAGCCTCGGCATCTTCCTTGTTAGCGCCTTCGAGGACAGCCTTAGGAGCAGATTCAACCAGTTCCTTAGCTTCCTTCAGGCCCAGGCTGGACACGAGTTCACGCACAGCCTTGATGACGCCGATCTTCTTAGCGCCGGCATCTTCGATGATGACGTCGAACTCGTCCTTCTCTTCCTCAGCAGCGGCAGCAGCGCCCGGAGCGGCAGCGGCAGCAACAGCAACCGGAGCAGCAGCGGTCACGTCGAATACCTCTTCGAATTCCTTCACGAATTCGGAAAGTTCGATGAGGGTCATTTCCTTGAAAGCCTCGATGAGCTCGTCCTTGGTGAGCTTAGCCATAATGGTGTTCCTTTCGGTGAAACAGAAAATAGTGGTGTGGGGGTGGTGGGCGGAAACCGATTAGGCTTCCGCTTCCTTTTTCTCCTGAAGCGCGGCAGACAGCCGAGCAACCTGGGAAGCCGGAGCGTTGAAGAGTGCGGCGGCCTTGGACAGGCTGCCCTTCATGGCACCAGCCAGCTTTGCCAAAGTGGTTTCGCGGTTGTCCAGCTCAGCGATGGCATCAACCTGTTCAGCGGTCAATGGATTACCATCCATGTAACCACCCTTGACAACAAGAGCCTTATTTTCGGCTGCGAACTTCTTCAATGCCTTAGCAGCATCAACGGCTTCGCCTTGGATAAAGGCAACAGCGGTGGGGCCGACGAATAGTTCGTCAAGGCCTTCCACACCCGCATGCTTGGCAGCCAACTTCAGCAGGGTGTTCTTGGCGATGGAGTACTGGACGTCAGCACCAAGAGCCTTACGCAGCTCGGTGGTTTGTGCCACAGTCAGGCCGCGGTATTCGGTGAGCACCAGCGAATCGGTGTCAGCGAACCGCTGCTTGAGCTCTGCCAACGATGTTTCGTTCTTGGGATTTGCCACTACTTCGCCTCCTTCCTGAATTCATAACAATGTGAGGTTATCCGCCGGAGCGTTTTAGTCTCCAGGCTGGTCCCTTTTGGGGCGTAACCCCTGTTTTAAGGAATGGAACCCGAGAAAACCAAAAGCCCCGTACAAGAGCACAGGGCACAATACTCCAGGAGGAGGACGGCGCAAAAGTGACTCCTGCGTGGGCCAGCCTAACGCAACACACTGTGTGATTACGGTGTGGTTTGTGTTAGACATCTTCGAGCCGCTCCATTTCCCATTATGGGGTGTAGCGGCTGACCGACGGTCTACGGTGAAACTTGAGCGATGATAATTCCGGCAACAGGTTGCGGAACTACCTTCTATTTCAAACTTCCGTGGCCACTATAGTGGGGGCGAAATCAGAATGCAAATCGGTTTTATGGCATAGCGAGTTGATGTCTGCTTGACGACGGGGCCGAGACGGGGTCTGAAGGGAAAACTCAAAAATCTGCAACAGATAAGCGCTATTGTAAAGTGAAGTTTTATCTTCATAACTTATCCAACTCTTATCCTTTCAAGGAGACCCATGTTTGGCAGCGCCGCAAAACGCGAAAACGCAGAGCTCAAAAATAGAATTGCGCAACTGGAACAGCTACTAGCAAACCTGGGCGGCGGGGACATAATGCGCATGCAGAGCTATCGGATGCAGCTATCGCAAGAGCTCACACAGCTGGAGCAAACCCGTCAACGTGCCGCCCAGGAATTCGAACAAATGCGGGATACCGCCATCACCAGGTTGGAAAACCTAAAGTCCGAAATAACTCAACTTGATGCGGAAATCATCGATGCCCGAGATGAACTGCAACTCCAAGACTTTGGATGGTTTGAATTCGAGAATCCCGCGGAAGCATCGGTCCAGTTGGAACAAGCACTCAAGGATACCCGCGACCGAGCACGAAAACTGGTGCGCGATGGACAAGCCACCACCGCCACAATGGCATTCACCTTTAATAATTCCGCTCGTGAGGGGAAAAATTTTATAAAAAGAATGTCCAAGTTGGCGCTGCGCTCATATAACGCCGAGGTAGAAAACGCGATCGTGAAGCTCAAGGCGGGCAGCTTGGAAACTGCGGAAAAGCGACTTGTGAAGGCGAAGGAACAAGTAGAGCGAATGGGGACTATGATTGCTCTGCGAATCTCGAATGAGTATCACGCGCTCAGGATAAGAGAACTGCAATTAGCTGCCCGGCATTTGGAGGCGAAGAAGGCCGCCAAGGAGGCGGAGCGGGAAGAGCGGGCACGGTTGCGGGAAGAAAAGAAAGCCCAGGCCGAGTTGGAGGCCGAGCGAAAGCGTTTGGAGAAGGAGAAGAGCCACTACGAAAACGCCATTGCCAGGCTACGGGAATCGGGGCGTGATGACGAGATAGCGGATCTGGAAAATAAGCTTGTCGAGATCAATAAGGGCATTGATAACGTCGATTATCGGCATGGAAATATTCGGGCTGGCTACGTTTATGTGATTTCTAATATTGGTAGTTTTGGGGAGCGCATGGTCAAGATCGGTATGACCCGGCGTCTGGATCCGATGGATCGGGTTCGGGAATTGGGCGATGCTTCGGTGCCGTTTAATTTTGATGTTCATGCATTGCATTTTTCTGATGATGCCGTGGGCATTGAGACTGCGCTACATCAACGATTTGCGCAGGCAAAGGTAAATCGCATCAATAATCGCCGAGAGTTCTTCTATGTCACGCCGGCAGAGGTGAAGCAGGCTCTATTGGAAATTGGCGGCAATGTGCTGGAATATCGGGATAATGCTGAGGCGGAACAGTTCCGACTGAGCCAAGCGATTATTGCGGATGAGAAAAATGCTGCCGAGGCAGCTCACCGGGATGCTGTGGGCCACAAATAGGTAGGATTGGTCTAAGCAGCGGCGCTGGGCGAGCACATAGACAGGGGAAGCAGACAAATGGATGACAAAAACGCAGCCGAATTGCTTTGGCAAGAGTTCGATGCGGCAACACAGGCACTCAAAGCTGTTTTGGTGGAAAGATTCGTCCCCCTCTTCCCAGATTTAGAGCAGCTATTCGACATGCTCCCGTTGGAGGATATCGCATCTCTTCTCCTCAAACGCAAAGAAGAAGAGTTGCTGTATTTCATGCAATTTGGCAATTTCGTCCCTGATGCCCTTCCCCCTGCGCTTCATGAATTAGGCGTGAGTTTCAAGCATTATCAATCCATGAAGCTTATTCAAGCGTTTTTAAATAGGGCCCTCACTACCCGGTGAACGATCACCCCCGAAAGCATAGGAAAACGAGGCCGGTAGTGTACTTATAGTAAGTGT